>ERZ1023641.4-NODE-4-length-145689-cov-33.284467_pt1 | contig 145689 bp, 100 predicted proteins | sample MGYA00380335_ERZ1023641 | MGnify/ENA primary metagenome ERZ1023641 (study PRJEB33179, sample SAMN07448970) | human gut metagenome | biome: Human-gut; feature: Human associated habitat; material: Faeces | host: Homo sapiens | place: India: Bhopal | collected... | reverse complement strand
CTCTCATCGACTGGTATGAGAAGGAAGGTATCCACCACCACATCGAGGGTCTCGGCACTGTAGATGAGATTTTCGCTCGTGTTTGTGATGTTATCGACAACTTGTAATTCATATAGGAGTTGGAAGCCTTGACTTCCAACTCCTCATTTCTTAATTATTTATTATGGCTGAATCCAATTTCGTAGATTATGTAAAAATCAACTGCCGCTCTGGTAAGGGTGGTAAAGGCTCCATGCACCTGCGCCACGTGAAGTACCAACCTAATGGTGGACCTGACGGTGGTGATGGCGGACGTGGAGGAAGCATCTATCTCCGTGGCAACCACAACTACTGGACGTTGCTGCACCTCAAGTATCAACGCCACTTCTTCGCTGAGCATGGTGGCAATGGTGGACGTGACAAGTGCCACGGCACGGATGGCAAGGACATCTACATCGATGTGCCTTGTGGTACCGTGGTCTATAATGCCGAAACTGGTAAGTATGTTTGCGATGTCACCTATGATGGACAGGAAGTGCTGCTCCTCAAGGGTGGTCGTGGTGGACTGGGCAACTTCCAGTTCCGTACTTCTACCAATCAGGCTCCTCGCTATGCCCAACCAGGTGAACCGATGCAGGAGATGACCATCATCATGGAGTTGAAACTCTTGGCTGATGTCGGTCTCGTGGGTTTCCCTAACGCTGGTAAGTCAACATTGCTTTCTGCTGTCTCCAGTGCTCGTCCTAAGATAGCAAACTATCCATTTACTACGCTCGAACCGTCGCTGGGCATCGTGGACTATCGCGATCACCAGTCGTTTGTCATGGCAGACATCCCTGGCATCATCGAGGGTGCGAGCGAAGGAAAGGGATTGGGTTTGCGATTCCTCCGTCATATTGAGCGCAACTCTCTCTTGCTCTTCATGGTACCTGGTGATACCGATGATATCAAGAAAGAATATGAGGTGCTGCTCGGTGAGTTGAAGAACTTCAATCCAGAGATGCTCGACAAGCATCGTGTACTTGCTATCACCAAGTGTGACTTGCTCGATGATGAACTCATAGAGATGTTGAAGGAGACTCTTCCTACCGACCTCCCTGTGGTATTCATTTCCTCAGTGACCGGACAAGGCATTCAAGAACTGAAAGACATACTTTGGAAGGAACTCAATTCAGAGAGCAACAAACTTCAGGAGATTACCGCCGAGGATACTCTTGTGCATCGTGACAAGGATATGTCTCGCTTCCAGCAAGAACTCGAAGCAGAGGGCGAGGACATCGTGGAGTACATCGATGATGATGAAATCGAAGATGTAGAAGACCTCGATGATTTCGAGTACGAGTAAAAATATAAATTATGATCAAGGAATATAACATAGCCGATGGTGTCAAGGCTTTCTCTACCACTCGAAAGGGTGGTGTGAGCACTGGCAACTACGGTGAATTCAATATCAATGAATATTGCGGTGATGAGGCTGTCAATATCGCTGCCAATCGCAAGCAGTTGGCTGATGAACTCGGTATCTCTACCGACCATATCTTTATGCCACATCAGGTACATGGCGTTGAGGTGCGCCAGATAGCAGGTGAGTTCTTGTCTATGCCAGAGAATATCCGCAAGATGGTGCTCGAAGGTGTGGATGCGGTTATCACCAAAGAAAAAGGTATTTGCATCGGCGTTTCTACTGCCGATTGCATCCCGGTGCTTCTCTATGATGAGGAACATCAGGCTGTGGCTGCTATCCATGCAGGTTGGAGAGGTACGTTAGAGCGCATTGTCCATAAGTCGGTTCAAGAGATGACTTTTGCGTTTAAGACCAATCCGAAGAAATTGAAGGCGGTCATTGGACCAGGCATCTCATTGGAGAACTTCGAGGTGGGCGATGAGGTCTATGAGGCTTTCGAACAAGCCGCCTTCCCTATGGATAAAATTGCCGCACAATATCCTAATGCTGCTTTAAAGGCAAACGCAGAGGAGCGTGAGCGAATGGCAAGGGAGGGAAATGTGGAGCAACCACTTAAATGGCATATAGATCTTCCGAAATGCAATGAGATGATACTGAAGCATATCGGCGTGCCAGAGGAGAATATCCAAAATTGCGGTATCTGTACTTATGCTCATAGTGACGAGTATTTCTCTGCAAGAAAACTCGGCATCGAGTCGGGCAGAATCTATACAGGAATCCTAATCAAGTAAATGATCATTCAAGATAACATCCATTCTTGGTTTCGCATGGAACCAAGAATGGATGTACTTTTTTGAGTATGTCCAGAAAGGCAACTATATCAATGAAGAATAAGCATATATATAATAAGGTGGCGATAGTAGGCATCGCTTTTGCTTTGTTTGCCTCCTTCACGCCTGTCAAGAATCTTTTTACCCCTGCCGAACAACAGCAGATCAGTATCGCTACGCCGGGACTTTTCGACCGTAGCCAGGCTTTCAATGTCGATTTCGAGATATTCGGAAGTAAGGAATATTCCTTTCCACTTCCTGTAGGTAAGGCAACCTTGTTGTCTGGCAATAGTGTGCTCAAGATAGAGACTTCCAAGGGGGATGCTGTCAAGGCGATGTTTGATGGTCATGTGCGTTTGTCTCGCAAGACAGAGAGTCAGGGCAATGTTATCGTCATCCGTCATGATAATGGATTGGAAACCGTCTATGCCAACAATGCCGAGAACCTTGTGAAGGTGGGGCAACGTGTGGAGGCAGGACAGACCATTGCCATCGTAGGAACCAAGAACAATGAGACTTACTGTGAGTTCTCTATCATGGTGAATGGTGCTCGTATCAATCCTGAGACTATCTTGGAAGTGAAGAGCCATAAACTGCGTCGCCAGACAGTACAGTTCCGAAAGAACGGCAGTCGTGTCAATGTCTCTGTCATTGGTGGCAAGGATTCTTCGCTTAGTAAGGATAAGGGTGGTAGTGCAGACAAGGCATCATCAACCAAGAAGAATCAAGCTTCAGACAAGGGACCTGCTATAGATGGTAAGGTGACGGCGTGGCCTAGTGGTGAGACATTGGACCCTGATGAGGTAAACGACCCATTCGTCTTGACGAATACCTTTGAACTCGACTTGAAGAAGATAGAGGCAGAACACTGGGCATACCCTTTGCCTGGTGCCAAAGTCATCAGTCCTTATGGTGGCAAGCGCCGTCATTCGGGTGTCGATTTGAAGACTCGTCCGAACGATGAGATTGTAGCAGCCTTCGATGGTGTGGTAATAGCTTCTGGTCCTTACTATGGGTATGGCAACTGCATCCGCATCAAGCACGCCTTTGGCTTTGAGACGCTTTATAGTCACCAGTCACGCAACAAGGTGAAAAAGGGCGATAAGGTGAAGGCAGGACAGGTGATAGGATTGACAGGCCGTACCGGACGTGCCACTACCGAGCATCTCCACTTCGAGATGTCATTTGGAGGCAAGCGATTCGACCCAGCCTTGGTCTTCGACCATGCCAACCGCCAACTCAAGTCTTCTACCTTGCAGTTGACAAAGGGAAGCGCCTTGAAGGTCAAGAAAAAATAATGACAAGGTGAGGAGGAATCGCCTTATGGCAACCCCTGTGAGTTCTTGCTTCCTGCCTAGGGAAAATTTCGCGCCTAGTTAGGTAGGAATTTTTCCCTAACTAGGTATGAATCAAAGTGGGGGTAGGGCTGAAAATAATGGTAGATTGAGACAAATACGAAAAAAGGTCAAGACTTTTTACAAAAAGCCTTGACCTTTTTTCGTATTCTAGTGGTATCTTCTATCCTAGCAGAGGATGGTCTGATACTTTCTAGACGTATTCTTATTTCTTCTGTGACTTTCGGTTCGCACGCTGTTGGCGATATTTCGCTTTCTGACGAGCAGAACCACTGCCGTGGGCACCGGTGATATACTTTTTCTTCTTTGCCTTAGTCTTCACCTTGCCGTCGTCGTCCTTCTTGGGACCACCGCCCGACTTGAAGACCATGCCGCCCATGATAATATCGTCAATATCGTTCATGAATGTTTAATTATTAATTCTTAATTCAAGAATGGATTAGTGGTGGAACAAACGAACGTGTGTGAACGCCATGGCGATGCCGTACTTGTCGCAAGTCTCGATGACATTATCGTCACGGATGCTACCGCCAGCCTGAGCAATGTACTCTACGCCACTCTTGTGAGCACGCTCGATATTGTCGCCGAATGGGAAGAAGGCATCGCTACCGAGGCAAACGCCTGTATTCTGAGCAATCCAAGCTTTCTTCTCCTCACGGGTCAATGGCTCAGGCTTCTCTGTGAAGAACTGTTCCCAAACACCATCCTGAAGTACGTCTTCCCACTCGTCAGAGATATAGACATTGATGGTGTTGTCGCGGTCGGCACGGCGAATCTTCTCTTTGAAAGGCAAGTTCATCACCTTAGGACACTGGCGCAACCACCATTCGTCAGCCTTGCTACCTGCCAAGCGAGTACAGTGGATGCGGCTCTGCTGACCGGCACCGATACCGATGGCTTGACCATCCTTGACGTAGCATACAGAATTGCTCTGTGTGTATTTCAATGTGATGAGAGCGATGATGAGATCACGCTTTGCATCAGCAGGGAAGTTCTTGTTCTGTGTAGGGATGTCCTCGAAGAGTGCTGGGTCGTCCAATTTCACCTCGTTGCGACCTTGCTCGAAGGTGACACCGAACACCTGTTTGCGCTCGATAGGAGCAGGAGTGTAGTTAGGGTCGATCTGGATGACGTTGTAAGTACCCTTGCGCTTCTCCTTCAAGATTTCGATAGCCTCTGGGGTATAGCCAGGAGCGATGACGCCATCGCTTACCTCACGCTTGATGAGGAGGGCTGTAGCCTCGTCACACACGTCGCTCAATGCCACGAAGTCACCATAAGAGCACATACGGTCGGCACCACGGGCACGAACGTAGGCACAAGCCAATGGGGAGAGTTCAAACTTGACATCATCACAGAAGTAAATCTTCTTCAAGGTGTCGCTCAGTGGCAATCCCACTGCTGCGCCAGCTGGAGAAACGTGCTTGAAACTTGCTGCGGCTGGGAGACCAGTGGCAGCCTTGAGCTCCTTGACCAATTGCCAAGAATTGAAGGCATCGAGGAAGTTGATGTAGCCAGGACGGCCGTTAACCACTTCGATAGGGAGTTCGCTTCCATCCTCCATGAAGATTCTGGAAGGCTTCTGGTTCGGATTACATCCGTACTTGAGTGCTAATTCTTTCATTGCAAAGATGTATTTATTAAGAATTTGCTGCAAAGGTACAAAATTTCTCGCTTTTTACTATCATGGAAACAAACTTTTTTGTAATTTTGCACACAAATAGTTAGTGATATAGAGAATACGTTAGTAATGTTATTATAGAGAATTGCAAAACTCATACGTTTATGAAAAATGATTTAAAGCTTCTCACGCATGAAGTGGAGAAGAAAATCGGTAAAAAGATTCACGTAGGTTCTGACTTTGAGAAACTAGCTTCCATCTTCTCTGTGAAGCACCATCTGATGGTGAGCGCACAGGGACTGCATAAGGTATGGAATTATGTGAGTGGAAAGGAAAAGCCTAGTCGTGAGACACTCAATAAGTTGGCACTCTTCGTAGGCTATCAGAGTTGGGACGACTTTCATGAGGCCCTCGATGGTGAGGACGATGGCAACTTGAGCTATGACATGGATGAGGATCATGAGCTCAAGGATGGTTCGTCGGATGACATCGACTAGTCGTCTCTCTGTCGTCCGCATCAAAAGAAAGGACACGAAAAAAGGAGATTCCGCAAGCACGCTTGCAAGGAATCTCCTTTTTATCTTTTTTACTAGGATAGTAAGCAAGAGAATTACTCTGCACCCTTGGTAACAGTCTTCTTCTCAGCGATACGAGCCTTCTTACCAGTAAGAGCACGCAAGTAATACAACTTAGCGCGACGTACCTTACCACGCTTGTTCACCTCGATAGAATCGATAGCTGGTGACTCGATAGGGAAGATACGCTCAACACCTACTGTACCAGACATCTTGCGAACGGTGAAACGCTTCTTGTCACCATGACCAGAGATCTTGATAACAACACCACGGTAGAGCTGGATACGCTCCTTAGTACCCTCGACGATTTTGTAAGCGACTGTGATAGTGTCACCTGCCTTGAACTCAGGGAACTTCTTGCCGGTTGCAAATGCTTCTTCAGCAACTTTAATCAAATCCATTTTTGTATAGAAATTAAAAATTGTTTGTCGTTCCAACGCAACATGGACGGGCAACTCTTCTGCCCAGACAACAGCGGTTACGCCGAAAAGCGGGTGCAAAGTTACGACTTTTTCTCGTATCTCGCAAATTTTCAGGTACTTTCTTTGGACTTTCACGTCGTTTTTCATCTTTTTTCTTTGATTGTGATGGCTTTTTCTTGCCGATTTCGCCGATTTCGCCGATTTATTTTGTAACTTTGCACACACAATAGTAATAATAGGTATGAGAAATCGACAGAAAACATTTTTAGCATTGGCATCTGCAACCTTCTTGCTCATTGCCAATCCTTGTGCCGCCCAAAAATACAAGGTGGCAAAAGTGGAACGTACTCGCATCTTGATAGACAAACAATGGGATGCCCAGCCTGATGCTGAGGCTGCAGCCTTTATCGCTCCATATAAGAATAAGGTGGACAGCATCATGGGACCTGTTGTGGGAACTCTTTCCCATGACATGACTCGCCATCGTCCAGAGAGCGAACTCAGTAACTTGCTCACCGACATCCTCGTATGGGGTGGAAGAGACTTCCATGAGCAACCGGTCTTCGCTGTGTATAATATGGGAGGTATCCGTTCCAATCTTGCCAAGGGCAAGGTGACGGTGGGGGATGTCAACGACATGGCTCCTTTCGAGAACAAAATTTGCTTCTTGACCTTGACGGGTGAGAAGGTGACGGAACTTTTCCAACAGATCGCTCATCGTGGCGGTGAGGGACTGAGCCATGCGGTGCGCCTCGTCATCACCAAGGATGGTCATCTCAAGAGTGCCACCATCAATGGTGAACCTGTTGCCCCACAGAAGCAATATCGTATCGCCACCTTGGATTATCTCGCAGAGGGAAACGACCAACTTGTTGCTTTCAAGAGTGGCACCGATGTCGTAGCTCCTAAGACAAAGGAGAACAACGTGCGCTATATCATCATGAGCTACTTCCGCGAGAAGATGGCGAAAGGCGAGAGCGTAGAGTCTCAGGTGGAAGGAAGAGTCGTAGTGGATTAGTAAATAATAGATTAGGATATTTATGCTGAAACATACATTATTATATATAGGACTCGCATTTGCCATGTTGGCGATGCAGCCTGCAGAGGCACAAGCTAAGGGTGAGAAGACAAGTAAACCGGTGAAGCAACTGGTGGTGCTCCATACCAATGACACCCATTCTTGTGTGATGCCAATCAATCCGAACCTCGCTGATACGGCGATGGCAAATCGTGGTGGTTATCTTCGCCGTGTGGCGATGATCAAGGAAGAGAGAAAGGTTCATCCTGACCTCTTGCTTTTCGATAGTGGCGACTTTTCGCAAGGTTCTCCTTACTATTCGCTCTTCAAGGGCGACGTGGAGGTTGGCTTGATGAACGAGATGAAGTATGACGCTGCTACCATCGGCAACCATGAGTTTGACTTTGGCATTGATAATATGGTGCGTATCTTCAAGATGGCGAAGTTCCCTATCGTCTGTGCCAACTACGATTTCACGGGTACAGAATTGGCAAGCATCGTCAAGCCTTACGTGATTCTCCATCGCCAAGGTGTCAAGATTGGTGTCTTCGGACTTTGTCCTGAGTTGAAAGGTTTGGTCAGTGAGGCCAACTATGGAGTCATCAAGTATGAGGATCCTGTAGCGAAAGGTCGAGAGATGGCTGAGTTCTTGAAGAAGAAGGAGAAGTGTGATGTCATCATCTGTCTTTCCCACTTAGGTTGGGATGTGGATGGAGACGATGATACCGAGATGATTCCTGGTTCTCGCTACATCGACTTGGTGTTGGGTGGGCATAGTCACACCTACTTCAAGGACTTGCAGTATGTGAAGGATTTGGATGGCAAGCCAGTGCCTGTTGACCAGAATGGCAAGAGTGCCATCTGGGTCGGTAAGATGGTGCTGGACTTGAGTAAGAAATAAAATAAGTTGCTTTAGAGAGCCCATTTGATTTGCTTGAATTGTATAGATCAGCAAATCAAATGGGCTTTTTTGTTTTTGCCCCAATCAAATATGTGCGATGTGTTGGCAGTCCAGAATTGCCAAATTGAGTTTAAACAAATACAAAGAATGAGAATGTAATTTAAAAGTCGTGAAATAGATAAATCAACATCAAATGTAGGCGTTCTTGACACGAAAAATAGAAAAGTGTAAGCAAAAGTGCAGTTTTATTATCAAAAATTTGTATATATGATATAAATGCTTTATATTTGCAACCGAAAAGAGAAATTTGAAGCTCAACCCATTGAATGAATAAAAGTTCACATATTATATTTTTTTAATTACTACGTATATGGTAAGACACTTAACGAACAAGTGGGGGGGCAATTTACCTAGCCCTGTACCTGGGACGTTTAGATTGCGCGGCCTTTTGGTAGGTTGTGCCATTGCGTCCTTGTTCCCAATCGCCCAACAAGTATCGGCTCAAAATGCCAATGTTACTCAAAAGCAAGTAGGATCGGCAGCCAATGAGCTTTATCGCGGTGTAGTTGTCGATGATGAGGATCAACCACTCATTGGCGTCAGCGTGACGGATAAAAGAGGAAAGACACTAGCCGTGACTGATGAAAATGGTGAGTTCAGGGCGTTGGTTCCTGTTGGTCAGAACACACTTACATTTAGTTATGTAGGTATGAAGAAACAACAGGTGCGTATGTCGCATGGCAAGAAGAACATGGTTAGAATGCAGTTGGATGCCAATTCTATCGGCGAAACCGTGGTCACTGGTATTTACACTCGTAAGAAAGAGAGCTTTACGGGTTCTGCTTCTTCCTATCGCAATGAGGATTTGAAAGCCATCGGCAATCAAAATGTATTGCAGAGTCTCTCTGCCCTAGATCCATCGTTCGTTATAGTAGAGAACAACCTTGCAGGATCTGACCCTAATGCTGCGATGAACATCAACATCAATGGTACGACCAGTATCAATGGACTCTCTGATAAATATGGCACTGACCCAGACCGTCCTCTCTTTATTCTTGATGGTTTCGAAACGACATTGGAACGTATTTCCGATATGAGTATGGACCGTATCGAGAGCATCACTATCTTGAAGGATGCTGCTTCTACTGCGATCTATGGTTCGAAGGCTGCCAATGGCGTAGTTGTCGTAGAGACCAAGAAACCCGAGGCTGGTAAGTTGCGTTTTAGCTACAATGGTAGTTTCAACCTTAGTTGGGCAGACTTGCATGATTATAACTTGATGAATGCAAGTGAGAAATTGCAGTTTGAAAAACTTTCTGGCTACTATGGCAGATTGGATGACAATGGCGAAATCTTAGACGATTTGCAGCGCAGTGTCTATTATTCTCGTTACAAGAATGTCGTAGCAGGTCTCAACTCTTATTGGATGAACGAGCCTTTGCGTACAGGATTCTCACATGACCATAGCTTCAATGCCGAAGGTGGTGACTCAGCTTTCCGTTATGGATTGACGTTCCGCTATCGTGACAATGCTGGTGTCATGAAGCACTCTGACCGTCAGAATATCGATGGTTCCGTTGATTTGTCTTACCGTATAGACAAGTTCAATTTCAGCAATCAAACCAATGTCTATTATACTAAGATTGACAATAACGTAGTTCCTTTTAGTGAATTTTCTCAAGCCAATCCTTATTATGCCAAGCGTGATGCTGATGGAGAAGTATATAGAGTGCTCGAATCTTATGAGACCATTAATGGAACCCAGTATGTCTATAACCCATTGTGGAACTATCAACAGAAGAGTTTCAACCGTGGTGACGAGATTCAGTTCAATAACAACTTCAATATCGAGTATCGCCCAATTCCAGCTTTGCGCCTTACCGGTCGTTTCGGATTTACTACTTCACGTGGAAAGTCGGAAGTGTTCCGCTCACCTTATGACACATCATTTGCAAATGTAGAGGAAATCAAGCGAGGCAACTATACACGTACTGACAATAATGATACAAGTTATGATGGTAGCCTCATTGCTAGTTATGGTGGTATGGCTGGCGTTCACACATACAACTTCGTGGGTGGTGCGCAGATTTCAGAGCGTAATAACAGCAGTGCATCCAACTCGACACGTGGCTATATCAGCGATAAGTTTTGGAATCCAAACTTCTCCAATGGCTATGCAGAGAACAGCCGTCCTACATCTTCCATCACCAAGACCCGTTCGGCGAGCTTCTATCTCAATGGTAACTACGCCTATGATATGCGCTACTTGTTTGACTTCAATGTGCGTTCGGATGGAGCGTCTGTCTTTGGTGTAAATAATCCGTTCTCAACGACCTATTCATTCGGTGTGGCATGGAACATCCATAACGAGCACTTCTTCAAGAAGAACAAGTATGTAAACAACCTCAAGTTACGTTATACATTTGGTAATCCTGGTAACCAAAATGTCAATGCCAAATTAGCCAACAACGTATATAATTACTATACGTCTTATCCAAACCCATTTGGCTTGGCTGCAGTGGTGTCACAATGGGGTAACAATGACTTGAAGTGGAAGCGTACGCTCACGCACAATTTTGGTTTGAATGCCTTGTTGTTTAGCAATCGCTTGTCACTCACGATCGACTATAACATCCGTAAGTCTGACCCAGAACTGATCTCAGTAGAGCAACCTACATCAACGGGTCTTTCCAGTGTGCCAATGAATATCGGTGCAACAGACAACCGTAGCTTTACCGTGACCATCGGTCTTGACATTATCAAGAATCGTAATCTGATGTGGCGTTTGACGGCGAATATGTTGCATACAACCACTAAGTACTATAACATCGGTGATGCTTTGGAGAAACTTAATACCGAAGGACGTGCTTCGCAGAATCTGATACGTTATTATGATGGAGCAAGTACCACTTCCCTGTGGGCAGTACGCTCCCTTGGTATAGATCCAATGACTGGTAACGAGGTGTTCCTCAAAAAGAATGGTGAATATACATTCAAGTGGGACTCCAACGAAGAGGTAGAAGTAGGAGATACCAATCCTAAGGCACAAGGTAATTTCGGTACAACCCTCCGTTGGAAGGGATTCTCTTTGGGCTTGAACTTTCAGTACCGTCTAGGTGGTCAGACCACTCTCAATACTTTGCTTAAGAAGGTGGAGAATATCAGTAATACAGCTATTAAGTACAATCAAGATCGCCGTGCCCTGCATGACCGTTGGCAGCAACCTGGTGACAATGCCAAGTTCAAACGCATTGATGATACTTCGACAACCAACATGTCAACTCGTTTCATTGCGGATGAGAACACATTGCAGTGTACCAGTCTCTCCATAGGATATGAGAATACGACAGCTTCATGGCTTCGTACGGTAGGATTGTCATCTTTCTATTGCCGTTTGTACACCAACAACCTGTTCCGCCTTTCCACAGTCAAGGAGGAACGTGGTCTTGATTATCCGTTCTCAAGAAGTATGTCGGCATCCATCGGTCTCCGATTCTAACACCTATTTATATATTATAAACTTATACAGATTATGGAATTATCAAAGATATTTAAGATAGGTCTTCTCTCATTGGGTATCACTCTGACCACAACATCCTGCAATGATTGGCTGAAAGTGGATATGGAAGACTCTATTATGGAAAATCTTCTGTTTGAGAATGACGAGGGCTATATGTCAGCGCTCAACGGAATCTATTCAAGAATGAATGAACAGTATGGCTCTACTCTGTCTATGGGTACCATCGACGTGATGGCTCAATACTATAATGTCCAGAAGAACTCAAATCACGCATATTATAACTATGCTGCTTTCAAGTACGAGCAGAGTGCTTTCAAGAGTACGTCCAACTCTATTTGGACTGCGCTCTACTCTTATATTGCTAATATCAACACGCTGCTTGAACATTGTGATGAGTCTGGTTCGAAGTTGACCAAACTTTACTATCCATACGTCAAAGGCGAGGCTTTGGCTTTGCGTGCTTTCTTCCATTTTGACTTGTTGCGCCTCTATGGTCCTATCTATTCGCCAGAGACAGAGAGTACCATCGTCATGCCGTACCAGGAGACTACTTCCAAGGAAATTCAGCCTCTGCTGTCAGCCAAAGACATTGCTTCCAAGATTCTGCGTGATCTCAACGATGCGGAGGAACTGTTGAAAGATGACCGCATACGCACCAATGGAGTGATGGCTGGCGATTCTGATGACCCAAATGACAAGACTGCGTTCCGTTATCGTCAGTTCCGCTTCAACTACTATGCTGTCAAGGCATTGAAGGCACGCCTCTATCTGTGGATGGGAGATAAGGAGAATGCTTACAATGAGGCTATGAGCATCATCAATTTGAATAAGCAGGAAGGAGTATTCCCATGGACAAGAAAAGCAGCTGTGACAAATACCACCAATCCAGACCGCTTGTTCTCTTCAGAGGTGATTTTCTCACTTTATAACCAGAGTCGTAAAACCCTTTATGATGGACTTTTCAGTCCAAAGGGCGAGGCTAACAGTATGTTATGTTTCAAGGGGTCTTCTATGGAAGATGGAGACATCTTCTCGAAACTTACTTATTTCTACGATGATTATGGTGACTTGCGCAGAACTACACAATGGTCGGTAGAGGCTATTGCTTCAAAAGAGAATGATGGTGCAAGCGAGGAAAAGAAGGAAAATGTGCTGTGTTTTAATAAATATACAGATACACAGGATGCCTCTTTCCGATATATGATACCGCTTATCCGTTTGAGTGAGGTATATCTCATCGCGGCAGAATGCGCTAAGACTACGGAAGAAGCCATGGGCTATATCAATGACATTCGTGCGGCACGCAACTGTGTGAAACTCGAACTTCAGGCTGAAGAGGGCGAGGATAAGGTTCAAGACTATATCTATCGTGAGTTCATGCGTGAGGAGATTGGTGAGGGACAGATGTACTTCTTCTATAAACGTAAGGGTGTTCAGCAGATGATGTCTGGTACAGATTTCGGACAGGAAGAAACATGGTGGGATCCAGCCGCACCACTTGAAGGTAAATATGAAATGAAGACGAATCTGTATGTCTGGCCAATGCCTGAGGTGGAAGCTAACAAACGATTACAGAAATAAAACGAGGAGGACAAACAATGAGAAATAAAATATTGATATTGTTGAATTTGGTTCTTGCAGCAGTTTCACTGTCAAGCTGCGAAAAGGATCTTATGGGTTACGAAGGCAAGGACTGCCTCTATTTTGATGTTCGCCGAGATGCGGCTTGGATAGACAAGAAACTCTGGGCGCATTGGAATTACTCTGAGGTGACGTTTGGTAACATTCTGTCTAATGACACTACTTTGTCCTTTAAGATTTCAGCTATGGGTAGCGCCAAAAGCTTCGATCGCCCATTCAAGGTGATAGCTACTCCTGATAGCACTGATTTGGAGGAAAATACGGAGTATGAGCCACTGAAGTCTGAATATGTCATCAAGGCGGGGGAGACGAGTACCAACGTGGATGTGACATTCCATCGTACGCCACGTATGACCAATGACACCCTTCGTTTACAGTTGCAAATTCTTCCTAATGAGTATTTCGACTTGAAATTCGATTCCTATCAGGACTATCCTGGACCATACGAGGCATCGCAACCAAAGGTGGAGTTCAATAAAAATCCAAATACTCAGTTCCACAATATCTATGTAGATGATGTGCTTATTCAGCCAGAAGGTTGGTGGGGTTCTGACAATGGCAGCGGTTTGTTCGGCAAGTTCTCTGATGTGAAGTTTAAGTTCATCATGGAAGTGACTGGTACTACTATCTTTGATTACACGAGAGATAAGATGTCTGTTGGTCGTGCTACGGCAATCGGTCAGCAAGTGGCTGACGAATTGGTAAGAAGAGCACGTGCCAAGGATCCTGTCATTGACAAAGATGGCACTATGATGTGGGTAATGGCTATTACTGGTGGAAAATATGGCAAGGATGCTTGGTATGCATTCACAAAGCCTGAAGACTATCTCAAGTTACACGAAAATGATAAATAACATGAATAAGAAATATTGCATATTGTATATGCTCGGTATGTTGTCGCTGACTTCTTGCGTTACAGACGAGGGCAACGATGATATCCAAGCCATCAATGAGGCTAAAATTGAGGGCATTGATGATAGCTACTACAAGGTGGCAGAGATTGAGACTTTGGAGATTCCTGTTCAAGTCTCTGGCACATTGTCGGGTGATGATATGAGCCGCTATGATTTTGAGTGGTTCTTGTGTCAAAGTGATATTGGTAACAGTGTTCATGAGCATACGGTTATCAGTCGCGATAAAGACTTGGTATATCCGCTTAAGGATATTAAGCCAGGCACTTACGACATTTACTTTAGAGCCACTGATAAAGACACGAAGTTAGTGTTTGAGAAAGAATGCCAACTTAATGTCGTCAGTCCGTATGTGCGTGGCTTCTATCTCTATGGAGATAAAGAGGACGGCACTGTTGGCATCGATTTTGTCAGCATGTTGGAGAATCGTGACACTACTGTTATTGCTGACGTGTTCGACAATACCAAAGGCATCAAACATGCCAAGAACTTATTGTTTACGGGTACATATCGGCAAGATCTTGAAGGATTGTGGGCTGTTACTGCTGACGATACCTATCGTTTGACTTATTCTTCATCAAATACCAAGGTTTCATTCAGCGACAATGACTTCAATGACTGTGTATGGCCGACTATAGCTTCTGTCAAGAAACCATTTAAGGTGCAGGACATTGTACCTCATCCTTATGGACCTGATAATATCATGCTGGCAAGATCTTGGAGATGTGTACTGACAGATAAGGCGATGTTCTTTGGTACGTTGTACTCTGGTGAGAATTATGGTAATCCATCAAACTGTAAAGTGGCAGGTTCGGAAGATTTGATAGACATTGCGCCATATGCTTTCTATCAAGGCAATCAGAGAACAGCCTCGATGATATGTTTCTTCGATCGTACTAACCATAAGTTTGTGAGATTGAGTAGTACATATAGTAACACGAATAACTTGGTAGATTATACGGAAACATCTGAAACGCCTTTTAGTGTCGATCAAACGAAATATACTCCAGTGCGTGACTTGGTGTATGGTGAGAATGGCTATGGCAATAGCGGTGCATCTTATGCTTTGATGAACGATGCGGATGGTAACTACTATGTTTATATGTTCCGTATTGAGAGTGTCAGATATCAACCTGCATTTACGAAGGCGTTGGTCAAGACTGTTGACCGTGGTGCGGCGGTGGATATCGACAAGGCTACCCATTACGCATTCTATTCACAACAGTCGATATTGCTTTATTCTGTAGGAAATGACCTTTGGGCATACAACTATAATACGGGCAAGGCTGCCAAGGTGAAGAGCTTTGATGGTGAAATCACCTATATGGCTACCGATTTTCATTCTGCCGGTAACACCGATGACATCGTTGTCGCAACGTGGTCACCATCAGAGAAAGGTACCGTATATAAGTTTGAAATCGAGGATAGTCCTAACGACCTCAAATTGAATGATAAGCATTATGAGACGCAGAGTTATCCTTGGAAGACCAATCTGAAGGTAGTAAAGGTTGAGTATCGTAACTGTTCGAATTAATATCATTGAGCCACTTATCATAGTGGCTCAAATAAGTAAATAAGCATTTGTATGAAAACAAAGAAAATCATGGCAAGTCTGCTTTTAGGACTAGCCACACTTCCTGTTGCTGCACAGACCGACTTTCGCAAGATATCATTTGATGAGGCTATGCAAGCAGCGCAAAAAGAGAAGAAACTCGTATTTATAGACTTCTACACCGATTGGTGTGGTCCTTGCAAAATGATGTCACGTGAGGTCTTCCCACAGAAGAAGGTGGGCGATTACTTCAATGCAAAGTTTGTTTGCCTCAAGCTCAATGCCGAAAAGGAAGGAGCCGAACTTGCCAAGAGATACAAAGTTAAGGCGTATCCTACATACGTGGTGCTTGATTCGGATGGCAAGCAACGTATGGAGGCTAGTGGTGCAATGAAAGCTGACGAGTTCTTGGATAAGATAGAGTCAGGCATCGATCCAAATCGTTCACCTGAACGTATGAAGCAACTCTATGATAAAGGAAAGCGTACTCCTGACCTCATCAATAGATATGCTCTCTATCTGATGGAGCAGCGTAAGGAGAAGGAGGGCTTTAAGGTGATAGACGACTATTTTACTGGTCTTTCTGATGCCAAGCGCCTTCAAGCAGACAATGCTTTCCTCTATACTCGCTATACTCTGAATCTTGATAATGACCGAGCTCGTTTTATGGTGGCAAATCTTGACAAGTTTGACAAGAAGACAAAGCCTCAGATAGAGGCACGCATCCAACAGCTTTATCATAATGCTCTGACTAGCTATTTCTCTGGATATTTGCTTCGTGAGAAAAAGTACAATGAAGCAGACTATCAGAAATTGAAGAGTGAAATCATCGGTCTGCATCTGGATGACAAATATGAATATGCACCGATGTTCAGACTGATAGAGAGTCGTGTGAAAGATGACGATACTACATTCTTGGCTCATTGTAATGAGGAGTATGACAAGTTGAATCCTCGTGATAAGACTTTGCTCGTGTTGAATCTTACTCGCCTCATTGATAGCAAAGACAAGGAAGTATTGAAGCAAATCTCAACTTTCATTCGTTCACGCCTGTCAACGATGGAGGCAAATACTATCTCTTTGGCAGGAAGACTGCTCAGCAGTATTGAAGAGATGGATTCGTAGTTCCCTTCACTTTTTCGGTACCTTACAGTGAAGGGACAATTTGAAGCCTGTCTTATAAGACAATGATACATATTCAGAATAATGCTAAACCTCGTCTCTTATGATGTCAAGAATGGGGTTTGGCGATACTCAAGCAAATGCCGAACGGTCGTATGACATATGTCACGCAATCGTTCGGCATTTGTCGTGCAATCGCGTGACATATGTCAAGCAATCACCAAACCCCACGTTTTCATCGTTCTCTGTCGTGGTTTTATACTCTTCTCTCTATGCCTTTATATGAATAAGTCATCCATAGTGACAACAGATTGTATATCCCATGCGTATGAGTTTTGCATTAACCCCATCGTTGTAATCATTGTGAGATGTACTGCCTTTCTCGTTCTTGTTTCTTGGATAAAGCGTTCACGCTTATTTTGGAGATTGTTGTCTATGCCACTGGTGATTTGAAACTCAGCCTTTGAATACTTTATCTCACATAAGTTGATGACATCGTCACTTCTGTCTATCAGTAAGTCTATTTGAGCTCCCTGCTTTTCTTTGGTTCCCATGATGCTCCATGAATATACGGTGGAAATGATGCCTTGGATTCCCAATTTTGCTTTGATCTGCTCAATATGTTGGAGACATACACGCTCGAAAGCTAGTCCACACCAAGTGTTGTATTCAGGTTTACCTACAATCTTGCTCCAATATTGCTCATCGTTGATGTAGTTGTCTTTGATAAACTTGTAATAAAATAAGGTGTAGTTATCCATCAGCTGATATAGGGCATTCTTGTTTTTCATTCCAATACTGTTGTATTTTCTGATGAAACCAAAGTACTCTAAGTTTTCCAAGAACTCCGTTAGTTTTCCATTATCCGACATCTTCGTAGCTTTCAATATCTCAGTTCTGGGCATCCCCACTTTCTTGGTAGCTAAGGCGTTGATAATCATCAAATAGGGCTTGGGCTTTTTGAATAGAGAGTCGTATAAATCTGCAAACTCATGCCTCAATACACCATCTTCTGAGAAAAAAAGTAAATTGATATTTTGTAAGAGACTTTTGCCTGCCTGCAACTGTGACCAGTAGAACGGGACACCTCCCATAATCATGTAGCCTTCCAGTACTTGGCGGCGATTGGAGTAGGGATTGAGTGAGCAAATATGGCTCTCATTTCTATTATTATGCGAGAGTAAGAAGTGAATAAATGTAAAAAATAGCGTTTAAACGTGCGGAATCTATGTTTTTTAAGCACATTCCGCACGTTATCTCGACATTTTTGCATTGCTTGTGTCCCTCTATCTTTTGCTTTTATTCATTGCAACTTGCTGATAATGAGTATAAAAGTGCGAAAAGTGAAGGGAGAGTGGAATGTATTTTCTAAATTAGAAACACAACAATTCCTAGTCTTCCCAATTTGTTGAAGAATGAGTGTCGTCTGTTTCTTCCTCATCAAAGCCGAAGAAGTCATTGTGCTGCTTCGAGAGGGCATCTTCGTAGTTGCTTTGTTTGCTGCCTCCATTGACTCCTAAGTCTTCGAGTACACTTCCTATGAGGTTGATCTGGACTAGAGAAGTGTGAGGCTTGATATATATTCTTTTCATTTTTCCTTTTCTTTTTATTGTGATAGTATCATATCCTTTTTTGTTGGGATAGTATCATATCCTTTTTGTTGTAATCGAAATTATCTTTTAGGGGCGAGAGAGTGGTGATCCTTATGGAATCACCACCTTCTTGCCGTTCAGAATATAGATGCCTTTCTGCTGAGGCTTGCTTGCGAGTCGAACACCATTCAACGTGTAATAGACTCCTGACTCTAGGCGAGGAAGGGTGTCAGTTGGAACGCTGTCGATGCCTGTTGGCGTATCATTGATGTCCTCAAATGCTAGGCGCACATATTGCTTGGCTGCGCTGGTCGTGTTGAACAGCGAGGTAGGCAATTCGAGATAGGCTTGGTTGGCTTTCATGTTGCCTTGTTTGCGAACGATATAGAAGCCTAAGTCCTTTTCTTTCTTCGTCTCGCTGGCATCGTTTCTATCGTACACCACATTGGTGAAGATGAAGCGGTTGACGTTTGCATCCGAAGGTGCCATGATGCTTGCTGCTACATGGGCTTTGAGAGGAGAGAATGCTTGCTCGTTGTTCTCGTTCTTGCCAAATGCTGAGGCTTCGATATTCACAGCTGGTGCGAAGAGAGGTACGTCGAAGTTGCTCTCATGTTCTGTTACCTCTTTGCCATTGACGGTTGCCTTGTAGTCATTGTATAGCAAGAGACCAGCCGTTTCAGGCTTCATCACATCTATCTTTTCCAAGCTGATGATGTTATTCTGGTTGTCATATTGGGCAGAGCTTTGTGCATGATATGCTGTCAAAGAATTCTTGGTATATACACCACTCTGGCTATAGTCGATGAAGCAATCACGGCTTTCTGTTGCCTTGCCCATCTTGCTGAAGGTCTTTACCTGGTCGGTGACGGCTATGTGGTAGATTTGGCTGAGACCTTTGACAATGACATCACCGGTTTGCTTTACCTTGAATACCCATACGCCATCTTTAGGACCGAATTGATTGATCAACTCGTTGTTGTTCTCCCAACCTTGTTGAATGACACCGTCGCCAGCGGAACTTGTCACTGAGAGTTCGCTTCCTTCTGCTTGGTTACAATGCAAGAAGATGTACATGCCAGCATTTACATTTGGTATCTTGATGGCATCGTCGCCTGATAGTGTCAAGCAAGTGGTGCCCCAAGTGTCTTCACCAAAGTTGATGTTGCTGTTGGCGGTGACGATGTTGGCATTATCGGTCTCCGTGATGGCACCTCCTGTGAGGTTGTTATCAGACAGGATGATCCCCAAGCCAGCTGTTTCTTTGAGAGAATTTCCCTTGTAGCTCAATTCTGAGCCGTTGGCAAACAGTGGTTTGTCGATGGCTGGTGCGCTGACGGTGACGTCAGGATAGAGACCATCTTTCCAATGGGCACTGCTGCCAGACCGATAGCCGGATACACTCTGCACGCCGAAACCATTTCCTGTATTTTTGCCATCGCCCCAGTCGCCTGGAGTATAGCAACCGCTACGTTCTATCTGAGTGGCTTTAGCATTGCCATCGCTCTCGTTCTTCCAGTTGCAGTTATATTTGGTGAAGTCCCAGGTGTGAGGGTAAGTCTGCTGGGTTACGTCACCCACCACGAGCCATGCCTCGCTCTTTTCGAAAGCATATCGGGTAGAAGCATCCACCTCGCCAGCATCATTCAGTACATTGCCATAAATGGTTTGTGTAACGAGTACATTGCCATGCATACCAGCTTTTGCCGTGAGTTTGATGAGGTTGTAAGGTGCACCTCTCTTTGAATACTCCACTATGTCCTCTCTCTCCACCAAGTCAGCTCCGTGACGAATCTTGAAGTCTGGTGTAGCTGCCGACATGGAACGAGTCTCCTGTGGATAACCTGAAACACGGAAGCTTTCGCCTGCCAAGAGCATATTGTTGTGGTTGGCAGAACAAATCTTCTTGCCTTGGAAACCTTTGCCAGCCACATAGTTGTTGGTGGCGATGCGGAAAGGCGTATCATAAGTATTGTCAACGACAATCTTGACGATGTCATTCCAACCATTGTCTGCGATGGTGAAAGTCACGTCGCCATCCTCTTTTACTTGGAAGCTGGTTGCGCCCCAAGGTTCTGCCCCCACTCCATCAGAAGGATTGTACCAGTCGGAGGCAATACCGGTCGTTACGAAAGTCTTGTTGACTTCTCTTCCCTCCAAGTCCATCACATTGGTGGCTGTGAAGGTAGAACCCGACTTGCCTTCGCCTCCTGCGTATGGATCCCAGTAAATCATGACATATTGATTCTTCTTGAGTTGAGGGATCGTGAGGGTGGAACCACTAGCAAACTTCACGTTTCTGAAGTGCATATTGTCGGCGTTGTTCTGGATGCCAAACTTCTCGGCGTCACAAGTGAACTGCAATCCGGCGGTTTCTTGGATAAGCAAGGCATTGTCACCATCCACAGGGAATGCGTAAGCATAGAGAGGCTCTTTGAAATCGGTCAACTTGCCATCCTCGTATTTGTAGCTCTTGTACTTATACTTCCAGTTGTCTTTGTCGTAAACTGCGTTCTCAGCAGTCGTGGTTCTTGCGTCACCGATGGCTTGTGGAGTGTCTCCAAGAAGACCCTTAGGAGTGAGTGTCAGCGGATTGCTATAGAAATCCCAGACCTTCTTTTTACTTGGGTCGCAACCCACGGTGAGGACATACTCAGCTTCCAAGTCGCTGTTGTTAGACTTGGCGATGACTTGGATGGCACCGCTACCGGAGATATTAGTCAACTTACCTGTCGTAGCATCGATTTGTGCTGTGACACCAACTGCCGTGCCGAGACTATAGGTGACATCGCTAGAGCTGCTTGCATCTTGTGCCTCGATTACTCCTTGCTCATACTCTGTTGTGCCGTATGCGATAGAAGGCGAGTTGTTGCCGAAGTTCAAACCAGAGATATAGAGATCGTATGTGTCAGATTCATTGCCAAATGTACCTTTCACAGTTACGGTGCCAGAGCCAGAACCTAAAACGGACAATACATAGTCAGGGCTTCCGCTGTCTTGCGAAATCTCTGCCTTCCATCCATCAGGTTTGCTGATTACCTCATATCTTGGGGCTACTGAGAAAGTGAGTCCATCACCCATCAACTTTTGGGCATAGGTAACATAGCCTTGCTTTGACCAGTTCTTGTGTGGGGTTTTCTCAGCAAAGTGGATTCCCTCATTGGTGACATTGAGCACATACTTGTTGTCTGCGTTGGTGAAATAGTTGCTTGTTGGGAAATAGGCTTTCACCAACAAACCTCCCTTGCCATTGATGCCTTTGATTTCACCCGTCTTGGTGTTGAAGCTCTTCCAAGTGGCAGTTCCTTCGCCACATTCTGTGATGGCGAATTTCACATGATTGTTAGAAGGGAACGATAATGCCATGTCTTTGGTGAAATCCTTCTCTCCCGTGGCAGTGTTTACCAATGGGGTTGTATCAGACCAAATGACGTTTGGCTTAAAATTGCTAAGTTCAATCTTTTGAACATATATCAATACGTTGCTCACGTTTTGGATGATGAAGTCACCCGATTCCAATGCTACCAATTTGATGTCTTGTGCCTGGCTTGTCAGCACGCTACCTTTTACCGTATAACCCCATTCGTCGATGATGGCATCTGTGGCGAATGTCTTGTTGGAAGCGTCTGTAGAAAGAGAATAAGTCACAGAGTTGCCATCCTCATTTTTGTCGTGTCGATTAAGATAGCTATGTATGTTGAATACGATCTGCTGACCTTTTTCAACGTGAAATTTGATACAATTTCCACCTAAGATAGAAATGGCATTGTTGTAGAGTTGGCTTCTGCCATTTACTTGAATGCCTTGGGTGGAAGTCAATTCTGTATCCGATTCGGCCATGGTGATAGCTCTAAAGCCATTGTTCTGGCTTTCTTTTCCAGAATCGTAATAGGGAGTGCCATTGTTTTTGATGGCATATCCCTTTAATGCGGTCTCGCCAAAAGTAAAACCATTGTTACCAGCTTGTAGCCATTCATTGAAGTCCCAAGTATGGTTGTTGGCAGTGAGTGCTTCCAACTTCTTGGTCTTGATGACAATTTGAGAGATTTGCGCTGTGGCTTCACTGAATGTAAAGGTGAAGTTTCTTCCGATAGGATTGCTTTCAAAATCGAAAGCGATGGATTGGGCATTGCTTGAAACATCGAGACTCTTGGCACCATCACTTGTGCCGTAAGATGTACCATCCATTTCTGTGAGGTAACAAGTCTTGTTAACACCATTTCCCTCAAAAGTGACAGAGGTGATGGACTCATTCTCAGGAATGCCAATGAGCTGGAATTGCACACCCTCGAAGAAGGCGATTCTATCATCATTGTAGGTAGGGTTCCCAGCACTTGTGCCTCCCACACCATTCATGAGTGATAGGGTGCAATTTCCTGTTTGGAAATGCCAAAGATGGGTTTTCTTATTCCAATCTTCATCTTGTGTCGCTGCGTTGAATGTCGCTCTAGACAGCGTGTAGGTTGATGTGTTGCTTTGTTCTTGCGCAACGATAGAATTCATCATACCTAAAATTAAGCAAATGAATAAAATAAATCTTTTCATCAAATCTTTTACCAAATAAGTTATAAATTTATAATCATCGTTTTGAATTCATCTTTTGTTAGGGATCATCTTTTATCTCTAAGAACGGTGCAAAGTTACAAAGTTATAATGAAATAGAGTTTTTCTTGTGTAACTAACACTTTGTGTTGCTTATCATGGTACAAAAAAATCCCTCTCGGACAACCGAGAGGGATTCGTACAATATTTGCTTCTAAAAGTAATAGGAAAGTTATTCCTTGTTGGAGGAAGCATAGAGACCGATGACGGCACCGATGAAGCCACCGCTCTTTTGGGTGCTCAAGTTGCTGGCATCTACGCCCTTGGCAAGCAACTGCCAGTCGCTACCTTGCTCTGCGTAGAAGAAGTCATAATAGCGACCGTGACCTTCTACCTTGAGGCGCAACTCGCCATCCTTGATAGGGGTGGAGGCGATGGTCACGTTGTTCTTCTCGGCACGAGTCAGGGTGAGCATCAGCTTGCCATTCTTCATCGTCTTGCCAAGCACAAAGTTGTGGTCTTCCTTCTGGAGAAGTGCCAAGCCTGCGATGTCCTTGTCGTTGCGAGGCGTGAAGTTGAGCGAAGTCTCGGCAGTGAAGGTACCATGCTGCTGACGAGCCCAGATGGCAGACATTGGCTCACGCTTGTAGATGTTGCCTGGCAGGAGGTTGAGTTTCAACTTGCCATTTTCTACCTTGTAGCAATCTGTGAAGTCACGGAGGAACATCCAACGGCTATTCAACTGTTTCAAACCATTCTTGCCATCGCAAGCTTCAAAGTTATCGGTATAGCTGAAGTTGCCGGAGAACTCATTCTTCTCTGCTGGTTTCAATCCTGCCTTCTCACCCACTGTAGCGATAGGAGTGTTCTTGGCAAGGATCTCAGGCCAACCGTTCTTCCATGTCACTGGCAGCAGATAGGTGTCACGTCCCGTGTTATACATATCCTCTTCGTATGGTCGGCAAGCCAAAAACACAGCCCACCAGTTGCCCTTGCCATCTTCCACGATGTCGGCATGGCCGGCACTTGATACAGGGTCCTTACGGTTAGGGTCGAGACCAGTGCGCTGGGTGAGGATAGGGTTGTTTGGGCATTCCTCCCAAGGACCTGCAGGGTTCTTGGCACGCAAGATGACCTCACTGTGCCAACCGCCTGTACCACCCTCGGCACACATCAAGTAATAGTACCTGTCTTTCTTGAAGAGGTGTGGACCCTCAATCCAGATAGGCTTAGCCTCCACGTGGGTACCGCCACGGAGAATCTGCTTGAAGTCGCCCTTGATGCTGTCGCCCTTCACGTCAAATTCGAAGAGGCGGATGGCACGCTGTCCTTCATAATCGGCACCGCCTACCACCGGGCCATTGTGTACGATGTAGCCCTTGCCGTTGTCGTCGAAGAAGAAACTTGGGTCGATACCATCTATCTTTGGCAAGTAGATAGGCTCGCTCCAGCCCTTAGATGGGTCTTTAGACTTCACGAAGAAGTTGCCAGCGCCCACATTGGTGGTGATCATATAGAAAGTCTTGTTCTTCTTGTTGTAGCTGATGGCAGGTGCGAAGATACCACCTGATACGTTCTGTCCCTTCAATGGCACTTGTGAGGTGCGGTCGAGCACATGCCCCGCTGGCTGCCAGTTGACCAAGTCCTTGCTCGTGCTCAATGGCACGCCAGGGAAGAAGGTGAACGAGGAGTTGACGAGGTAATAGGTGTCGCCCACACGACAAAGGGATGGGTCTGGGTAGAAACCTGCCAACACAGGGTTGTAGTACTGGTGGCTCTTGTCGATTTCCACGTTGAAGCGGGCATCGTTGCCGGCATACTTGAAGTAGTCGAACTCGGCTGTCTGTGCATGAGCGCCGAGTGCGAGCATACAAGAAAGTGGTAAGATTGCTAATTTCTTCATTTTGATTATTTTGATTTTAATGATTTCTAGTTATGCGAATCTCATATCAATGATTCCGTTGCAAAGTTACCACTTTTCTTTGTGTTCTATATGTGCTTTATGTATCTAAGACTTTTCCCTATGTTGCACAGAGGCCTTTGTTTGTTACATTTTCTTCTCCAACGCCTGATTCATGTAGTCACGTGGCGAACAACCATACAAGTTCTTAAACATGGTGCTGAAGCTGGCGGCATTGCTGAAACCGCAAGCATACATCACCTCGGTCACGTTGTGCTTGTTGTCTTTCAGCAATCTGGCTGCTTGCTTCAGGCGGATGTTTCTAATGAAACTGTGTGGTGTCTGGTTGGTCAGCTCCTTCATCTTGCGATGCAGGTGAACTCGGCTGATGCCCACTTTCTGTGCGATGATGTCCACGCTGAGGTCTGAGTCGCTGATGTTCTCGTTGATGACTTCCATGATGCGTTCCATCAACTGGTCGTCTGGCGACTTGACAGATACGGCTTCCACCTTGTCCTCCTGGCTTTCCTGTCCGGTAAACTTGTTGCGGAGCATACGTCTCACGGAGAGGAGGTTGAGGATGGTGCGGCGCAGAATATCCATGTTGAATGGCTTGGTGATATAGGCATCAGCCCCCATGTCAAGACCTTCCAACTGGTCTTCCTCTCGGCTCATGGCGGTGAGGAGGATGACTGGGATATGGTTGGTGTTGACGTTGCTCTTCAGTTTACTGCAGAGTGTCTTTCCATCCATTTCTGGCATCATGATGTCGGAGATGACGAGGTCTGGCACTTGTTGGATGATCTCTGGCAGAGCCACCTTTCCATTAGGGTAGGTGAGGATGGTGAAGTTGTCGGAGAGCTGTGCCTCTAGGTACTTGAGAATCTCCTCATCGTCTTCCACGATGGCGATGGTGCTTTTGGCGGTACTGATCTGTTTTTCAGGCTCTGCGCCCTCCTTGCCGTTCTCACCCTCGTTTTCCATCTCTTCCAACTCGTTCAGTTCTTCCTTGTTTTTTCCCTCTTCCACCTTCTCTTCGAGGATTTCCTCTGGTTTGAGGTGGTCCTTGCCGAGCGGAAGGGTGATGACGAACTCGCTGCCGGTCTTGAAGTTCTCTTCCCCAGCAGAAGTATTGATATCTAAGCTGTCAGCATTGTTGCGGGCGATGATGGTGCCATAGTGGAGTTCTACGAGCGAACGGGTCAAGTCCAAGCCGATACCTGTACCCACGTTGCGGTCGTTAGGGTTGGTAGGACTCTGGTAGAAGCGTTGGAAGATGGTCTCCAACTTATCCTTGTCGATGCCCTTTCCGCTGTCCTTGATGGATATTCTCACATGATGGTCGGTGTGGCTGAGGCTGATTTGTATCTTGCCGCCAGTAGGGGTGAACTTGAAGGCATTGGAGAGTACGTTCATGAGCACCTTGTCGAAGTTGTTGCGGTCTATCCATACAGGCAACTGTTCGTCGTCGTGCTGGAATGTGAAGCATATCTGCTTGGCAAGTGCTTGCTGCTCAAATAGATGATATTCATCATTGATGAAGCCTACCATGTCGGTCTTGCACATGTGCATCGCCATCTGTCCCTTGTCTATCTTTCGGAGGTCCATCATCTGGTTGATGAGGTGGAGGATACGCTCGGAGTTCCTGTGCATCAGGTCGTAGATGCTCTGTCGGTGCGGATCCTTGTCTTCCTTGATGAGCGAGAGCAATGGGGTGAGGAGGAGGGTGAGAGGGGTGCGAATCTCATGACTGATGTTCATGAAGAAGCGCAGTTTTGCCTCGCCCATCTCCTCGGCATGGATATGCTGTTGCAAGACGAGTCGGTCTTCCTCCTGGCGCTTACGATGTCTCATATAGGCATTGATAAGCAGGAATAATATCAGGAAATAGACGCATTTTGCCCAGAATCCTGCATACCAAGCAGGGTGAACGATGATGGTGAACTTCTTGATAGGAGTTTCGTAATTGTTGCAGATGGCTTTCACCTTGAAGTGATAGGTGCCTGGAGGCAGATGGGAGAAGGAAATCTCGTTGATGCCACTCTGTACCTTGCGCCATTCCTCGTCGTTGATGCTGTAGGCATAGACGATTTGCTCCACATTATTATATGTAAGTGTGGATAGCTGGAGTGTGAAGGAGTTGTCGTCGTGAGTGAGATGGAACTCCTTGGTGTCATAGACGCCTTTCTCAGTGATGGTATAACTGCCAGACTTCATGAAAGGAACGACATGCTTGTTGCCTAGTAAGAAACCGGACAACTTGACCGTGGCGTTCCAAGGATGTTGCTTTACACGGGAAGCCTCGAAGATGTTGATGCCACCTGTGCCAGCCATCACGATGAAGCGGCGGTCGGGAGTGGCGCAGGCTGCTCCATCAGAGAACTCATTGCTCTGAATGCCATTTTCCACGTAGTATTTGGTGATGGTACCTTCTTTCACGTTGATTTTGCTCAGACCGCTGGTGGTTCCTATCCAGATGCGTCCCAAGTTGTCTTCGATGAAGCTGGTGATGCTGTTGTCTGTCAGTCCTTGTGCCGTGGTATAATGCTTCGGATGCTGGATGTCGCGTGGATGATAGCAGAACGCACCATCCTCCGTGCCGTACCAAATGCGGTCGTGACTATCCACGAAGACACAGTGAGAGAACGAGCCTCGATTCAGGCAGTTTACCCCCCCACCAAAGGCTGATGTCCAACTGTTTTTCTTTCTATCCAGACAAGCCAAGCCGACAGAAGTGGCTGCATATACACGAGAATGGTCTTTCGAGAAGGCTATCTTGGCGATGTAATTGTTGGGCAGGCTATTCATCTTCGAGTCATTATCTGCATTGCTTTGCATCTGATAGTTCTTGACTTTGCCGTCAGGACTGATGCAGAAGATGCCTTTTCCCATGGTAGCAAACCATACATATCCCCACTTGTCGCATTTGATGTCGAAAGTGCCAATGTTTTCCAACTCCTTGATGTCCAGCGGATGGTAATTGCCACTGCCGTCGAGCACACCGACTCCATTCTCGTAAGTTCCTATCCAGATGTGCCCCTTGAGGTCTTGGCATATTCCTAAGACGGTAGCCTGTGGAACGTAATGCCCCAGGCAGCCTTTTCCGTTGGGAGCGAGTTGGTAGATGCCGTCCTTGTCGGTTCCTACCCAGATATGATTGTCCTTGTCGATGAGCACGCTGGTGGCGCAGTTGTCACCAATCAGGTTGTGGTTGCCCGAACGGAAGCCCATGTAGCCGAAGTCGTAGAGACCTTGTGGCTGCATGAACACGCCTTTCTGCATCATGCTGAACCAGATGTTGCCTTGCTTGTCTTCGATGATGTTCTCCACCTTGCTCTTCGACAGATTGGTCTGCGAACTGAAGAAAGGATTGGTATAGACCATCTTGAAGGTAGGGTCATAGAGGGAGATGCCTTCTCCATCGCAGCCGATGAAGAGGCGGTCGTTCTTGCTGGTGTAAATGGTCTTGATAGGGAGGTTGCCGATTTGTGCAATCTTGGTGAAACTCCTTGCGCCTGGTGTCATCTGATAAACACCCTGTCCCTTGGTGGCAAGATAGAGCGTACCCTTGCTGTCCTGTCGGATGTCTTGCGCCAACAGTCCTTCGGTACCTGGAATGTGTGTTTGGAGATTGCCGTTCTTGTCAAGGAAGAACAGTTCGTGTCTTTCGCTGATAATCCAAAGTCCACCACGCTTGCCTTCCAGGAAGGTGAGTACAAAAGTGATTTTGCCTTGTGTCGCCTTGAGAGGAGTACAGTTGCGTGTTTGCTTTTTCATCAGGAAGATACCATAGCCAGATGTACCGATGAGCACATCGCCGTTTTGTAGTCGCCCGATGTGGGTGACATAGGTAGAGATAGGATTACCCTTGCCGTCGGGAAGGGGAATATCCAGGAAGTACTGACCATTGTGGAGCAACAATCCTCTGTTGGTGCCGAGAAGTACGTACCCATCGTAATCCTGTGCGATGCAGTTGATGTAGTTGGTGTTCAACTCGCGATTGTCATTGCCTCCTTTCTTTACGACACTGAAGTTGTAGCCATCGTAAATGTTGAGTCCATTGCGGGTGGTAATCCAGATAAAACCATTGGTATCTTGATACACTTGTGTAGCAAGATTACTGGATAATTGGTTGTCTGTATTGAAAAGTTTGCCGCTCTGTGCCAGTGCTGGCAGATGGCAGATACAGGCAAGAATGCCTGCGATAATAAGTTTGATTTTTCTCTTCATGACGAATTGGTCTTTAGCTTTTAGGCTGCAAAAATACTGCTTTTTATCGAAATAGAGGCTACTTTTCTCGCATTTTTGCAGGTTTGATAGCAGTTTTTTTGCGATGTTACACGAGAAAAAGTATATGTTACAAGATTTTTAATTGCTAAAGTATGTGTTACGTATCGAAAAGCGCATCTTGATTTTATGTCGTACCTTTGCAGTGTTGAAACTGATTCAGCTAGAAAAGTGTTTTTAGGTATGAATGATTATAGGTTATTATACAAGTATAGGTTTAGGTTTATATATATTGAGAATAAAACTTGATTAGAAATAATCATGATTAATTGGTTTATTTGGAAATGGTACGTAGTGATACGTGCCATTTCTCTCTTCCAAGAGGAGGTCTCTTCCCAACCCCATCTCGATAGCTAAGCCTTCAACCTTATTATATATAATACCTCGCCAACACTCTTCCTGAATGGACAACATATGATACGGCTACAATGAGCATAAAAGATAAAACCTAAGAATAATAAATTAAAACCGATATGAAGCAGAAAAAGTTATTATTGTCGCTTGCCTTTGCACTTATGTCGATGGCGGGACATGCTGCAGACAATCTTCCAGACCTCCATGTGAAGGGAAAGAACCTAGTCGATTCAGAAGGCAAGACCGTTGTCTTGCATGGTGTGATGGATACGCCTAACCGTTATTTCAATGGTAATCGTTGGGGGATGGGTGGTTATGACGTAGGTGATGAGACTCCTTGCTTAAATTATTTCGAGAAGATGTTCACCGCTATCACCGACAAGAACCAAGGTGCTTATTGTACGGTTTTCCGTCTTCACATGGATCCTTGTTGGACTAACTACAATGCACCAGTTGGAACCCAAGAAAACAACATCCAATATTTTAGTGAGACTCGATATGAGAAATTCTTGAGCAGACTCTATGTCAAATTGGTGCAGAAAGCCTTGGCGCATGGTCTCTATGTCATCGTTCGCCCTCCTGGCGTTTGTCCGCAGAATATCAAGGTGGGGGATGAGTATCAGACTTATCTGAAGAAGGTGTGGAATCTTTTCGCCTCTAATTCTACGATTCAGAAAAATGCTGGTAAGGTAAGTATCGAGCTAGCCAATGAGCCAGTGAATGTGCAGCTTGCCGATGGTTCCAACTCCGACAAAGCCCTCCATGATTTCTTCCAACCGATAGTAGATGAGATTCGACGCACAGGTTTCAAGGGTATCATTTGGGTGCCAGGTTCGGGTTATCAGAGCCAATATACGGGTTACGACAAGTATCCTATCACCGATAGTGAGAACAACTTCTCTTATTCCGTGCATGTCTATTCTGGTTGGTATGGCAATATGACAGATGCCAACTGCGACCACAATACTTTCATTCGCAACTTCCAGAATCAGGTACCTATGGTGACCTCCAAACCTATCATGGTGACGGAAATCGACTGGAGTCCAAATGATCCTGACAGGACTAGCGAGGGACACTACAATGAGTGGAACCAGTGGGTGGCTCCGAATTTCGGCACTTGGGCAACCGGTTCTACCTCGAAGTGGGGTATGGCATGGAAGGCAGTGCATGACCATTTTGGCAATATCGGCATGACCATAACCCATCCACAAGAGTACTACGACATTGATGAGTACTTGAACAGTGGAAAGGTGCGACCAGGTTTGCAGAATGCCAAGAAGCACAATCTTTTCGAGGAATGTTGCAGCTATGCTTGCTTCAATTGGTACAAGGAGTGGTATTTGAAACAAACCACAGGTGTCGAAGAGACAATTGCCAACACAACTGACGTGAAATACACCTTATATTATAATATAGAGGGTCAGCAGATGGCAAAACCGCAAAAAGGCATCTATATTATCAAACAAGTGTTAAAAGATGGAAAGGTAAGGGTGCGCAAGGTTTGTAACGTAAACTAAAGTATCTGTTACTCCATGCAAAGGCGAAATCCCTATAAATAGATACCTTTGCAGCCGACAAAAAAAGAAATTTGTTAGTAACCTAAAACAAAACATAAATCAAAAATGAAAGAACATGGTTAAACAGATCTTAACAATGAAACGATCAGTAGCCCTGCTTTTCATGATGATGATTTGCTGTCTGAGCATACAGGCACAGAAAATCAATGTGAAAGGTCATGTCGTTGACGGCTCTGGAGAAGAGTTGATTGGTGCTACAGTGAAAATCAAGGGAAATCCCAGTGCAGGTACTATCACCGACATGGATGGTAACTTCATGATTTCCGTTCCTTCTGAAAACTCCGTCTTGGTTGTTACCTACGTAGGTATGAACACCCAAGAGGTGAAAGTGGGAAAGAAGAGAGAGTTCAAGATTACGCTTGCTGATGACAACTCCCTTGGAGAGGTGGTAGTCGTTGGTTATGGCCAGCAGAAGAAAGCTTCTGTCGTGGGTTCCATCACCCAGACCACAGGTGAGGTCTTGGAGCGTGCCGCCGGTGTCAGCGACATTGGTGCAGCCTTGACGGGTAACCTCCCTGGTGTTACCACCATGCAGGGTAATGGTATGCCTGGTGAGGAGGAACCACAGATTATCATTCGTGGTTCTAGCTCTTGGAACAACAGCGACCCTCTCGTCCTCGTCGATGGTATCGAGCGTCCTATGAGCAGTGTGGATATCTCTTCTGTGGAGAGTATCTCCGTATTGAAGGATGCTTCCGCTACTGCTGTCTATGGTGTGAAGGGTGCCAATGGTGTCATCTTGATTACCACCAAGCGTGGTCAGGAAGGCAAGGCTAAGATTGACGTAGGTTTCAATACTACATTGAAGTCTCCTTCTAAGTTGCCTAACAAGTACGACTCTTACGATGCCTTGATGCTCCGCAACAGAGCTATCGAGCATGAGTTGGGCGTGACTCCTGAGTCTTGGGCAAACATCCGCTCACAGGAATTTATCAACAACTACCGCAATCAGACCACCCAGGAACAGCGTGAGCGTTATCCTAATGTGGATTGGCAAGATGCCCTCTTCAAGGATGCTGCTATGGCTTACAATGCCAATGTCAATGTAAGTGGCGGTACCAAGTTTGTAAGATACTTCGCTTCTGCCGACTATGTGCATGAGGGCGACCTCTTCCGTGTGTATGACAACGGACGAAACTACAAGTCTGGATATGGCTATGATCGTATCAACGTACGAAGCAACTTGGACTTCACCATCACTCCTACTACGACCTTGAAGGTGAACCTCGCAGGTTCCAATGGTGTGAAGAAGGCTCCTATGCTCAATGATATCAATAGTAATGATGCTTGGCAGATGGGCCAGCAGTGGTCAGGTGCTTATAATATCGCTCCAGACGTCTTCCTTCCAAAGTACTCAGATGGAACATGGGGGTATTACGATGCAGTTTCCAACACAACGAACTCTGCGATGATACTTTCTACTGGTGGTGCATCTAAGACCACTACCACTCGTATCAACACCGACTTCACCTTGGAACAGAAACTCGACTTCATCACCAAGGGCTTGAATTTCCGTGCTACGGTATCTTGGGACAATAACTTCATCGAGGTAAAGCGTGGTATCGATGATGCCAACAATAATCCTGTTCAGAAATGGATCAATCCTGATACAGGTGTTGCTAGTTATAAATATAAGAATGAGACGAACAACAAGTTTGATTATCAGCAACCTCTGGGTTGGAAAACAATGGCAGGTGAGGTCAACAACTCTGCTACCGTTCGCAACCTCTACTATCAGGCACAGCTCAACTGGGCACGCAAGTTTGGTAAGCATGATGTTTCTGCCATGGGCTTGTTCTCACGCCAGGAAAATGCTAGAGGTAGTGTCATTCCTACCTATCGTGAAGACTGGGCTTTCCGTGCTACCTATAACTATGATGGTCGCTATTTCATCGAGTACAATGGTGCTTACAACGGATCAGAGAAGTTTAGCAAGGATAATCGCTTCGCTTTCTTCAATTCAGGTGCTATTGGTTGGACTGTTACTGAGGAGAAATTCATGAAGAATCTTCGTGACAAGCACATCATTGATATGTTGAAGTTCCGTGCATCATACGGTGAGATTGGTGATGACAACTTGGGTGATCCATTCCTCGATAGCAACCGTTGGTTGTATATGAGCCAGTGGGCATACGGTGGCAACACCATCATGGATGAGAAGTACAACAAGAGTATCTATACTTGGTATCGTGAGGCTTCCATCGGCAATGAAAACGTGAAGTGGGAGACAGTTAAGAAGTTGAACATTGGTGCTGACTACGGTTTCTTGGGTGGTTTGATTACAGGTTCCTTCGATGTCTTCCGTGATGTTCGTGACAACATCTTGGTACGTGGTGACGAGCGTTCCGTTCCTTCTTATCTCGGTGGTTCTGCGCCAACAGCCAACTTGGGTAAAGTTCGTACCACAGGTTATGAGTGGGAAGTAAAGCTCAACAAGACCTTTGCTAATGGTCTTCGTCTTTGGGGTAACTTCAATATGACCCATGCCAAGAACAAGGTGCTCATCAAGGATGACCCAGGTATGGCGCCATCCAACTTGAGACAAGCAGGCTATGCCATCAACCAGAACAAGGCTTGGTTGAGCAATGGTTACTTGAACAACATCGATGACTTGTATGGCTCTCCTGCCCATGATGTGAATGAGAACTACCGTTTGGTAGGTGACTATTACATCATCGACTACAATGGTGATGGTGTGGTTGATTCCAACGATAAGGCTCCATACGGCTATAGCAACAGTCCTCAGAACACTTACAATGCCACCATCGGTTTCGAGTGGAAAGGTTTCTCAGCGTTTGCTCAGTTCTATGGTGTCACCAATGTAACTCGTGAGGTAAGTCTTACCAGCTTTGGCAGCAAGTTGAATACCGTCTTTGATCAAGGCTCTTGGTGGGATAAGGACAATACCAATGCTGATGTCCGCGTTCCACGTTGGGGAGCGACGACCTCTAATTATAGCAATGGTACCCAGTTCCTATATGATGGTTCTTACATCCGTCTGAAGAATGTGGAAATCGCTTACACTTGGACAAAGGGATGGATCAAGCACTTGGGAATCAACTACCTGAAGGTTTATCTCAATGGTAATAACCTTTGGCTCTGGACACGTATGCCAGACGACCGTGAGTCAAACCTCTCTACATGGGGCTCACTTGGAGCTTATCCTACTGTAAGACGTTTCAACTTAGGTGTCAAGTTTACATTGTAATTTTTAAAGAGAATACAAATGAACAAGAATATTAAAAACATACTATATACAGGTTGTCTAGCCCTGGCGCTCACCACATCGTTGAGCTCTTGCGAGGATTACTTGGATAAGTCTCCAGAGGCAACCGTGTCTTCTGAGGATGCTTTCAAGACCTTCAAGAATTTCCAAGGCTTCATCGAGGAAATCTACAACTGTGTGCCAGATAAGGAGAAGTGTAACTGGTGCCCTTCTTGGAATTGGGGTGACGATGAAGTTTTCAATTCCAAGGCTGATGGCGAGATGACTCATCAGATGGACTTGGGTAACTATCGCGATATCTATACCAATGGATATGCTTCTTGGTTCTATCGTGAAGGTAGTAATCCAACGAAGGTAGATGCCAAGTCTCACTCTATCTATCCTCACGCTTGGTATTGCATCCGAAAGTGCAACTTAGGTCTTGCTAATCTCGACAAGTTGACAACCGCTACCCAAGAGGAGAAAAACTTGATTGCTGGTCAGCTTTATTTCTTCCGTGCATGGTGGCATTTCGAGATGATGCAGCAGTTGGGTGGTCTTCCATACATCGATCAAGTGCTGGATGCTAGTAGTAAATTGACTTTGCCTCGTCTCTCTTATCAAGAATGTGCAGCCAAGGCAGGAGAGGACTTCCGCAAGGCTGCCGACCTGTTGCCTATCGATTGGGATAAGACCACAGCTGGTAAGCAGACCTCTGGTCATAACCAACTTCGCATCAACAAGATCATGGCATTGGGCTATCTTGGCAAGAACTATCTCTGGGCAGCCAGTCCTTTGATGAAGAATGGTGCAAAACTCGGAGCTGTTAAGAGTGAAATCACATACGACTATGATGCAGAGTATAGCAAGAAGGCAGCTGAGGCTCTCGGCGAGTTGCTCAACTTGGTAGAAGGTGGTCAGACGCAATATGCTTTGGCTTCCTATAATTATGACGATATTTATAATCACGTCATCTCTTCCAGCGAGTCTTCTAGCTTCGATGACATCTTCTACACTGTCAATCAGAACTACCAGATGCCTGGTTCTACAGAAGCTATCTTCCGTGGTCCATGTGATGAGAATAGATGGGCTTCACCTTGGAACCATGGTAAGGTGTTTGGTCCTAAGATGGCTGGCATCGTTCCTCAAGACAATGTCATCCACCAGCCTACAGCCAACTTGGTAGAGGCTTATGGTATGGCGAATGGCGAGCCTGCTTTCTTGATAGAGAATGGTGAGTTAGTGCCTAATCTTGCAGGCGGTTTCGACCCAGAGCATCCTTGGAAGAACCGTGATCCTCGTTTCTATCACGACATCGTATATGATGGATGTAAGTTTATCAATGATGTTGGTAGCGCAACAGGTGTATTGAAAAATTATATCTATTGTAACCTTTCTTCATCAGAATCTACCACCTCAGATGGGATGCAGACAATGCGTAGCGTAGAGAATGGTAGCCAAACGGGGTACTTCATTCAGAAATTGGCTCCTCATACTGCAAATTCTGTTGATCAATATTACGACAAGGCTTTTAATGCCTATTTGCCTTACATGCGTCTTGCCGATATCTACTTGATGTATGCTGAGGCTTGTGCCGCCACCTCTGGTGCGCAAGGTAAGTCATCGAACTTTAGCAAGACGGCTGAGGCTGCCATCAATACCATTCGTGACCGTTGTGGCGCAGGACATGTTGCAGCTGAATATGTAGCCAATGCTCACAAGTTCATGGACGAAGTTCGTCGTGAGCGTGAGGTGGAGTTGGCTTTTGAGGGAATGCGTTTCAACGACTTGCAGCGTTGGTTGCTCTTGACGGAGGCTCCTTACAATACCAAGTACGGACAGGTGTTTGAGCGTGTCAGCAGCGACCCTAAACATCCTGAGGATGGACAAGTATCTGGCTATGGCAAGAAAGTTATCATCAAACGTGACTTCACTGCCAAGCACTATTGGTTCCCATTCCCAACCGATCAGACTCAACTCTATGCAGAGTTCCCACAGAATCCTGGTTGGTAAGCAATACTATAATATATCAAATTAATAGATGATCGTATGAATTCAATATTCAAATCATATAATTACAAGTTGTTTGTCGCAGGTCTTGTGGCTTTGGCTCCATTGAGTGCCGATGCCAAGACGGCGCAAGCAGACGAAACCGACTCGCTGAACGCTGACAAGGAGATGGTTCAAGTGGCTTACCGCCAGGTGGCTAAGGATGAACTCCTCGGTGGTGTCTCTGTGGTCGATGTAGAGGACTTGATGAAGAAAGACTACCATACCTATAGCCTTGACAACATGCAAGCGTTGGTAGGTGGTTGGAATGGCAACTCACTCTGGGCACAGGATGCCAACAACGCAGGCTACTTAGTCTTGGTGGATGGCGTGCCACGTGAGGCAACCAATGTACTTCCTTCAGAGATTTCTCAGATTACTTTCCTCAAGGGTGCTCAGGCTGTGGTACTCTATGGTAGCAAGGCTGCCAAGGGTGCTATCCTCATCACCACCAAGCGAGGTAAGGTGGATGGCATCAAGGTAGATGTCACTGCCAATACAGGCTGGTATGTAGCCAAGTCTTATCCTGAGTATCTTAGCTCAGCTGAGTACATGACCTTATATAATAAGGGACGTGCCAGCGATGGCTTGTCTCCTCTCTATAAGGACGAGATTTATGACTTCGGTGCTGGCGACAATCCTTACCGTTACCCTAACGTGGATTACTACTCTTCTGATTACATCAGAAAGGCATACAACCGCTCTGAGGCTACTGCTGAGATTGAGGGTGGTGGCAAGCGTGCTCACTTCTACAGCAACATCAACTTCTATCGAGTAGGTGATGTCTTCAAGTTTGGTGAGGCTAAGCGCAACCATACCAACCGTTTCAATGTACGTGGTAACGTAGATGTCAACATCAGCGATGATATCAAGGCTTATGTCAATGCCAATGCTACATTCTATGATGCAAGCTCTGCCAAGGGTAACTATTGGTCAACTGCCGCTTCTATGCGTCCAAACTATCCACAGAATGCAGCTCCATTGATACCAATTGATTATATCTCTCCATCGGCAACCAATGCCTGGGCTTTGATCAACAATGCCAACTTGATAGATGGTAAGTACTTCTTGGCAGGTAGCCAGGAGAACTCTACCCATATCTTTGGTGACATCTATTCAGCTGGTAAGACTAAATATACAAGCCGCCAGTTCCAGTTCGACACAGGTATCAAGATCAACTTGGCGAAGTTACTCAAGGGCTTGTCCTTCGAGACAAAGTTTGCAGTCGATTACGCCACCTCTTATAATACCTCTTTCGACAATAATTATGCGGTGTATATCCCAACTTGGGCAAACATCAATGGTAAGGATGAAATCGTAAGCTTGAAGAAGGAAGGCGATGACAAGCATCCTGGTGTGCAGAACATCAGTAATAGTGTGGATAACCAGACGATGCTCTTCTCTGCGCAGTTCAACTATCAGAACACATTCAGCAAGGTGCATAACCTTTCTGCCATGTTGATTGCCTCTGGTTTCCAGCAGACCAAGTCGGCTGTTTATCACAAGAACTCAAGTGCCAACCTAGCTTTGGATGCGTCTTACAACTACGCCCAGAAGTACTATCTCGACTTCGGTATGGCAGCCATCCATTCAGCACAGTTGGCTCCAGGTCATCGCGAGGCTCTTTCACCTTCCTTGACATTGGGTTGGAGATTGAAGAATGAGAATTTCTTGAAGGACAGCAAGGTGGTGGATGATATGATGATCAGTGCATCCTACAGCGACATCAAACAAGATATAGACTTGGCTGTTAATGACCAGCGTTATTATCTCTATATGCCAGCTTGGAGCCAGACTTACGGATATGCTTGGGCTGATGGTGGTACCAACCAATATGCCTATTCTACCAAAGGTGGAAATAATGACTTGGGATTTATCAGCCGTAAGGAGTTCTCAGTCAACTTCCGTACATCTTTGTGGCAGAAATTGCTGACCTTGGATGCCAACTTCTTCGTAACGACAACCGATGGCTTGTTGGTTTCCAATCCAACTTACTATCCATCTTACTTGAGTAATGGTTATCCTACAGGTGGTTTCATTCCTGTGGTCAACTTCAATGCCGACCGTCGTACAGGTTTCGACTTTGCGTTGACAGCCAACAAGAAGTTTGGTGAGGTAGATTTGGCACTCGGTGTAACCGGCACTTATTATACTACCAAGGCCACCAAGCGTGACGAGGTCAACCTCTATGATTATCAGAATCGTCAAGGAAAGGTACTCGATGGCATCTGGGGATTCAAGACCGCAGGCATTTTCCAGAGTAAGGAAGAGATAGCTGAGTGGGCTGACCAGAGCAAACTGGGTAATGAAGTGAAGCCTGGTGACTTGAAGTACATCGACCAGAATGGTGACAACGTCATCGACTCCAACGATATGGTATATCTCGGCAAGGGTGGCTGGTATGGTTCTCCATTCACAATGGGTATCAACTTCACCGCCAAGTGGAAGGGATTCACCTTCTTCGCCTTGGGAACAGCCAACTTCGGGGCATACGCATCTAAGTTGTCTTTGGGTGACTACTTCAAGACCGAGGGTGACGTGAAGTACTCTGAGATTGCACGTGATGCTTGGACACCAGAGAACGCTACGACAGCTCTCTATCCACGCTTGGCTTCTAAGTCAACCAACAACTATCAGACCTCTGATTTCTGGTTGTACAAGACCGATGCGTTCCGTTTGGCTAAGGTTCAGGTTACATATGACTTGCCAAGTCGCTTGTTCCAGAAGACTTGGGTGAAGTCTCTTTCAGCCTTTGTCAGTGGTTCCAATCTGTTGACTATCTCTGGCAACCGCAAGTGGTTGGAGATGTCAGTAGGTCAAGCTCCTCAGACACGTTATTATAATATAGGTGTCAAGGCATCATTCTAATAACTCATAAAAACGAATTAAGATGAAAATTAAGAATATTATATTATTGGCTGCGCTCTCCTTGTCGTTGGCATCTTGCTCCGACTTGTTTGAGCCTGCCGAGGAGAATAACCGAGGTGTAGAGGCGATGCTTAAGGAGCCTACATTTGCACAAGGTCTCTTGGGCTATGCCTATTCTCATCTGCCATATTCCAATTCGAGCGAGACGGACATTGCCACCGATGATGCAGTGACCAATGATTTGGCTAGCACTTACTCGAAAATGGCACAAGGTGCTTGGGCTGCTAACAACGACCCAATGAGCCAATGGAATGGTCGCCGTTCTGTTATCCAGTACTTGAATCAATTCCTTGCTATCGCTGATGACGTGAAATGGGCAGACGATCCTATTGCAGCCAAGGTGTTCGCTGAGAGCCGCAAGGGTGAGGCTTATGCTTTGAGAGCTTTGAATCTTTATTATCTCGTTCAGGCTCATGCTGGTTGGTCTGAGGATGGTGAACTCTTGGGTGTGCCATTGTCAACCACAGTGGAAGATGCCAACACCGACTTCAATCAGTCTCGTGCTACCTTCCAACAGTGCATCGACCAAATTAACTCCGACTTGGATGAGGCTATCAAGTTGTTGCCTCTCGACTACAAGCAGCACTCAGAGTCTGAGGTTCCTGCTTACTATAAGGAGTTGGGTGCTTCTTTGAGCGTCTATGACCGTGTGTTCGGTGAGCACTTGGCTGGTCGTATCAGTGGTCGTATCGCAGAGGCTATCCGTGCACAGGTTGCCTTGATGGCATCTAGCGAGGCTTACAAGGGTGGCAGTGATGTTACTGCTGCTAATGCTGCCGATGAAGCAGCCAAGGTACTCGACCGTATCGGTGGTGTGTCTGGTTTGGCAGCCAAAGGTAATACCTGGTATAACAATGCAGCTGAAATCAAGGCTTTGAAGTCAGGTGCCGTTCCTGCTGAAATCATTTGGCGTAGTAATGTCAATGAAGGTAAGGAAGATTACGACCTCGGTGTTATCCAAGAGAAGAACAATTTCCCTCCTACACTCTACGGAAAGGGTCGCATCAATCCTACTCAGAACTTGGTGGATGCCTTCCCTATGGCGAATGGTTATCCTATCACAGATGAGGAGAATAGTGACTTTGATGACATTGATCCTTATAGCAATCGTGACCCACGTCTCGACCTCTATATCATCCACAATGGTTCTGAGTACAAGGGCAAGACCATCAACACGACAGCAACTGGAGATACCAATGACGGTCTCAATAAGATTAGTACCTCTACTCGTACAGGTTACTATCTGAAGAAGTTGCTTCGTGACGACTGTAGCGCAGACCCTAACAACCTCAATGCACAGCCTCACTACAATGCCTACATCCGTTACACCGAGATTTTCTTGGATTACGCTGAGGCAGCCAACGAGGCTTGGGGACCAAAGGGTAAAGGTACTCACAACTATTCTGCTTACGATGTCATCAAGGCTATCCGCCAACGTGCTGGCATCACCGATACTGGCTACCTCGATGAATGTGCAGAAGATCAGGCAAAGATGCGTGAGTTGATTCGCAATGAGCGTCGTATCGAGCTCTGCTTCGAGAATCACCGCTTCTGGGATCTCCGCCGTTGGAAGGCTAACATTGCCGAGACAGCCAAGGGTGTCAACGTAACCGAGGTAGATGGTATTCCTACATTCGAAGAAATCGATGTAGAGACAAGAAATTATAGCGATTATATGTATTATGGTCCTATCCCACAAAGTGAGACGCTCAAGTGGAGCAACTTGAAGCAGAACAAGGGCTGGAATGTAAAGAACAACGACTAATATTAAATACGATTAATTATGAAAATGAAGAAAATCTTAGCTATGGCTGTCATGGGAATCTTGGCACTCGGTTTCTCCTCTTGCGAGAACGGTGATGCAGACTTCCCTGATTACGAGGGTGGTGTCAATGTATATTTCGCCCATCAGTTCCTAGACCGTACCGTGGTCTTGGGTGATGCTGAGACCCTCAACACCACAGACGATAACAACCATATCATCCGTATCGTCTCCACAATGGGTGGTGCTCGTAATGGCAAGAACATCACCTTGAAGGTGGCTGTCGATGAGTCTCTCTGTGACAACCTCTTCTTCGAGGACGGCGTGACCCCAGTGAAGCCAATGCCTACCAACTATTACACCTTGGATGGCAATACCATCAACTATAATGGTGAGATGCTCGGCAGACTGAAGGTGAAGTTGGAGGATGCGTTCTTCGCAGACCCAGAGTGCGTCAAGGGTTCTTATGTGATTCCTGTTCGTATCTTGGAGCAGGTGGGAGCTGACTCTATCCTGAGTGGTAAGCCTATGGTAGATGGTGAGACTCCTTCTAGAACAAACTTGGAGGCTTGGTCAAAAACTCCTCAGGATTATGTACTCTACAAGGTAAAATACATGAACCCTTGGGAGGGCTTCTATCTCCGTCGTGGTACTGATAAGATTACCGAGAATGGTCAGACCAAGGAGGAAACTCGTCAAGGTGCTTCCATCGAGAAGGATGAGGTTTGCCAGATTACCACCAAGAGCTTGACAGAGGCTCTCTTCCCTGTCTCAGTGAGCAAGGTGGAAGGTCAGAATGAAGATGGCAGCGATAAGATTGTGAAATACACCTGCAACTTGAAACTTACTTTTGACAATGATGGCAATGTCACCGTATCTTCTGATACCGAGGGCATGACAGCCACAGGTTCTGGTAAGTTTGAGAAGAAGGCAGCCAAGTTGGCTTGGGGTAACAAGGATCGTGACTTGCTCACTCTCAACTACAAGGTTGATTTCGGTTGTGGCATCACGATGGAGACCAGCGACCAGTTTGTCGCTCAGACTCGTGGCAACATCAACGGTATCGTCACCTTCAATACTAAATATGTTCAGCAGTAAGATGCTGGGTGAGTATCATCGTAATAAGATTATATCATGAATATGAAAAGAATTAATTTTGGACTAGGCTTGGTCGCTCTCTTGGCTTTGTCTTCATGCGCTGACGACAAGTTCTCAGAGTTCCGTACAGATATGACCCAGAACAAGAAGGACTATCTGTATCTCAACAACTATGAGCCTTTGAAGAAATATGTACAGGATTTGAAAGACGCAGGCAAGTGCAATCCCGACTTTAAGTTGGGCATTGCGCTCGCCGCAGCCGACTTCAACGAACAGGGCATCGTGTATTGCTTGGCTGGTAGCAACTTCGACGAGATGACCGCCGGCAATGCTATGAAGTATGCTTCTTGTGTGGACAACAAGGGTGTGATGAACTTTGGTAATGTCAGTTCCTTTGTTGCCAATGCCAAGGATGCAGGTTTGACCATCTATGGTCATACGCTCGCTTGGCACTCTCAGCAGAACAACAAGTATCTGAATGGGCTGATAAAGGATAAGGAGTTACCTCCTGCAGAGGAGAATCCTGGTCTTATCATCACGGCTGGTGATCCTAAGGCAAATACCTGGGATTATGAAATCTACTATGATTTGGATGAGCCTCTTAAAGCTGGTAAAACTTACGAGATTTCACTTAATGTAAGGGGAACTAATTCTGGAACGATTGATTTCTGGCCTGGTAAGAAAGATGGTTCTGCTACACAGTATGGAGCAGGTTCATTTACTGTAGCTGAAAGTGCTGTTGACAATAAATTCACTTTCACGCCAAATGCAGATATTGACCGTATGCGTTTCTGTTTCGGAAAGATTGGCGGAACACTTTATTTTGATAATTTTGTATTGAAAGAAAAGGGTTCTGACCATAATATTGCAGTCAACTCTACCTTTGATGAAGATGATATTTCGCATTGGACCAAAGTTTCTTGGATGACAGACGTCTCCTATAAGATTGGTAATGTAGCTGGTGCAGGTGCTGTTGAAATCCCTGTAAGTGTTGCGCATCTTAACTTTGATGATGGTCAGAACCTTGGTGGATGGGGTATGGATAATACGCCAAAGATTGTAAATGGTGTTTGTGAGGTTGGTAACAACGCAGCCAAGGAAAACACCTGGAATGCACAAGTTAACTATCAACCTGGTTTCGCTTTCGAGAATGGTACAACCTATCACTTGAAGATGAAAATCAAGGGTTCTGTAGCTGGTGAATTTGGTGCTGGATTCCAGAATCCTGAAGGATACAAAGGCTGTGGTGACTTCCCTACCATCAACGTTACAACTGATTGGAAGGAAGTTGATGTGGCTACCACATGTAATGGTGACAATGCCTTGCGCCTGCTGCTGAATATCGGTAAATATGCGGGTACCCTCTATATTGATGATTTTGAAGTTTACTACACGAAGTCTTCAAATGGTATCCCTCTCATGGATGAAGAGAAGAAAGATGTCCTTACCACCGCTATGGGAACATGGATTGACGGCATGATGGCTGCTACTGATGGTTATGTTACATCTTGGGATGTTGTGAACGAGGCGATCTCTGGTAAGAAAGGTGCTGATGGATTCAATGAGTTGCAGCATGCAACTAATGCTCCTGCTTCTGATGTAGCCAATAGCTTCTACTGGCAGGATTATCTCGGTGATATCGACTATGTTCGTACAGCCGTAAGAGATGCACGTAAGAGCTTTGCTGAGCACAATGGTGATCCATCTAAGTTGAAGCTCTTTATCAATGACTACAACTTGGAAGGTTACTGGGATCAGCACGCTAAGCTGAATAGCTTGATCCACTGGATTGGTCTGTGGGAAGATCCTAATGCAGAGGAGCCTGTTGTTATCGATGGTATTGGTACACAGATGCACGTAACATGCTATGGTGATGCAACTAAGCAGGCTAAGCTTAAGAGCGACATCGAAGAGATGTTTAAGTCGCTGGCTAAGACAGGTAAGCTCATCAAGATTTCTGAGCTTGATATGGCTTATGAGGATGAGGCTGGTACTTCTGTTACCTTCGACAAGATGACTGAGGAGCAGCACAAGCAGATGCGTAGCTTCTATACATTCATCATCCAGAAGTACTTCGAGCTGATTCCACAGGCTCAGCAGTATGGTATCACTCAGTGGTGTGCTACTGATTCTCCTAAGGATTCAGGTTGGCGTGCAGGTTGCCCTACAGGTCTTTGGGATAGCAACTATCTCCGCAAGCACACTTACGCAGGCTTCGCAGTCGGCTTAGGTGCTCCTGAGTACTGGAAGGAGAATGCTGAATAATATTAGAAATGAACATTAGTTTTAGGTTTTATCATATAGATTAACCGAAATAATGTTAGTCGTGATAGGTCGGTTGTGTCGAGATGACACGATCGACCTTTTTTATATAGTATAAAGTGTTGCTTTTATATAGTATAAAATGTTGCTTTATTAGGAAATAGATTATTTTATATCCCTTTCCCCTTTTTTCATAAACTATTTGTAACACCACATAAAGTTATAACAGACTTTTTATACTATCTTTACCAACAGATTAGAGTAACCTCTCAATCTTATAACTGAATTTATTAACTTAATAACAAATTGTGTTTATGAAAAAGTTGTTTACTTTGCTGGCAGTATATCGCCATTGTGGATGATATCGCCAAGACTATCATGACTAACATAACATTCATAGGTATTATGGGTGCTATTCTTTCTAGTGACAAATACTCACATAAATATAAATTTAGTGTAAAACATAAGTTCTATAGTAATATAGGACGATAATAATTTAAGTATGAAAAAGAAAAATATCCAGACCCCCGTTTTATCAATGGCCATTGCTGCATGTATGATATCTCACCAGCAAAATGCGCAGGCCGGAGAAAATCCGTCCCTGCAAAATGATTCCGTGCCTTATGTAACCATGCCGGACGTTTCCCCTAAACTCACCACAGGAGATGGAAATCCCCTGCTGGATTTTATGTTTACAGCGGATCCAACTGCAGTAGAATATAATGGCAGAATTTATGTGTACGCAACAAACGATCAGCAACAATATGATTCAATAGGCGGTTACGGAAAAAACTCCTACGAATACATCAAATCTCTGGTGATGATGTCTTCCGATGACATGACAAACTGGACCTATCACGGAATTATTAAAACAGACAGCATCGCCCCATGGATACAAACATCATGGGCACCGTCGATCGCAAAACGTGAGGAAGCGGACGGCAAGTCTCACTTCTACCTCTATTTCTCCAATAGCGGGGGTGGAACCGCAGTGCTGACATCCACATCCCCCATAGGACCGTGGTCAAGCCCGCTGAATCATAGTTTGGTAGACACAAACACTCCCGGCATAGCAGGAGAATGCAAAGCCGCTTTCGATCCGGGTGTAGTCATTGATGACAAAGGAAAAGGTTGGCTGACAGTAGGCGGAGGATGTGCTCGCATTATGCGTTTGGGAAAAGACATGATTAGTGTGGATGGCCCGATAAAGCCCATCAGGGCTCCCCATCATTTCGAAGCTAACGAATTAAACTACATCAACGGCACATACGTTTATACTTATAACATAGATTGGCAAGATTTTAGCGACTGGCCTCTCCCGACAGAGAAACCAACCACCTGTTGCATGAGTTACATGACTAGCAAAACTCCGCTGGTAACCAAAAGTTGGAAATACCAGCACAACTATATGAAAAACCCTGGAGATTATGGATTTGACTACAGCAACAATCATACACATCTACACAAATTCCGCGGGAAATGGTATGTATTCTATCACACAATGAGTTTGCAACATAGTTTCAATACAACAGCTGGTTTTCGTAATGTTTGTGTCGATGAAATACAAGTTGACGAGAATACTGTGAATATCCACATGGGTAACCAGACTCTGAAAGGCGTAAAACAGATACAGCCTATGAATCCGTTCATCATCCAGCAGGCCGAAACCACAGCAGCCACACAAGGTGTCAAGTTCACAAATGGAAAAAGCATCGGGGACATGTATGCCGTTACCGTTCCCAACAAGACTGGCATCATTGCTGTCAGAGGTGTGGAATTCAACAAAGTACCTTCCAGTCTGGAAATTAAGGCATCCGGAAACGGAATCATAGAAGTTCGCCGGGATAGGCCGGACGGAGAAGTCATAGCTTCAATCAAAGTCGGTACCCCGCAAATGAAACTCATAGAATCCCAACTTCAAAAGAATATGACAGGCACAATGGACCTCTGTTTTGTCCTGAAAGGAAACAATATCACATTCGACGAATGGAAGTTCAAATGATAACTTCCTGATGACAAGGAGGGTGCATTGCCCATTATGATGCACTCTCCTTAACTTCCTGTACGTATCCCGCGCCGAGGAGACTATGCATGGAAGCTGTGCTATCGTTGGATTCTCTTGTTTGTTTTTGCAACACTAAGATAAGTGAATTCTTCGACATGGCAAAATCCTGGGCCGCTCGGCTCTGCCGCTTGACTTGTTCAAGAACTTTTTGCTGCTCAGGTGTTTAAAAAGTTTAATTTATAATAGTGTTGCGTAATTAAGGACTATGGGACATATTAATAAACTACAATGGAAAATCGCTGGAATGCTGGGCATCTTGCTTCTATGTTCAATGCAAACTGCAGCGAAAACAGTTGCGGATTCCTCCCTGAAACCACGTATTGTCGTACTTACGGATATTGCACCGACAGACCTTGAACCCGATGACATGGAATCAATGGTCCGCCTGCTGGTCCATGCTGACCTTTATGAAATAGAGGGACTGATTGCGACAGGAGGATGGAACAGCTGCGGGAGATCTTATCCGGACGAATGGATGGAAAACATGCAGAAAGTAATTAATGCCTACGAGGAGGATCTACCGAATCTAATGAAACGATCCGGACAAAAGGGTTTCCTGCCAGTAGAAAAGGAAGCTGGCAAACAAACGTTGGGTTATTGGCCAAGTGCTGCCTATTTGCGTAGCAGGACTGCATTTGGCAGCAGAGATTTAGGCGTAGCCAAACTTGGAGAGGAGAATCGCTCACAAGGTAGCCAAATGATTATCGACCTGGTTGACGAAAAGGACGACCGTCCCTTATGGGTTATGGTTTGGGGCGGTGCAAATACACTGGCTCAAGCGATATGGACTGTCAGGCAGGAACGAAGCGAAACGGAAGTTAGAAAGTTTCTGAATAAGTTGTGTGTTTATACAATTACAGACCAAGATGTATGCGGAGGTCCCCCTGTGGATTATGCCTTCAGTTCTCATCAATGGATCCGCAAGACTTGCGGCAAGGATATCCGCTTTTTCTGGGACGACAGCGCCTGGATTGTGCAGAACGCCATAGGAAGCCAGAATTGGAACGAATACGCAACTCATATACAAAATCACGGGAGTCTAGGGAAAATATATCCGAAAAACAAATACGGAGTGGAAGGCGACACTCCTTCTTTCTTACATGTAACCCCAAATGGATTAAACGATCCGACCGTATGTAGTCAGGCAGGTTGGGGTGGCTATTTCCGATGGGGACTGTCACCAGACAGTCTGACAACATGCTACACAAATGCAGATCCGGCAGTCAAATGCATATCGGAGAAATATGAAAAATACTTCTATCCCGCAATATTCGCCAACTTCATGGCACGTATGGATTGGGCTGCATACGGCAAAGGAAACCGTAACCCGATAGTCATCGTAAATGGTGAAAAGGGATTGAGTCCGATTATAATTGAACCAGAAACAGAAGAGGAACTCCAATTAAACGCTTCAAAATCTGTGGATCCGGATAAAGATAAACTGACATTCCACTGGTGGATATTGCCGGAAGCGGGTACTTACACCTCAACGGTAAGTATCAGAGAGGCAGACAAAGCTAATGCCATTCTACGTATCCCCCAGGATGCGGCAGGAAAAGAACTGCATATAATCTGTGAAGTGACAGACAATGGGACTCCGGCGCTGACCAGTTACAGAAGGGTCATCATCCGCCCAAAACTTGGCGAGACATTCAACCTTTCTGGGCAGCGATAAACATAACTATAAAGGCAATGTTATCAGAAAAAGATAATTCAGTAATTGATATTTAACATATAACAAATGAGACGTTTAATAATTATCGCATTTTTTTTCATGAATCTGTGCCTTCCTATGGGGACACAGGCAAGTAATGGGGGCAATGTAAGCCCCGATCCTAATTTTCAGATTTATCTCTGTTTCGGACAGTCGAACATGGAGGGCAATGCCGCCATCGGAGACATCGACCGGATAGAAGTAAATCCAAGGTTCATGGCTATGTATGCCGTGGATGATGAAAAGGCTGGATGGAAAAAGGGACAGTGGCATACCGCAGTCCCTCCGCAGGCAAGACCAACCACTGGACTCACTCCTGTAGATTATTTCGGAAGAAAGATGGTGGACAATCTGCCCGACAGCATCAAGGTGGGAACCATCACCGTGGCTGTGGGCGGTGCCAGTATCGACCTCTTCGACAAGCGTACCTATAAGGCGTATCTGAAGAAGCAGCCCGACTGGATGAAGAACTTCGCTTCCCAGTATAACGGCAATCCTTATGCCCGACTCATTGAGCTTGCCAAGATAGCCCAGAAGCAGGGTGTCATCAAGGGTATCCTGCTGCATCAGGGAGAAACCAACAATGGTGATGCCAACTGGCCTAATCGGGTGAAGACCGTGTATAACGATATTCTGAAAGAGTTGCACCTGAAGGCAGAAGATGTACCTTTGCTCGTGGGCGAAACCGTTCAGAAAGACCAGGGTGGCAGTTGCTGGCAGCATATCGCCATTGTAGATGATATCGCCAAGACCATCCCTACTGCCCACGTTATCTCTTCCAAGGGATGTCCGCAGCGTGGCGATGGATTGCATTTCATTGCTGAAAGCTATCGCACCATGGGTAAGCGTTATGCCAACATGATGCTCTCTCTGCTCGGCATCATTCCGGATGCCAACTATCCGCGTGTGGACAAAGACCGCCGTGCCTACGTCAAGCTCCATGCACCGGAGGCAAAGCAGGTGATCTTCGACATCTGTGGCAAGAAATACCCGATGAAGAAAGACCTCGATGGCGACTGGTATGGCGTTTCCGACCCATTGGTGGTGGGCTTCCACTATTATTTCCTGAATGTGGATGGCGTACAGGTGGTCGATCCAGCAAGCGAGACTTACTTCGGTTGTTGTCGTGAGGCAGGTGGACTGGAAGTGCCGGAAGGTGAGGAGGGCAACTACTACCGTCCTCAGTTGGGAGTGCCACAAGGACAAGTGCGCTCCGTTTCCTACTATGCCGCATCGCAGAAGCAGTTCCGCCGTGCCATGGTCTATACGCCAGCCGAGTATGAGACGCATCCCGACAAACGTTATCCTGTACTCTATCTCCAACATGGAATGGGAGAGGATGAGACTGGATGGAGCAAGCAAGGGCACATGAATCATATCATGGACAATCTCATTGCCGAAGGCAAGGCAGAACCGATGATTGTCGTGATGGAGAGTGGTGATGTGAAACAGCCTTTCGTGCCTCGTCCTGGCAAGAATGTGGATGAGGAGCGCAATCATTACGGAGAGTCTTTCTATGATGTCATCATCAAGGACTTGATACCGATGATCGACCAGACTTTCCGCACCAAGACCGATAGAGACCATCGTGCGATGGCTGGTTTGTCGTGGGGCGGTTGCCAGACTTTCAACACCGTGTTGCCGAACCTGGATAAGTTCTCTGCCCTGGGAACCTTCAGCGGTGCACTTTTCGGTGTGGATGTCAAGACCTGCTTCAACGGTGTCTTTGCCGACGCAGAGAAGTTCAACAGTCAGATAAATTATATGTTCATGGGATGTGGCTCAGAAGAAAACTTCGGAACGGAGAAGATGGCACAGCAGTTGAAGGATTTGGGTATCAAACTCGATGTCTATGTCTCTCCTGGCACTCACCATGAGTGGCTCACCTGGAGAAGATGCTTGAAGGAGTTTGTTCCACACTTGTTTAAATAAAGTTAGAAAAGCCTCTGGCTTTGGGGCTTAAAGGTAAGCGCAAGCAAGAGAATCTGTTATGGATTCTCTTCTTGCGCTTTATTCATATATTTTCGTGGCGAACAGCCATAGAGGTTCTTAAACATGGTGCTGAAGCTGGCGGCATTGCTGAAACCGCAGGCGTACATCACGTCGGTGACATTGCGGTTGGGGTCTAGTAACAACTTGGCAGCTTGTTTCAGTCGGATGTTGCGGATGAAGTTGTGCGGAGTCTGATTGGTCAGTTCCTTCATCTTGCGGTTGAGATGTACACGGCTGATGCCCACCTTTTGTGCGATGACGTCCACGCTCAGGTCGGAGTCGCTCATGTTCTCGTTGATGACTTCCATGATGCGTTTGAGCAATTCGTCATCCGGCGACTTGGTCTCCACTGTGTCAAAGGTTGGTTCCGGACTTTCCTTTCCCATAAACTTATTGCGAAGGGTACGGCGCACGGCAAGGAGATTGAGTATCGTACGGCGCAAGATGTCCATATTGAAAGGTTTCGTGATATAGGCATCGGCACCCGTCTCAAGACCAGCCAACTGACTTTCCTCCCGACTCATGGCAGTGAGCAGAATCACTGGAAGATGGTTGGTATTCACGTTGTTCTTAATCTTGCTGCACAGGGTATTACCATCCATCTCTGGCATCATGATGTCGGAGATGACAAGGTCTGGCATCGTCTTGATAATCTCTGGCAGTGCCACCTTGCCGTTAGGGTAGGTGAGGATGGTGAAGTCATTGCCTAGCTGTAGGCTCAGGTAGTGGAGGATTTCCTCATCATCCTCTACGATGGCGATGGTGCTCTTGGAGGAATGAGGTTTTGGCTCTTGGCTTTCTGCCTGCAAGGTGTCTTCCAGTGTCTCGTCGATTTCCTGTAGCTCCTCCAAGTCTTCCTCGTTTTCTTCCTCTGCTTTCTCTTCGAGGATTTCTTCTGTCTTGAGGTGGGCTTTGCCGAGTGGCAAGGTGATGATAAACTCGCTTCCTGTCTTGAAGTCTTCATCCTGCGTGTGTGTACTCTCGTTGTTGCGGGCGAAGATGGTGCCATAGTGAAGCTCCACGAGCGAACGTGTTAGGTCGAGTCCGATACCCGTTCCCACATTGCGGTCGTTGGAATGGGTAGGACTTTGGTAGAAACGTTGGAAGATGGTCTCCAACTTGTCCTTGTCGATGCCCTTTCCACTGTCCTTGATGGAGATGATGGCATTGCGGGTGGTCTGGCTGAGGGTAATCTGAATCTTGCCACCGGCAGGGGTAAACTTGAAGGCATTCGATAGTACATTCATGAGTACCTTGTCAAAGTTGTTGCGGTCGATCCAGACTGGTAGATGCTCGTCTTGATGCAAGAAGGTGAAGGTGATTTGCTTGGCGATCGCCTGTTGCTCGAAGAGCTGGTGTTCATCTTTGATGAAACTTACCATGTCGGTCTCGCTCATGTGCATCGCCATCTGTCCCTTGTCTATCTTTCTGAGGTCCATCATCTGACTGATGAGGTGGAGGATGCGCTCGGAGTTCTTGCGCATGAGGTTGTAGATGCCTTGTCGATGGGCATCCTTGTCTTCCTTGATGAGGGAGAGAAGAGGGGTGAGGATGAGGGTGAGCGGTGTGCGTATCTCGTGACTGATGTTCATGAAGAAGCGCAATTTAGCCTCGCCCATCTCTTCGGCATGGATATGTTGTTGCAAGGCTAGGCGGCTTTCTTCCTGTCGTTTGCGATAATGCTGATATTGCAAGAGGATGCCGAGGATGATGAGAAAATAGACAAACTTAGCCCAGATGCTGGCATACCAAGCAGGATGGATGACGATGGTAAACTCCTTGACTGGGGTCTCGAAGCTATTGCAGAGGGCTTTCACCTTGAAGTGATATGTGCCAGGCAATAGATGGGAGAAGGAAATCTCGTTGACTCCGCTCTGTACCTTGCGCCACTCCTCGTCATTGATGCTATAGGCATAGACGATTTGCTCCACATTATTATAAGTAAGTGTGGAGAGTTGGAGCGTGAAAGAGTTGTCTTCGTGGGAGAGATGGAATTCTTTCGTATCATAGACACCATGCTCGGTGATGGTGTAACCATCCGAATCCATGTAAGGCATGACGGGCTCGTTGTTGACGAGCAAGCCGGATAGGATGACGTTTGCCTTCCAAGGGTGCAGTTTGACATGGGCGACATCAAACTTGTTGATACCTCCTGTGCCACCCATCACGATGGTACGTTTATCGGCGGAGATGCAGGTGGCTCCATCGGAGAACTCATTGCTCTGGATGCCATTCCCGGCATAGAGCCTGGTGATTCTTCCTTCCATGAAGTTGATGCAGCTCATGCCCTTGCTCGTTCCCATCCAAATTCTACCGAGGTAGTCTTCGTTGATACAGCATACGCTGTTGTCGGTCAGACCTTGTGTTGTGGTGTAATGTTTGGAGAGCTTCGGATTCGACAGGTTGTGGCAATAGGCACCATCATCGGTACCATACCATACTTGGTCCTTGCTATCTACAAAGACACAATGAGAAAAGGAGTTTCTGACCAAGCAGTTGACACCGCCGAAGGTGGAAGTCCAACTCTCTTTCTTGCGGTCGAGACATGCCAAACCTGCGGACGTGGCAAAATAGATGTGGGAGTTGTCCTTCGAGAAAGCCAACTTGACGATATAGTTGCTAGGTGGACAGTTTGCCTTCGGATTGTTATCGCCGTTGGCTATCATCTTATAGTTCTTGATGGCTCCATCCGGACTGATGCGGAACACACCTTCGCCCAAAGTCGTCAGCCAAACATAGCCCCACTTGTCGCATTTGATGTCATAGATGCCTGTGTTCTTGATGGCTTCGATGTCGAGTGGGTGGTAGGTGCCGTTGGCATCCAGTGTACCTGCTCCATCGGTATAGGTGGCTATCCAAATACGCCCTTGGGTATCTTGGCATACGCCGAGCACGACAGCTCTTGGTGCATAGTGCCCCAATAGGTGCTTGCCATCGGGGGAGAGCTTGTAGATGCCATCCTTGTCGGTTCCTACCCAGAGATTGTGGTCCTTGTCAAACATCACGCTCGATACACTGTTGTCGCCGATGAGATTAAACTTGCCTAGTCGGTAGCCCATATAGCCGAAGTCGTTGGGACTGAGTGGCTGCATGAACACGCCTTTCTGCAACATGGAGAACCAAATGTTGCCTTGCTGGTCTTCGATGATGCTTCCTACCTTGCTTTTCGACAAGTTGGTCTGTGGACTAAAGAAGAGATTGTCATAAGTCATGTTGGTGACAGGGTCGTAGAGTGTGATGCCTTCGCCATTGCAGCCGATAAATAAGCGGTCGTTCCTGTTGACGAAGATGGTGCTGGCAGGAAGATTGGGAATGGCGGTTATTTGGGTGAAGACGCTGGAGCCGGGAGTGAGGCGATAGATGCCTTGGCTCTCGGTGGCGAGGTAAATGGTGCCCTTGCTGTCTTGCTGGATATCCCTGACATTCAAGTCTTGTGTCCCGAAGGCGTGACGAATGAGTTGACCTTTCTTGTTGAGCAAGAAAAGTTGGTTGCCATCGGCGATTAGCCAAAGTTGTCCTTGTCTGTCTTCTGTGATGTGATGGATGTATTTGAGTTTTCCTAGAGTTGGTGCGAAAGGTATGCAGGTATGGGTGCCTTTCTTCATCAGATAGATGCCACACCCTGACGTGCCTATCAAGATATTGCCGTTGTGCAGTCGCTTGATATGCGGAATGTAGGCACTGAAGGTCTTCCCTTGTTCGTTGTGCAGTTGAACCTCGGTGAAGTATTGGTCATCGTGGATGAGCACACCTCGGTTGGTACCCAAGACGATGCAACCATGGCTGTCTTGCGTGATGCAGTTAAAACAATTGGTGTTGGGCTTTCGAGGGTCGTTCTCGCCCTTTCGCATGGACCGGAAGTTGTAGCCGTCAAAGACGTTGAGCCCATTGCGGGTGGCAATCCAGATGAAACCATTGTTGTCTTGGAAGACTTGCGTGGCAAGGTTACTCGAAAGTTGGTGGTCTGTATTAAAAAGTCTGCCGCTCTGCGCATATGCGGCGAAATAACATATACAGGCCAAAATCGTTGTGATGGTTCTGTTCATGGTGAGTTGGTTCTTAATTATCACTGCAAAGATAACGCTTTTTGGTGAAAATAGGTACATTTCGTTGCGTTTTTTTACATTTAACACTTCATATAGGGCAAAAGTCGCAGAAAATGCTTACTTTTGCACCTAATACCACTCAGCTATCAACAGGCTTTAGCCCATTTTAAATAATTTTTAGTAAAAGCGGACGTGTAGGTAATGTTAACCTGCACGTTCGCTTTTGTTTCATGATTCCTTTTTGTTTCTTTCATTAGCCCATTTTGTGTCATACGACAAACAATTTGGTTCGTTTTCTAAAGTGATGTGTCTAAAAAAAAACTATTTTTGCAGCGGTTTTCGAGTGTTACGAAGTGTTTACGCACGTTTATAATACGAAAAGCCATACGATGAGAATTGTATAAGTAAAAGATGAATCTTTGGTCAAAAACCTAAAAGATAAATGAGAGTTTAAAGTCAAAAACCTAATTAAAATGGCTAAAAGCGGTTTTATGTGGCAATAACCAACTAACTAATAATTACAAACTTTTAATCTATTCTCGTATGAGGAACTTGAAAATGATTGAAAAGCCGTTAGTATTATTATTCCTGCTCTGTTTGTTCCCTTTGGGAATCTCGGCTCAGAGCCTAGTCAAAGGTTTAGTAAGTGATGAAAGTGGCGAACCTGTTATCGGCGCTACTGTTCGTGTGCTAGGCACCAACGATGGAACAGTGACCGACCTTGACGGACGATTCCAGGTAACCGCTAAGTCAAACGCACAACTTTCTATTTCATATATAGGATATGTGACACAGAAAGTAAATGTGGGGGGGCGTACTAATATCGCTATCACCCTCAAGTCAGAAAACACCGCTCTTAGCGACGTTGTCGTTATCGGTTATGGTACTATGAAAAAGAGTGACGTAACTGGTTCTGTTGTTTCCATCGATACCAAGTCGATGATGAAACGTACACCGGTCAATGTAGCACAAGCTCTTCAGGGTGCTGCTGCCGGTGTGATGGTTACTTCACAAGATGGTGCTCCTGGTTCTAACTCAGCCGTTCGTATCCGTGGTATCGGTACTATCAATGGTGATGCTCAGCCTCTCTACGTAGTAGATGGAGTACAGGTAGGCTCTAGCGCCGACTTCGTCAACCCTTCTGATATCGAGAGCATTGAGGTCTTGAAGGATGCGTCTGCTACAGCTATCTATGGTTCTGCTGGTGCCAATGGTGTCATCATGATCACCACCAAGCATGGTCAGAAAGGTAAAGCTAACGTAACTGTTACTGCCGACTGGGGTATCCAGACTCTTCCTTACAAATTGAACACATTGACAGGTGACGACTATGCTCGTTCTATCCGTGATTCTAAGGCTAATGATGGTGCAGGTCTTACCAACCAGATTTGGTCTGAGGCATACGATGGCAAGCGTAACCTCATCGACTGGCAAGACCAGATGTATCGCACTAGCCTCCGTCAGCAGTATGGTGTTTCAGCTAGTGGTGGTACAGAGAATACTCAATACAACTTCTCTGTAGGTTACCTTAACAACAAGGGTATCATCGTGAATACCAACTATGATCGTATCACAGCTCGTGGTAGCCTCAAGTCTAAGGTTAACAAGTACTTGGAACTTGGCGCCGACATGAACTATATGTACTCTACCGTCAAGGGTAACAATATCGGTCTTGGTAACAATGGTAACCTTTCTTCTCAGCGTGATATCGCTCAGATGGCTCCATCTCTCGATTATATTGATCCAGCTACAGGTGAAGCAGTTCACGTAAACGTTGTTAACCCTGATGGAACATACGGTGCAGGTCATGCTCCAACTCCTGATGGATGGGAGGGTATGACCGCTACCGCTCAGAACCCTTATGCTTCTCAGATGGAGATTGGTCGTGTTACACGTAACTCTCGTATCTCTATCAACCCTTACATCGACTTGACTCTCCTCAAAACCAAGCAGCATACATTGAATGCTCACACCATTATGTCTTGGACACAGACCAACTCAGACAACGATGAGTTCTCTGGTATGTACAAGCGTTACAATAATATTGGTGGTAAGATGACAGAGGTGAAATATGAGGGTCGTAACCAGGCTTACTATAGCTTCGGTCTCGGTCAGAGTAAGGGCCTCTCTAAGAGCATCGAAACTTACTTGACTTATAACTGGAAGACAGACTTCAACACCTTGACTTTCATGGTTGGTAATACTGTTAGCAAGTATGAAGGCTCATGGGTTAGTGCAAGCGCATACGACTTCCTTTCTCCTAACAACCGTTTGATTTCTTTGACTACCAATGCAAAATCTATCCAGGGCAATGGTGGATTCAATGCACAGGTCCGTACTATCTCTTACTATGGTCGTTTGGTATATAACCTCTTCGATCGTTATATCTTGACAGCTACCCTCCGTCGTGATGGTTCTTCTAACTTCTCATCTGGTAACCGTTGGGGTACTTTCCCATCAGTGGCTTTGGCATGGCGTGCTAAGGAAGAGACTTTCCTTAAGAACGTAAAGGAAATTAGCAACGCTAAGGTCCGCTTTGGTTGGGGTCAGACAGGTAACGCTGGTGGTATCGCTGGTCGTTCTGTATATGCTCTTTCTTCAGCTCATACTAAGTACAACTTCTATGCACTAGGTGCAGGTGGTGGTACTACAGGTCAGTTAACTCAAGAGACTGGTTTCTATGCTCCATTGGTAGATACCAACTTGAAGTGGGAGACCAACGAACAGCTCAACATTGGTTTGGATCTCGGTTTCCTCGATGGTGACTTGAACGTATCTATGGACTTCTTTACTCGTAAGACCAAGGACTTGTTGTTGGAGCGTCAGATTCGTCCATCTGCAGGTAATACCTCTATCTATACCAACTTCGGTCAGATCAACAATACCGGTTTTGAGTTCTCTATCAACTACAACAAGCAGATTAACAAGGACTGGAGCATCAATGCAGCATTGAATGGTTCTACCTTGAAGAATAAGATCAAGAAGATGGGTGTTGACTACACTGCAACTTGTACCGGTGGCAACAGTACTTACTCAGCTGATGATATTGATGGTTCTAACATCGGTGCAGTCAGTGGTACGGGTTTCCAGTGGAACAACCACTCTATCTGCCGTGAGGGCGAGGCTGTAGGTTCTTACTATGGTTACAAGGTGGCTGGTATCATTACCAACCAGGAGATGCTCGACAAGGCAAAGGCTCAGGGACAGGATGCACAGATGGGTGACTTCTTGTTCGTAGATACAGATAAGAATGGTACACTTGATGATGGTGACCGCCAGATCATTGGTAATGGTCTTCCTACCATGAACTTCGGTTTGAACCTCGGTGCAACTTATAAGAACTGGGACTTCAGTATCTATTCTTACGGTGTACTCGGTATGGACATCCTCTCTTACTCAAAGATGCGTCTCTCTATCATGAACCCATCTGATGACTCTTGGACACCAGCCCTCTTGAAGGATAGCTATAAGAAGATGTATAATAGTGAGACCAACCCAGGTGGTACTCTTCCTCGCTTGACACGTCTTGACAACAACAAGAACAGCCGCATCAGCGATGCTTGGGTAGAGAATGGCAACTTCTTGAAGATTAGCAATATCCAGATTGGTTACACCGTACCACGCAAGTGGTTGGAGCCTCTGAGTTTGACATCTGTACGTGCTTACTTCTCTATCCAGAACCTCTGCACCATTTCTCCTTACACGAAGTATGGTGATCCTGAGGTGGGTCAGGGTAGCGTTATCTACACCGGTCTCGACACGGGTCGTTACGCAAATCCACGTACCTATATGTTCGGTCTGAATGTAACCTTTTAATTAATCAAAACTTGAAATCATTATGAGAAATATAGCTAAATGTTTTGCCGTGATGGGCTTGGCGTGCATAGCCTTGTCCTCATGCGATAACGATAAGTTCTTGGATGTACCGCATTACGACATCTTGGACATTGAGTCTCAATTTGAGAATGATGATAATGCTCTTCGCGGATTGAATGGTATCTATGCTTTCAACCAAGGTAGTACGCAAGATAATAACTGGGGTTTCAAGCCAAACTTGTTTACGGGTTCTCACCCTACCATGGATACCCAGTGTACCGGTTGGGATGTCAAGTTCCTCAATCAGACCTGGGATCCAAATGTCGGTGAGCTAGGTGAAGGATGGGCTCACGCTTATGCTGCCATTGCTCGTGCCAACCTCTATTTGGCAGGTCTTCAAGAGGCAGACAAGATCAGTGATGCTGCCAAAAAGACCTGTGAGGGCGAGGCTCGTGCGCTTCGTGGTTATTTCTATACTTGGTTGGCTACAACTTTCGGTCGTGTGCCAATGCTTGCTACTGGTGAAGATTTCAGTAACACGCCAGTGAAGGCGGCTGCAGAGACTTACGAGGAGATGTGGGATTTCATCATCGAAGACTTCACAGAGGCTTCCAAGCTTCTTGATTGGAAACCTTACAATGACCAGTATGGTCGCTGTACCAAGGGTATGGCAAAGGCTTACTTGGCTGATGCCTTGATGTGGAAGGCTTTCCGTTGCCCAGAGACTGCTAGTGATTGCTATGACAAGGCAAAGCAAGAATTGAAGGATATCATCACCAGTGGTACTTATAAGTTGACTCCAAACTTTGCTACCAATTGGGATCCTGCAGGCTTCTGGAATGAGGAGTGTATTTGGGCAGAGTGCTTGGATGAAGGTGACAAGTGGAGCAGTTGGGGTAGTGACCGTACTATCGACAACTTCAACTCTAACATGATGAAGTGGTTCTGTGCTTGTCCTGAGAATGGCGGATGGGGTGCTGAATATCTCTCTTGGGAGTGGTACTCTTGTTATGAGCATGGCGATAATCGTCGTGATGCTTCTTGTGCAACAGGTGCAGTGCCAGCGGAAAAACTCGAACAATATGGCATCGAAAAATCTAATACAGTTTGGGGCTACAATCCATACTTGAAGGATTCTATCGGTACAAAGGATGGTGAAGGTCATGTTGTTAAACCATTCAAGAATGCTGAGGGTGTGATGGCAGGTACCAAGACCATGCAGTTCCATTTCGATAATGGTGAGATGGCTCCTGCTATCTGGACAACCAAACTTTGGCGTTCTGCCAGAGCTGATGGCAACTCTTGGGGTGGTCAAATGTGGGCTCCTACAATTGTCTATGCTAAGCGTTATGCTAATGTGTTGCTCGACTATGCTGAGTGCTGCTTCCGTACAGGTGATGAGAATGGTGGTTGGAATGCCATTAACGAACTTCGTAACCGTGCTTGGGGTAACTTGGCTGTAGGTGAAAATTATGATAAGTATTTCGCACATTATAATAATGTGTATTCATTTAATAACATGAATACAACCATGACCAAGTATCCAGTAGGTGTGATGACACAGCAAGTTTCGGTTCCAGACGCTAAGGTTTATTACACTGCTCTTCAGGCTAAGCCTAACCGTGTTGGTTATACTCATACATCTCCAGCTTGGCTCGTTGCTGTCAACGAGGAGCGTCGTAAGGAGTTCAACTCTGAGTGGTGTCTCTGCCCTGACATGGTAAGATCTGGCTACATCGAGGATCATATCAACTACAACTATCCAAAGGATGATGGCGGTGATGACTATGCTAACTATCCTTGGACCAAGCGTTCATTCGACTTCGATATCAAGAAGATGGATATGCCAATCCCAGCTGATGAGATCTTGAAGAACCCAGCTTTGAAGCAGAACCCAGGCTACGATAAGATAGATGAGAATGCCGCTCAATAAGTTTTTGAATGAAAATCAGAGTTTTAATATAACCAGACTAAGTGAATACTAGGATTAAATTTAATTATAAGTTCTAGGTTAAATAGTATAATTTCGGAAGGAGTGTTTCGTGAGAAACGCTCCTTTTTTAAGTTTTCGTATCCATGATGCAACATATGCTAAAGCATTTGATACATCAGATAGCTCTAACTTCCTCTTTTTCTTGTATCTTTGCAGCAGTCCTACTCAGTAGGCTAAGATAATAACTAAAGACAACATCAAACAACTGAACAATGAAAGCAAAACATCTTTTCATCTCTTTGATATGTTTGGCACCTACATCCCTGTGGGCGCAACTCCCTTATCAGAATCCTGCACTCTCAGCGCATGAGAGAGCCGTTGACCTGTGTGGTCGTCTCACCTTGGATGAGAAAGCATCCCTGATGCTCGACGATTCGCCTGCCATCCCTCGCTTGGGCATCAAGCGATTCCAATGGTGGAGTGAGGCATTGCATGGCGTAGCCAATATGGGCGATGTCACCGTCTTCCCAGAACCTATCGGCATGGCGGCATCCTTCAACGACGCCTTGGTGTATCGGGTCTTCGATGCCACCTCTGATGAGATGCGTGCCAAGTGGAACGAACTCCAGAAGAGTGGGGGCGATGTTACTCGCTTCCATGCCCTCTCAGTGTGGACACCTAACGTGAATATCTTCCGTGACCCTCGGTGGGGACGTGGACAGGAGACATACGGTGAGGATCCTTACCTCACCTCGCAGATGGGATGCGCCGTGGTGCGTGGTTTGCAAGGACCGGAAGACACCAAGTATCGCAAACTCTGGGCGTGTGCCAAGCACTATGCCATCCATAGCGGTCCGGAATGGGCAAGGCATACTGACAACGTGACCGATGTGTCGCCTCGTGACCTTTGGGAAACCTATATGCCTGCCTTCAAGTCGCTCGTACAAGATGCCAAGGTGAGAGAGGTGATGTGTGCTTATCAGCGTTGGGATGATGAACCTTGTTGCGGTAGCACCCGCTTGCTCCAAACGATCTTGCGAGACGAGTGGGGGTTCAAGTACTTGGTGGTGTCCGATTGTGGTGCCATCACCGACTTCTGGGAGAACCACAAGGTGTCGAGTAGTCCGAAGAACGCTGCGGCAAAAGGCGTGCTGGCAGGAACCGACGTGGAGTGCGGCTTCAACTATGTGTATAAGTCGGTGGCTGAGGCTGTGAAGTATGGTGCGCTCACCGAGGCAGAGGTGGATAAGCATGTGATTCGCTTGCTCGAAGGTCGCTTCGACTTGGGCGAGATGGACGACAACAAGGTGGTATCTTGGTCGAGCATTCCTACCTCAGTGCTCTGTAGCAAGGCTCATCGTCAACTCTCTCTCGATATGGCTCTCCAGACCATGACGCTTCTCCAAAACAAGAATGAGGTATTGCCGCTCAGCAAGAAGGAGAAGAAAATCGCCTTCATCGGTCCTAACGTGGATAACGAGCCGATGATGTGGGGTAACTACAATGGTACGCCACGACAAACTATTACGATCCTTGATGGCATCAAGAGTCGTCTGAAGAAGAACCAACTTGTCACCTTCAAGGGATGTGACTTGGTGAACGACCAAACGCTCGACTCCTACTACGACCAATGCTCCATGTATGGCAAGGTTGGTTTTAAGGGTACTTTCTGGAACAATCGTGAGAGCGAGGGCAAGCCTGTGACCATCACCTATGAGAAGAATCCTATCCAGGTGACAACATACGGACAGCATTCCTTTGCACCAAATGTGAAGTTGGTGGGCTTCTCTGCCAAGTACGAGACTGTCTTCCGTCCGAAGCAAACCAATAAGGTGTTGCTCGATGTGGCTGCTTGTGGACATTATGAGGTGTATCTCAATGGCGAGAAGAAGGCAGAGAAGTCTGACTGGCGCACTACCGAGTCTCGTATCGAGTTTGAGGCTGTGAAGGGAAAAGAGTATCGGATAGTAATCCGTTATGCAGAGATGCCAAACTATAATGCCGATATGAAGATTAACATAGGTCATGAGACTCCGATCGATTATACTGCTTCCATTCAGAAGTTGAAAGACTGTGAGACGGTGGTCTTCGTGGGTGGTATCGCTCCACAGCTAGAAGGCGAGGAGATGCCGATTAATATTCCAGGTTTCAAGGGTGGCGACCGTACCGACATCGAGTTGCCAAAGGTACAGCGTGGTTTCTTGCAGGCATTGAAGAAAGCTGGCAAGAAGGTAATCTTCGTCAACTGTTCGGGTTCGGCGATAGCCTTGGCTCCAGAAACCGAGAGTTGTGATGCCATCCTCCAGGCTTGGTATCCTGGTCAAGAAGGGGGCGAGGCGGTAGTTCGTGTGCTCTTCGGAGAGTACAATCCATCGGGCAAGTTGCCTATTACCTTCTATCGTGATACCAAGCAGTTGCCAGACTTCAAGGACTACAGCATGAAGGGCAGGACTTATCGCTATATGAACGATGCCCTCTTCCCATTCGGTTACGGACTGAGTTACACCTTATATAATATAGGGGAGGCAAAGCTCTCGAATGAGACATTGAAGAAGGGCGAGCAAATCACCTTGACCATCCCTGTCAGCAATGTGGGAAAGAAGGATGGTGCCGAGGTTGTGCAAGTCTATGTGAAAGACCCTACCGATACCGAAGGCCCTCTGAAGACCCTCAAGGCTTACCAGCGAGTGAGCGTCAAGGCGGGCGAGACTGCCCAAGCCATCATCACGCTCGATAGCAAAAACTTCGAACTCTTCGATACAGGCACCAATACCATGCGTGCCAAGGCTGGCGACTATGAGGTGTATTATGGCAGCAGTTCTGCCGACAAAGATTTGAAGAAAGTGATCGTTCATTATGCCTACTAATGTCCTTCTGCTAGCCCTTGTCTTCTTACTCAAAGTAGAAGGTGAGGGCTATCATTTTGCTATGGGCTTCCTTGGCAGCAAGGGTGTAAGGGAGCATGCTCTTGTCTTTCACCTTGCCAGCGTAGCCCTTGTCGTAGGAATTCATCAAACCATACATGAACTTTAGTTCTGGGCGCAACTTGAAGAAGGGAAGATAGAAGTCGCAACCTACACCTACTTCCACGAAGAGGTCAGTCTTCTTCAGGCGGAGGTATTCGTCCTTGTTGCCACTCAGGTTCATCATCGGATTCAAGCCTGCCATGATGTAGGGACGGTGATTGTTAAACCTTGGGGCGGCAAAGATGAGGTCGAAGGCGCAAGAGATGTATGCTGTCTTCAGTTCCTGACTCACGTCATAACGATTGGTATTGCCATTCGTGCTAGCGTTTCCATCGCCAGAACCTTCACTAGCGTTGCTTCCGTTGCTTTGCAAGAGATTGTGGAAGGTGAGGTGACGAGTGCCGAAGTACATGGCAGGGGCGATGCGGAACTGGAAGTGGGTGCTCAGGCGGAACTCGCCCAGTACACCCACGGTAAAGCCTGGGTCCCATCGGTCTTGATCCACCGTCACATTGCTTGTCACCTCCTGTCCATTCTCGTCGGTGAAGGTCACTTGTCCTGCGTTCAGCAGTTCTAGGTCTTGCAGATGGGTACCCACCATCACACCGAAGTGGAAGGGACGCAAGTCACAGTACGGGCGATTCTCTACCGTTCGCTCCTGCGCCATCGAGGCGAGAGCCGTGAGGCAGAAGGCAATGGCAAGCAGCCATCTATGGGGATATTTTGTCAAAATCTTCATCTTATTATAGAGTTGTGGGATTTCGCAGCTTGTGATACCCGATGATGAATTAGGATTCACTGTGCGATTCCTTGTTATATATAAGTATTGTATTATAACATATAAGTATTCTATTATAATTCTAACGCAAATCCGCTCATCTTATTGTTTTGTGGGCGCAGAAGATGTGTGCCCTTCGATGGTGCGCCATCATCATTAATAGGTACGATTATTTCGAAATCGTATAAATTAAGAAAAAAGTGATACCTAAATATAGGTAGTATGGAAATTATTTTCTATCTTTGCACCATCAAAGAAAATACAAAAACATTATTAACAATATAAACATTTAAGATTATGGCATACGTAATTGGTGACGATTGTATCGCATGCGGTACATGTATTGATGAGTGTCCATCAGGCGCAATCTCTGAGGGCGAGAAGTATTCTATCAACCCAGATGTTTGCACAGAGTGTGGTACTTGTGCAGATGTTTGCCCTAACGAGGCAATCAGTCTTCCTTAATCGTTAAGGAACGATACTTTTAGTTACATAAAACATTTGAGGAGCGATTTCCGTAAGGAGACCGCTCCTTTTCTATTCTCCTGGTCATCGCTTTAGGCAGTCCCTTTCATCTTGCTTCTCTTTCTTTTCCATAAGCTTCATCTTCGGCTTTCTTCACGATTTCTTGCTACCGAAGAATTAATTTTTATTTAAAAGTTTGGTGATTTTTATCAAATATCGTATTTTTGCAGCCGATGAGTGGTCTATCCATTCATGGTACAATTTTAAACCTTTTGAAACAAATGATGAAATCACAGGGACGTTTTATTCTCTTATATATTATAATAGGTGTCAACTTGTTGGTGGGGTGTGGCAGAAAGGCTGCTCCTCAATATGTCATTGGCGTATCGCAATGCTCGGAAGATATTTGGAGAGACAGGTTTAATAAGGAACTGCAGATGGCTGAGTATCTCAACGACTCCATCCAGGTCAAGTTGGCTTCTTCCAATGATGACAGCAAGTTGCAGACTCGGCAAATCAATCAGATGATTGACGAGAAGGTGGATTTGTTGGTGATAGCTCCTAATCAGTTGAATACCATCTCGCCTGCCATCAATCGTGCTTACGACAAGGGCATTCCGGTTATCATCTACGACCGCAAGGCTAACAGCAATAAATACACGGCTTTCATCGGGTGCGACAACTATGCCATCGGCAAGTCGATGGGAGAGTTTATTGCCCAAAAGTTGCAAGGGAAAGGTCGTGTCGTGGAGATTCGTGGATTGGAAGGTTCCTCACCTTCCTTGGAGCGTCATCGTGGTTTCATGGAAGCCATGAAGAAATATCCGGGTATGCAGGTGGTGGCTTCGGAGGCTGGCGACTGGAAGGAGGAGAGTGGCAAGAAGGCGATGCAACGCATCCTCGACAAGACTCGTGACTTCGACTATGTCTTCTCTCACAACGACCGAATGGGTTGGGGAGCCTATCAAGTGGTTCGTGATAAAGGACTTGCTCGCAACTATAAGTTTACGGGAATGGATGCGATGGCGACCCGGAATGGAGGATTGGAACTCGTGCGTGATGGCATCTTTGAGGCTTCCTACCTTTATCCTACCAAGGGTGATGAGGTCGTGGCGTTGGCGATGAGAATACTGAGACATCAGCCTTTTAAGCGAGAGAACTATCTGCGTACGTCTATCATCACCAAGGACAATGCCTTGCTCACTTTGATGCAAGCCAAGGATGCCGAGCACCAACAGAGCAACCTCGAAAGTCTTCACAAGGTGGTCAACCAATATGTGTCAGACTATCACGACCAGAAGTTGATGATTATCTTCTTGGTCATCATGCTTTTTGTTATCTTTGTTGCGGCAGTATTGGTGTTTCGAAATTATCTCATCAAGATCAAGCTTACCGAACAGCTTTCTAGTCAGAACAAGGAGATGAAGCGACTCAACGAGGAGGTGATGGAACTGACGCATTCTCGCTTGGTATTCTTCACGAATATCAGTCATGAGCTTCGTACGCCTCTTACACTGATTGCCGACCCTGTGGAGATGCTCTTGGATGATGAGGGTATCAAGGGCAAGACCAGAGACTTGCTGAAGATGGTGCAGCGCAATGCCCTCGCCTTGCAGCAACTTGTGGGAAGCATCCTCGATTTCAGAAAGATACAGAATGGAAAGATGAACTTGACGCTCAACCGTTTTGACATCGTGAAGGCATTGGAGTTGTGGACGGGTGACTTCCAGTTGACAGCGGAGCGCAAGCAGATTCGTTTGCATTTCGACGGGAATGGTTTGTCGGGTGATACTCATGTCATCGCCGACAAGGAGAAGGTGTCTCGCATCGTGTTCAATCTCTTGAGCAATGCCTTGAAATATACACCTTCGGATGGTGACATCTTCGTCAGTTTGAAAGATGTGGAGAACAAGGACTTCTTGCGTATTGACGTAAGAGATACGGGTAAGGGTATCGCCAAGGATGAGGCGGCTAAGGTGTTCGAACGCTTCTTTCAAGCCAAGGGAGCTGCGAGTGGTACGGGCATCGGCTTGGCTTTGGTGAAGTCGTTTGTCGATTTGCATCATGGCGTAGTTTATGTGGAGAGTGAGTTGGGTAAAGGCTCCGACTTCATCGTGGAGATACCTCGTCAACAAGAGGCGAATGGACAAGTTGTCCACAATGAGGATGAAATTGTGGATAACGCTGCAAGTAGCTCTGCATCAACGAGTATGAATGTTGTGAACGATGCCGTCTTGCCATATATCGACGATGGGGATAAACAAGGTGGAAAACTCCAACAGGTTATCAGTGAGCATACCAATAAACCTACCTTGTTAATCATTGACGACAACAATGACATCCGACAATATGAGCGTACACTCCTGCAGGATGATTACTTCGTGTTGGAGGCATCGGATGGAAAGGAAGGTTTGGAGATAGCCAAGAAGGAGGTACCCGACTTGGTGATTTGTGATGTGATGATGCCTGTGATGGATGGCTTGGAGTTCACCGAGCAGTTGAAGACCCACACCGCCACCTCTCATATCCCAGTCATCATGCTGACGGCAAAGAATCTGGAAGAGCAGCGTGCGGAGGGGTATGAGCATGGTGCCGATTCATACATCACCAAGCCGTTCCATAGCAAGGTGCTCTTGGCTCGCATTGAGAATCTCTTGAAGCAGCGCAATCTCTTGAAGAATGTGTTCCAAGGTACGCAAGTGGCGGAGAAGGAGATAGAGAAGTCGCATTTGGATGATCGGGACAAGCAGTTTGTCAAGCAACTTCACGATATTATCCAGAAGAATCTTTCAGACAGTGATTTTGGCGTGGAGGATATTGGTAAGGAGATAGGATTGAGTCGAGTGCAACTGTATCGCAAGGTGAAGGCGATGACGGGTTCGTCTGTGGTCGATTTGATTCGTAAGGCTCGTCTTGCCAAGGCACGTCGCCTCTTGGAGAGCCGTAGCATGAGCATTTCCGAGGTGGCTTATGAGGTAGGATTCTCTGCTCCGTCTTATTTCACCAAGTGTTTCAAGGCAGAATATGGTATTTTGCCAGGAGATGTAAATGCTTAGGATATATGAAATGGAGTGAGTACATTTAATAGTTTCTCGTAATCTGCTTTTGAGATTCTCCTGCCCCGAAGGCTTCTTACTTGTGGGTAATCCTCGAAGTAAGGCTCCTGGGTGGTGTACCATTGATGCGAACGGATTTCTCTTACTAGGTGAAGTTTGCCCTCGATGCTTCTTGCGAAGCTAGGGTTGACACGTGATAGATAGTGCTTGCCATCCTTCATTTCGATGGCAAGCATCAGATAGGTTTGAGGCCCCTCTGCCTTTTTCTTCTCCTTTACTTTCTCACTCACCTTCCATCCCTTGGTGGAGGTCATCACTCGTATGTCCCAACCGTACTTGCGGTTGAGGCTATCCATCTTGCCCCGGAACACGATGCCATGTGAGGAAGTGTCTTTCAGTCCGGTATATCCGATGATGTAATGTATCATCTCGTGCAGCAACACGCTCTTCGCCTGCTTGTCGGTCATGTCATAGTAGGTGGACATGGAGAGTTTGAAGTCATAGAGTTTGGTGCGCCCCCATCTGGTGGCACGCTTGAAGGACAGTTGTCCCAGTCGTGTCTTGGCACGAGTCAATCCCAACTCCGGCACTGGCAGCTTGCCTCCGAAGTAGTCGTGGTCAAACCGCTTGAACCACTCTTCCATCCATTCTATCGTCACTATCATGGGTGCAAAGGTACAACTTTTATCCCTAATAATCGTTCATTGCCTAGCAGAAATGTTACAATGAACGATTTTTTGTATCCTATGAAATGAATCTTGTAGCTGTTATTCAGGCCTTTACCTAATTTTGCGGCAGAAACAAAACAATAACACTAACAACATTTAAACCGTACAATTTATGGATACCTTATTAAATGGAAAGAGCGCAGCCATGATGCTTGCACTTTCTTTGATTTCAGCTTCTGCTTTCGCACAAGACGAGAATGCTAACTCCAAGGAGGAAGGTAATCGCAACGTGATGCTCAATGCCGCAAGTGCCAATGGTCCTCGTGAGATTCAGATAGGCTTGCCTTCTGCAGATGTTAACGTGTTGGAGAATGGTCTGCCTGTCACCTACGCCACCAATCCACATTCCGTGAATACCATCTGGCGTGGCGATGCAAGTTTGAGTCATCAGGGATTGCTCAAGATAGCAGAGACTGCCATCACCACAGGTAACATCGGATATGCCGTCAACTCTTTCACCCAAGTGGGACAGAAAGGATTCAATGGCACACTCAATTATAAGAGCAACCACTTCGGATTGCAAGAATTCTCCCTCAATCTGAATGGAGACCTCGGAAAGGATTGGTACTATAGCTTTAATATGTACCAGGACTTCGACCCAGGAACCTTCAAGATTAAATCGACTCCTTATCAAGATCGCACCCAAATCTACAAGGCACTTCTTACCAAGAGATACAACAACAATCATGGTGAGTTTACTGCGATGTACAAGTACGCCAACAGCCATAATGTATATAACTATGCCACCCAGAGCGCACCTTTCATCTATGTGGGCGACGGAAGCGTGAAGGAGTTTGGAAAGTTCAAACTTGGAACTACTTCTTACCTGCCTATCGATAACACGATGACTTATCGTGACATGCGCACAGGCGAGTTGAAGCAAACCACCCTCTACGACGCTTGCTTGAACAAGATGAGTGAGGTGACCTTGATGAACAATTACAAGTGGGACAACGGCTTGGCTTGGAAGGCTTCCTTGAAGTATGACCATTCACGTGGTGCCATGGTATATCAATCCCCGATGTCCATCATCGACTTGAAGAGTGCCGACAATCAGGGAGCATATCATTATATGTATCGTGACATTGATGGTCAGACCAAGGCTTACGATGGCCAGTACGTTCAGACTCGTATGTCTTGTCTCAATGCAGGAACCATCGACGAGATGCTTTTCACCACAGAGTTGAGCAAGAAGTTCAATACATCTACTATAAGAGTAGGTTTGAACGAGTGGTATTACCACATCGACTATGCTTCCAACACCACGATGTACGACCAGAGCGTGCCAGCCGATGGAAGTTATGCCCTGAGAGTTTGGGATGCCACCCAGCGAGGTGACTACTTCTATGATTTCAACAAGAATGCATCGGAGTATTACAAGGGAGGAGAGAACAAGTTGGCTCTTTACTTCACTCACGATTGGGACATCACCAAGAAGTTGAACCTCTACTACGGTGCTCGCTTGGAATGGCAACGCTTGAAGGGCGAGAATGCTGCAGTCAAGAATGCCCAAGGCAATTTCGTGGGAAGATTTGCAGACTACAATCTCGGAGCAACTGCAGCTGATGGTACAAAGATTACTCCTGCTGACTTGAGCTATAATTGGTTCAACTATGACTTCTCGGTTGCAGCCACCTATAAGTTGACCAAGAACTTTGGTTTCACGGGCGATTTCACCTATATCGTTCAGCATCCTAAGTTTGAGGCCTTTGCACCTGCCACCTTGCCAAACACCGACAAGATTTCAGTACCATTGGGTAGAGTGGGTATTTACTACAACAACTCTTGGTTGAGCTTGACATCGCTCTTCTCATATATCTCGAAGACCAACAACAACTCTACGCTTAATCTTCAGCATGGTAGTGAAATCAAGGCGGCTCCTTTGGCATACGACATCCAGACATGGGGATGGACAACCGATGCTGTGGCGCATCCATTCAAGGGATTCGATTTCCACTTCCTCTTCACCTACCAGAAGCCAACCTACAAGAAGTTTGAGACTTCGGTTACCTTCAAAGATGGCTATGTCGGTACCATCAATGCCACAGGCAATATCGTGGCAGAGATTCCAGAGGTGCTCATCGAGTTGGATCCAAGTTATATGATTACCAAGAACATCAAGCTTTGGACGAGTTTCCGTTACTTCAGTAAGACCTACGCCAACATCAACGAAGCCTACTACTTCAATGGTCACTGGGAGACCTTCGGCGGTTTGAACTGGCAAGTGAACAAGCGACTTTCGCTCGGATGCACAGTTGTCAACTTCCTCAACCAGACAGGTGCCAAGGGTAGTATCGCAGGTGCCGAGTTGATTACCAAGGATGAGGCAAAGGGCATCAAGAACCAACTGATGACAGGTAGTTACCTCCGTCCATTCACCGTAGAATTTTCAGCGTCTCTCAAATTCTAATGCTGCTCCAATATCTTCAAAAAGCACAAAGCTCACTCTCTCGCAAAGGGAATCTCTCGCAAGGGAGAGTGAGCGCATTTGAAAAAAATCAGATAACAACTAACAGAAACAATAACTAAACAATAAAAACAATGAATACAAACTATATAATTAAGGCTGCTTGCTTGATGATGATGGCATCAGCTACCCCTTCTGTCTTTGCACAGAAAATGAATATCGAACACAAGGGTGATACTACGATTATCCGTGTGGAGAACCCTACGAAATATCTCCTCTTGCCAGTTCAGGAAGAGAAGGATGAGGCTCAGGTCATCCTTGCCACAGGTAATGCAGACGATACTTGGATGGATGTCCGCTTGGCTCAGAATGGGGCTGACTATTATGTGCCTTTCAATCTGAAGAAGAATGCGGCAGGAAAGGCAACTGATGGCAAGACTGCCATCGTGAAGATTCTTGGCCTGAAGAAAGATGCCTTGGCACTCAACTTGCTCAAGCTCAGCAATACGTTTGATACAACCAATACCGATTACTATCGTCCATCTTATCACTTCACTCCGCTCTATGGTTGGATGAACGACCCTAACGGAATGGTGTATAAGGATGGTGAGTATCATCTCTACTTCCAGTATAACCCATACGGAAGCAAGTGGGGCAATATGCATTGGGGCCATGCCGTAAGCAAGGACCTGGTTCATTGGGAGCATCTCGATCCAGCTATCGCCCGCGACCCTGTAGGTCATATCTTCTCAGGAAGTTCTGTAGTAGATAAGAAGAATACTGCAGGCTTTGGTAAGGATGCCATCATCGCCATCTATACCAACAACAGCGTGAACCACGATGAGGTTCAGTGCATCGCCTACAGCAATGACAATGGCCGCACCTTCACCAAGTATGAGGGCAACCCAGTGTTGACTCCATTCGATGGCTTGAAGGACTTCCGCGATCCTAAGGTGTTCTGGTATGAGAAGGGAAAGTGCTGGTATATGATTGTTTCTGCCGATAAGGAGACCCGTTTCTATAAGTCAAAGAACTTGAAGAAGTGGACTTATGTAAGTGCTTTCGGCAAGGGTATGGGTCAGCAGCCATGCCAGTATGAGTGCCCAGACTTCTTCCAGTTGCCTGTAAATGGTGATAAGAAGAAGATGAAGTGGGTGATGACGATGAATATCAACCCAGGTTGCTGGTTTGGTGGCAGCGCTACAGAGTATTTCGTAGGCGATTTCGATGGAAAGAACTTTACCTGTCCTGATGCCCACGATGTGAAGTGGCTCGATTGGGGTAAGGATCATTACGCTACCGTTACCTTCTCTAACACAGGCGACCGTGTATTGGGAATCACCTGGATGAGCAACTGGCAGTATGCCAACCTCACTCCGTTCAAGCAGAATCGTGGTGCCAACGGTTTGCCAAGAGAGTTGAAGCTCTACGAGAAGAATGGCAAGTATTATATTTCTGAGGATGTAGCTCCTGAGGTATATGCCTTGAGAAAGGATACCAAGAATATTGCTGATGCTTCTGTAGCTGAAGCTAAGGATTTGAAGGGTGTTGCAGCCAACATGGAGGGTGCCTTCGAGATTGAGGCTGATGTAACTCCAGATGCCAACGGCATTGCTGGTATTGAGGTTTCAAACAACAAGCGTGAGCGCACTATGATTTACTTCGATATGAAGCAGGGCAAGGTGGTGATGGATAGAACAGAGAGTGGTCTCTCTGACTTTGGTAAGCAGTCAGTTCCTCACGATATCGAGTTGGCTTGGGACAAGCAGTTGGCTGCAGAAGGCAAGGAGCCTGCCCGCATCACCAACTCTATCAACTACAAGAACGATTTCGCTCTGGCTACCTGGGCTCCATTGAGTCTTTGCGAGGATGGCAAGAAGACCTATCATGTTGATATTTTCGTAGATAAGTCATCTGTTGAGCTCTTCGTAGATGGTGGTCGCATCGCCATGACCAACCTCGTCTTCCCTGTGGCTCCTTACGAGAATGTGAAACTCTATAGCAAGGGTGGCAAGGCTGAGTTTAAGAATGTAAAGGTTCACAAACTGGCATTGTAAGCCATATTCATCATCAATCGCAAATTGCTTTTTCTAAGATATGAACAAGTCAATGAAACTGACACTCATCCCAGTGATGCTCTGTTTCTTCGCCATGGGATTTGTGGATTTGGTAGGCATCGCCTCCAACTATGTGAAGGAAGACCTCAACCTGAATGATGCGACAGCCAATCTGTTTCCATCATTGGTGTTCTTCTGGTTCTTGATATTCTCTGTGCCTACGGGCATGTTGATGAATAAAATCGGTAGAAAGAAGACCGTGCTGCTCTCACTCATCGTGACAGTAGTGTCTCTTCTCTTGCCTATCTTTGGCGAGACTTTCGGCATCATGCTCGTCTCGTTCTCTCTCCTGGGTATTGGAAATGCTTTGATGCAAACTTCCTTGAACCCTTTAGTATCTGTCGTGACATCAGGCAAGAACTTGGCTTCCACCCTGACTTTCGGACAGTTTGTGAAGGCGATCGCCTCTTTCATGGCTCCATACATCGCCATGTGGGGTGCCGTGGCAACCATACCCGACTTAGGTTTGGGTTGGCGTGTGCTTTTCCCTATCTATATGATTATCGGTGTCTTCGCCACGATATTCTTGGCAGGTGCCCCTATCGAGGAGGAGAAGATGGAGGGCAAGGCTTCGGGCTTTGTCGATTGCTTCAAGTTGTTGGGCAAGCCTATCGTGCTGCTTTCCTTCATCGGCATCATGTGCCATGTGGGCATCGACGTGGGTACCAACACCACGGCTCCTAAGATTCTGATGGAGCGTTTACATTGGACCTTGAATGAGGCTGCCTTCGCCACATCGCTCTACTTCATCTTCCGTACCATCGGATGCTTCACCGGAACGGTTTTCCTCCGTGTGATGAAGCCACGTCTCTTCTTCACCATCAGCATCGTTATGATGGCATTGAGCATGGTGGGCATGTTCTTCGGTGAGAGCAAGGCTATCCTCTATATTGCCATCGCCTTGGTGGGATATGGCAACTCGAATGTCTTCTCTATCGTCTTCTCGCAGGCTTTGCTTGCGTTGCCAGAGAAGAAAAACGAGGTGAGCGGATTGATGATCATGGGTCTCTTCGGTGGAACCGTCTTTCCACTTATCATGGGATTTGCCAGCGATGCCATCGGTCAGATAGGAGCTGTGCTCGTCATGGCAGTGGGGGTGCTCTACCTCTTCTCTTATATTAATAAGGTGAAAATGTAAGAGAAATTATAAATTATAAATGATAAATGACAAATGGGCTAACGCCGTTAAATATTGGAATTATGAATGCTGATTTGAACAAGAAATATTGTGTAGGCTTGGGTGAGATTCTCTTTGATGTCTTCCCAACAGGTAGTAAACTCGGTGGTGCTCCTGCCAACTTCGCTTATCATGCAGGTCAGCATGGTTTGCACTCCGTGGCAGTGAGTGCGATAGGCAATGACGCCTTGGGTGATGAGGCTCTTCGCCAGTTGGACGAGAAGAAGTTGAAGTATGTGTTGCCTAAGGTGGGCTTCCCTACTGGTACGGTGCAGGTGAGCCTCGATGCTGAGGGCGTGCCTACTTACGACATCAAGCAGGGCGTGGCTTGGGACAACATCCCATTCACCGATGAAATCAAGGAGATCGCTTGCAATACGGGTGCTGTTTGTTGGGGTTCTTTGGCTCAGCGCAATGCTGTGAGCCGCAAGATGATTTACGACTTCCTCGACCATACACCTAGCGATTGCTTGAAGATATTCGACATCAACCTCCGTCAGAACTTCTACAACAAGGATATTATCTGTGAGAGTTTGAAGCGTTGCAATGTCTTGAAAATCAACGATGAGGAGTTGATTACCATCGGTCGCCTCTTCGGCTATCCTGGTTTGGACATTGAGAACAAGTGCTGGTTGATTCTCGGCAAGTATAGTCTTGATATGCTCGTGTTGACTTGCGGCGTGAACGGAAGTTACGTCTTCACCCCAGGCAAGGTTTCTTTCCAAGAGACTCCAAAGGTAGAGGTTGCCGATACCGTTGGTGCAGGCGATAGCTTCACGGGTACTTTCTGCGCTAGCATCTTGAAGGGCAAGAGCGTAGCTGAGGCTCATAAGTTGGCGGTGCAGGTGAGTGCGTATGTATGCACACAGCATGGCGCTATGCCAACTATTCCAGAAGACATGCGTAAGTAAAGGGGGAAAGTTTTCGTTCAAAGCCTTTGGATGTAGATACGCAACCTTTGTATGCACATCCAAAGGCTTTGTATGTTCATCCAAAGGCTTTGGATGGAGATTGCTCTTAGGCTCTTGGACTATTAATCTTCCTTAAACTCCAATTCTAGTTCGATATACTCCGGTCTTGCTGTGCTATTCTCTCGGTCTTCCTTCTTGGCTTCCTCGGACGAGGCGTTGCTTACCGACAAGCCCAAGAGACGGATGGGATGGGAGGAAGAGTAATCCACCAATTTCAGCAATCGCTTGGCGAGAGGTAGTATGTCGGCTTTCTTCTTTAGAATCTTGTCTTGCGAGATGCTGCGAGTAATTTGTGTGAAGTCGGCAAACTTCACCTTGAGCGTCAAAGTCTTGCCCTCGAACCCACTCTTGTCGATGCGAGTGAGGAGTTCGAGCACGGTGTGATAAAGTTCGATGATGACGGCAGATGGGGTGTAGATGTCCTCCAAGAAAGTTTGCTCGCATCCCACTGACTTGCGCTCCCTATAGGTCACCACCGGTCGTTCGTCTATGCCCCTGGCGAAATCATAGAAGATGTGTCCCGCCTTGCCGAACACTTCCACAAGATGTGCTTCCGAAACCTTTCTCAGGTCGGCACCTGTGTAGATGCCCATGAAGTGCATCTTCTGGAGTGTCTTCTTGCCCACGCCCCAAAAGTCTTCCACGGGGAGATGGGCGATGAAGTCGAGTGCCTTGTCGGGATGGATGGTGCAGATGCCATCGGGCTTGCGATAGTCGGAAGCCACCTTGGCGAGAAACTTGCAATAGCTGATGCCAGCCGAGGCGGTGAGTTGCGTCTCCTCCTTGATGCGAGCCTTGATTTCCTGGGCGATGTCAACGGCTAGGTTGATACCTTTCTTATTATGGGTGACATCGAGGAAAGCCTCGTCGATGGAAATCGGTTCGATGAGGTCGGTGTATTCCTGGAAGATGCGATGTATCTGCTGAGACACCTCCTTGTAATGCTCATGGCGGCAAGGCACGATGATGAGTCCCGGACAACGTTGCTTGGCTTGGGCGATGGATTGCGCCGAGTGAACGCCAAACTTCCTTGCCTCATAGCTTGCCGTGGAAACGACACCACGAGGCCCGTCGAAGCCCACCGCTATCGGTTTGCCTCGAAGTTCGGGGTTGTCTCTTTGCTCTACAGAAGCAAAGAAAGCATCCATGTCGATGTGTATAATCTTGCGATTCACTTGTCTATTGTCTCATTTTGCATACAAATTTACGCATTTTCTGAAAAATATCAACATTTTATTTGCTTAAAATAATAAAATGTTGTATATTTGCCACCACAATGTGTATAAGGCATGGAACTTAAGAACTTTAAACATATCATCATTTGAGTGAATGATATAAAAGAAAACTCCCGAACCGAGCATTCCTGCTGGTTCGGGAGTTTTTATCTTTTGTCCTAGTCAGCTCTTCTTCGAGCAAACATCCCATGCGGATTTTCGAACTGTAATTGTAAGTGTCATTGCTTACATCTTACTTCTGGCATTCCTTGCAAGGAGTCCAAGGCTTCAACTGCTTGAAGAAGTCGTTGCCCTTGTCATCTACGAGGATGAAAGCTGGGAAGTCCTCAACGGTAATCTTCCAGATAGCCTCCATGCCAAGCTCTGGGTACTCTACGCACTCGATGCTCTTGATGCTGCTCTGAGAGAGAACGGCGGCTACACCACCGATGGTACCGAGATAGAAACCACCATGCTTCTTGCAGGCATCAGTAACCACCTGACCACGGTTACCCTTGGCAATCATCACCAAGCTTGCGCCATGATCCTGGAACTCGTCAACGTATGGGTCCATACGGTTGGCAGTGGTAGGACCCATAGAGCCACATGGGTAACCCTCTGGAGTCTTAGCAGGTCCTGCATAGAGGATAGGATGATTCTTGAAGTACTCTGGCATCTCCTCGCCAGCGTCCAAGCGAGCCTTGAGCTTAGCGTGAGCGATGTCACGAGCCACGATGATAGTACCCTTCAAGTTGACACGAGTGCTGACAGGATACTTGGTCAATTCAGCACGTACGGCGTCGATACCCTTGTCGAGGTCGATCTCGATACCCTTGGCACCCTCGCCTGGCTTGCGAAGTTCCTCAGGAATCAACTCTGTTGGGTTCTCATCCATCTTCTCCAACCAGATACCGTCCTTGTTGATCTTAGCCTTGATGTTGCGGTCGGCAGAGCAGCTTACACCCATACCGATAGGGCAGCTAGCGCCATGACGAGGAAGGCGGATGACACGGATGTCGTGAGCCAAGTACTTACCACCAAACTGAGCACCCAAGCCAATCTTGTGAGCCTCTTCGAGGAGCTTCTGCTCCAAGTCGATGTCACGGAAGGCACGACCTGTCTCATCACCAGTGGTAGGCAACTCATCGTAGTACTTGATAGAAGCCAACTTCACGGTAAGAAGGTTCTTCTCTGCACTGGTACCACCGATCACGAATGCGATGTGGTAAGGAGGGCAGGCAGCTGTACCGAGGCTCTTCATCTTCTCTACCAAGAATGGGAGCAAGGTGCCCTCGTTTTGGATAGTAGCTTTGGTCATAGGGTAGAAGTAAGTCTTGTTGGCAGAACCACCACCCTTGGCAACCATTACGAAGCGATACTCATCACCCTCTGTAGCCTCGATGTCAATCTGAGCAGGGAGGTTGCAACGAGTGTTCACCTCATCATACATGTTGAGAGGAGCGTTCTGAGAATAGCGGAGGTTGTCCTGGGTGTAGGTGTTATAGACACCAAGGCTCAAAGCCTCTTCATCCTCGAAGTCGGTCCATACACGCTGACCTTTCTCACCATGGATGATAGCAGTACCTGTATCCTGGCAGAATGGGAGAATGCCCTTCACGGCTGTCTCTGCATTGCGGAGGAACTGGAGAGCCACGTACTTGTCGTTCTCAGAAGCCTCTGGGTCGGTCAAAATCTTAGCTACCTGAGCATTGTGCTCACGACGGAGCATGAACTCTACGTCGTGGAAACCCTGCTGAGCGAGCAAGGTCAATGCTTCCTTAGAAACCTTGAGGATTGTCTTACCCTCAAACTCTGCTGTGCTTACACCTTCCTTGGTAAGCAAGCGATACTCTGTCTTGTCCTCTCCTAACTGAAACATAGGAGCGTACTTGAAATTTGGAGTCTTAGCCATAACTACGTTTTTGTATATTTAATTAATATCCGAATATTTCTTTTTGTGATAGACGCTTGATTGGCGCAATCTTTTCGAGTGACTTCATATCGAGATTCTTCTCATTGCCAAGAATCATCATGCGATAAGGCTTGTTCACCATGTTCTCTTGCTCAAACTTCACGATGTCTTGCAGGGTGAGGGATGGCAACTTCTCGTAGATGAGCTTGTTCAAGTCATAGTCGATGCCTTGGTTCTTGTAGAAGAGATAAGAGCTGATGACATCAAACTTGGTGGTTCTTGCACTCTGCAAGCACTTGATGAGGCTATTCTTGGCGAGGTCGAAGGCTGCCTGGTTCTGAGGCATCGTATCCACAATCTCCTTGAACACGTTGATGCAGTCCATCATCTTGTCGTTCTGAGAGATGATGTGAGTATAGAAATACTCAGGCTGATTCTTGAGAGCTGGCATGGCATACATGGCGGCGGCATTGTAAGCCAAGCCTCGTGTCTCACGCAACTCCTGGAATACCACCGTGTTCATGCCTCCACCAAAGTACTCATTGAAGAGTGCCTCCACTGGTGCATTCTCTGGCTTCCACTGCTTGCCCTCGTTATGATACTGGCGCAGATAGATGTTCTTGGCATCGTATGGAGCGATGATGATCTCTGTCTGTGGCGTCTCGGCCAACTCATATTTTTTGCCCTGAGGCACGGCGGCAAGTCTCTTTGCCGTCTTATGCTCCTTGGCGAGGAGCGTGTTGAGTTGGACCTCGGTGTATGGACCATAATATAATATGGTGTGCTGGAGGTTGTTCAAGCCAGCCAAGAGGTTGATGTACTCCTGAGGATTTACCTTCTTCAAGTCCTCTATGCTGATGTCATTGCGGGCAGGATTGTACTTGCCATACTTGCAATAGTTCCAGAGATAGTTGAAGTTGGTCTTCTGGTCGGTCTTGGCATCCTCTCTTCCTTTCTCCACTTGCTCGATGTATTGTGCCCAACTCTCCTTGTCTGCCTTGGCGTTCTTCAACAAGTTCTCCATGAGGTTGAGAGCCTTAGGCAGATTCTCGTTCAGTCCGTTGAGGCAGATTTGCAAGGTGTTGTTGGTAGTCGATACACTATAGTTGCAAGCCAAGTCGTAGAAAGCCTTGTTGATGTCGCTCACGTCCATCTTCTTGGTACCGATATAGTTGAGGTAATCGGCGGCATAGCCATAGCGGAGGTCATCCTCATCGCCAAACTCATAGCGGAAGACGAGGTTGAACAAGCCATCCTGTGTGTTCTGCTTATAGATGAGTGGGATGTTCTTGGAGGTCTTGCCAATGGTCAAGTCCTTCTTGAAGTCGAGGAATTGTGGCTGGATAGGCGTTACCTTGGAGTTCTTCACCTCCTTGAGGAAGTCGCTCTCATACTCACGGTTGGCTGGGATAGGGGTGATGGCAGGCTTCTCGATTTTCACGAGAGTCTTGTCCTCTCCCATGCGCTTATAGACGCATACGAAGTTGTCGTCGCGCAAATACTTCTGGGCAAACTCCACGATGTCCTTCTTGGTGAGCTTGCTCTGGCGTTCGAGCTGGTTGGCTACCTGTGCCCAGTCTTCATCGTTGATGAAGGCATTGCCCATCATGGTGGCACGCTGCTCGTTGTCGTCCAATGATTTGTAGAAATCCAACTTCTTGTTGGCGATGACGGCAGGAATCAAGTCGTCGGCAAACTCTCCACGGCGCAACTTGCCCATCTCTTCGAGGATGAGCGCACGTACCTCTTCGAGCTTCTGTCCTTGGTTAGGCATGCCTAAGGCGATGAAGGCGGTATAGTCGTGCTGTTCATCGGTACCAGCATCCACTCCTTGTACCTTCATGGGCTGATTGAGGTCGGTATCGAAGAGGCCTGCCTTGCCATTGCTGAGGATGCTGGAGATGATGTCGAGGATGTCGCCCTCGCCCTGATTGGCTCCCTTGAATCGCCAAGCCATCGTCACGTTCTCTGCGTCCTGGCCTACCACGGTGGTGTCCTTGGCGGCTGTAATCTCTGGTTGAGGAGCAAACTCAGGTCTTGTCACCTTGTCGCTCTTCTTCCATCCACCGAAGTACTTGTCGATGACCTGGATGGTTTGGTCTGGGTCGAAATCGCCTGCCAATACGATAGCCACATTGTTTGGCACATAGTAATGGTGGAAATAGTTCTGTATGTTGACGATGCTAGGGTTCTTCAAGTGCTCCTGCTCACCGATGGTGGTCTGAGTGCCATAAGGGTGGGTAGGGGTGAGGAGCTTCCAGAGGGCAGCCCATCTCTTGTCATCATCGCTTGCCATGGTGATGTTCTTCTCCTCGTACACGGCTTCCAACTCGGTGTGGAAACCACGGATTACCATGTTCTGGAAGCGATCGCTCTGAATCTTCGCCCAGTTCTCGATCTCGTTGTTCGGGATGTTCTCTACATAGCAAGTCACGTCATTGCTGGTGTAGGCGTTGGAACCTTCACTTCCGATGCTTGCCATCAGCTTGTCGTACTCGTTAGGTATATTGTATCGGGCGGCAAGTTGGGAGATGGAATCAATCTCGTGATAAGCTTGCTTGCGCTGTGCTGGGTCGATGAGTTTGCGATAAGACTCATATCGGCGAGTGATCTCATCGAGGTAAGGCTTCTCCTTCTCCACGTCGGTGGTGCCGAAATGGGTGGTGCCCTTGAACATCAGATGCTCCAGATAGTGAGCCAAACCGGTGGTCTCGGCAGGGTCGTTTCTCGAACCTGTCTTCACGGCGATGTTAGCCTGCAGGCGAGGCTTCTCCTTGTTAACTGACATATACACCTTCAGACCATTGTCGAGGGTGTAGATGCGTGTCTTCATTGCATCGCCTGGCACGGTGGTGTAATGATAATCCTTGGCGGTGGCGTTCAAGGCTCCCATCATGAGAGCGGCCATCATTACATACTTTAATCTCATTTTATGATAATATAGTTGGTTTAGTTCTCATAATCCACTTCTTGGTCGAGACTATCCACGAAGTTGCGGAATACCTCTTCCTCCACGTCACCCATGGCAAACTCCTTCTCGGCATCCTTCTTGATTTCTGCTATCCAAGAGCGGCGTGCCTTGATATAGTCCTCATGGATGCGGTTGGCATCCTCCAGGGTAATCTCGTCAATATGGTAATAGTCGCAAACCATCTTGTAGGTCCACGCCCATTGGTAGTCACGATAGTTGGCATTGATGTCCTCAAATCTCTTCAAGAGGGTGAGAATGTCGGAGATAGTGCCATCCTTGAGGTCGTCGATGATGCGCTGTTCCTCTGATACAGGGAGGAGAAGTCCTGAGAGATCATCCCAGTCGCCTTCGCCGATGTGGGTGGTAGGAGGGGTGATGGCTGGGTCAAGCTTCAACACTCTCTTCAATACGGCGCCCATGTAGATGCGCAGGGCGATGTCGTAGTACTTGATGCCCTTGTGGAGGGAGGAAGAAGGGATGATATACTCGTGATAGAGATATTGCGAAACATTGTCGCCCGTCACCTCACGCAGGTTCTCCAATATCTTCTTGCCCTTCAAGACCTCGCCCACGGAGTAAGGGGAGAGCCAGTCGAAGTTGACGATGCTCTTGCGGTTCTCCATCGCCCGGAGGTCACGCTTAGGCCATTTCTTGATGTCTCGGTAAAGACCCACGGTGGTGATGTTTCGTCCAGGGATGAGGAACATCTTGTCGCCATCGGCTATCAGGTAGGCGAATGGCAGGTTGCGGGTGTTAGGATGGTGCATCAGCTTGCCGAAGCACACGGAGAAGGTACCTAGGGTGGCTGGCATCAAGAGGTAAGCGCCACTGGCTGTCTTCGAACCTCGCTCCAGGATGCCCCAGTGCATAGGTCCCATCTTGTAGGCGTGATTGGAGAAGTTGGTGGCTGAGCCAGCATTGTAGAACGAGAACATGCCACCGATGAGCAAGCTGCTCTTGTGGTGGGAGGCGGTGAAAGGACCGCAGAATGCCGCACAAGCCTCGCCATTGCTCATGTAGGAGTTGGCGAAGAAGACGGAGGCGGATGCCGTAAAACCATTGCTCAACTGGCAAGCCTCGCCCACGAAGCAATCTTGTATCTTCACACTGTTGATGACGCTTGCGCCCTCGGCGATGATGGAGTTCTCGGCGATGACACCAGTGCCGATATATACATTGCCATGGATGCTTCCGAGCAGGGTACAATCGCTCAGTCGGGAAGCACCATTCACCTCACAGAAGTCGTTGATCACGCAGTTGGTGATTTCCTTGGTGTTGATAATCTTCACGTTGTTGCCGATGCGTCCACGCTCAGGCATCTTGGTGTCGATGTCGGTCTTGATGAGTTGGCGAATGCGCTCCTTGAGTTCCTTGTCGGAGAAGTGCTTCACCATGAAGGCGGCGAGCTGACTATTGAGGTCGGAGAAGAGGATGACGTTTCCTTCGCCCACCTCATTGAGCACGCTCACTAGGTTGCCCTCGCCGTAGGTGGCTCCCTCGGTGGTCTCCAGGGTAGAGATGTTGGAGATATAGCAATCGTCACCGATGGTATAGTTGTTGATGAAATTGCCGATGTTCTCGATGAGACAGTCGTCACCGATGGTCACGTTGCGAAGTGTGGCATTGTTGATGCCTGAGTGCTTCACGAAGCCTTGGCTCACCTCCACGTTCTTGTCGAATCCTCCGATGTTCACCTCGCCATAAAGCATCACACGGTGCATGAAGTTTGGCTTGAAGTTTTCACCGACGTTCACGGAGGTCCAGTCTTCCGCCCAGCAGTTGTTTTGCTTGAGCACCTCGATTTCTTCGCTGGTTAGGGGTCTATAGTCGTTCATTTTGCTTGCTTGTTTTGTGGGGAATTGATGGGATTCCCAATACTAGTTATTCATAATCCTGATAGAGGAAGTCGTTGTACGGATACTTCTGCACGTGCAACTCTCTTACCTTCTTGTAGAGTACATTGCGGAACTCCTCGATGTTCTCCTTGTTCTTTGCCGAGATGAAGAGGCAATCGTCGTGTAGCTTCGCCATCCAGGTCTTCTTGAGGTCTTCGAGAGGGATGTTCTCCTTCTGCATCGGGGTGAGGTCGTCTTCCTCTTTCTCCACCCAGGAGTAGTTGTCTATCTTGTTGAAGATGATCATCGATGGCTTGTCGGAGCATCCCAGTTCCTTCAGGGTGTTCTCCACCACTTGAATCTGTTCCTCGAAGTCGGGGTGGGAGATATCTACTACGTGGAGTAGGAGGTCAGCCTCACGGGTCTCATCGAGGGTGCTCTTGAAGGAATCCACCAGGTCGGTAGGCAACTTGCGGATGAATCCTACGGTGTCGGCGAGGAGGAATGGAAGGTTCTCCACCACCACCTTGCGCACGGTGGTATCGAGGGTGGCGAAGAGTTTGTTCTCGGCGAACACCTCGCTCTTGGAGAGGAGGTTCATGATGGTGCTCTTGCCCACGTTGGTATAGCCCACGAGTGCCACACGGATGAGTCGTCCACGGTTCTTGCGCTGGGTGGTCTTCTGCTTGTCTATCTCGGCGAGTCGCTCCTTGAGGAGGCTCATTCTGCCGAGGATGATACGGCGGTCCATCTCCAACTGGGTCTCACCCGGTCCACGCAATCCCACGGAACCCTTTCCACCGCCAGAGCCGGAACCACCACCTTGGCGCTCCAAGTGAGTCCAGAGTCTCTGCAAGCGTGGGAGCATGTAGCGATATTGCGCCAACTCCACCTGGGTCTTGGCAGCGGCGGTCTGGGCACGCATGGCGAAGATGTCGAGGATGAGGGAGGTGCGGTCGAGGATTTTCACCTGAAGCTCGTTCTCGATGTTGCGTATCTGCTTGGCGGACAACTCATCATCGAAGATGACCATACCGATCTCACGGTCTTCCTCTTCTTCGTCCTTGATGTATTGCTTGATTTCCTCCAGCTTGCCCTTACCCACGTAAGAGGTCTGGTTGGGAGCCACCACCTTCTGGGTGAATCTCTTCACGGTGACGGCACCGGCGGTATCGGCGAGAAACTCCAACTCGTCGAGATATTCCTTGGTCTTGGCCTCGTCCTGCTCCTTGGTCACCAGACCCACGAGGATGGCGGTCTCTGCCTTGACTTCTGATATGACAAATTCTTTCATCTATTATAATAATGTATTATTCTCTGCAAAGGTACGGCAAAAAGAAGATACTACAAAATAATCAGTGAAGATTTTAGTATTTTTATCACGCATGCTCCTCTTGCGTATTCTCGCATCGCCTATCCTCATGCCTTCTCTTCGGTCTATGGCGTGCCTTCTCTTCGCCTATCTTGGCCCTTGTGGACCTTCGTTCTCCCTCAAAAGCACAGCAGGGTGCTGACGCACAATCCGCACAGGATAGCCTTGGAATCCCCTCGAAAAGCACCTTCAAGCGTAGCAAATCTTGCAAACGTTTACGTATTTTTTTACGTTAAAAGTGCAGATTTATTTGATTTAAATCAAGAATTATATTACTTTTGCAACCGTAAAACAAAACTGATTTTCAAAAACAAAGATCATAACTACATAAAAACACAAAACTGCTGAAACATTCAAAAACTTAGAGATTGCCCCGACGTGAGGTCGGGGCATTTTTCTTTGTAAATTTTACACTATTTGTCTTTGCTCATATCATTTATTTTATTATCTTTGCCATCGGAAACCTAAATAACAAAGATAAAACAATGCAAAAAAGTATCACAACTAGTCTTTTCTTGCTTGCTGCCCTCTGTGCGCAAGCAAACAATTACACAGTGAAGTCGCCCGACGGCAAGCTCCTCGTCAATGTGGAGTGCGAGGGAGGCAAAGTGTCTTACACCATCGATTACGATGGCAAGCAGATGCTCACTCGCTCTGCTCTCGGATTGGTCGCCAACTATGGTGACTTCTCCAAGAACCTCACCATGGGCGCATTGAAAGGCGGCAAGGTGGAACGTCTCGCCTACGACCAGTCTCACATCAAGAAGGCGCACGTGGAGAAAGACATCGTGGATGCCAAAATCGGCTTCCTCAATGAGAAGAAGGACTCCATGGTCCTCCATCTGCATGTGTCGAACAATGACCTGGCTTATCGCTATGAGTTGATTCGCCCGAAGAAGGACAACCCAAAGTCGGTCATTATATATAAAGAGGTGAGCGGATTCAACTTCCCTCAGCAGACCACCACCTTCCTCTGCCCTCAGATCACCCCGATGACGGGGTGGAAGCGTACCAAGCCTTCCTATGAGGAGGAATATACCCCAGATGCGCCTATGAACGTGAAGTCGCAATTTGGCGTGGGCTATACCTTCCCTTGCCTCTTCAAAGTGGGAGAGGACGGATGGGCGCTCGTGAGCGAGACGGGCGTGACGAGTGGTTACCCAGGCAGTCGCCTCTCCGACTATGACCCTGAGCACGGCTATACCATCGCCTTCCCTCAGAAGGGCGAGAACAATGGCATCGGCTCAGAGTATGCCGGCATCCCATTGCCTGGCAAGACACCTTGGCGTACCATCACCGTGGGCAAGACGCTCGCCCCTATCGTGGAGACCACCATCCCGTTCGATGTCGTGGCTCCGCTCTATGAGCCTAGCATCAATTACAAGCCTGCACGATATACCTGGAGCTGGCTCATCTGGCAAGACAACTCCGTCAACTACGACGACCAAGTGAAGATGATAGATGTGGCTGCTGCCCAGGGATATGAGGCGGTCTTGGTGGATGGATGCTGGGACACTCAGATCGGTTATGGTCGTATCGAGGAGTTGAGCAAGTATGCGCAGAGCAAGGGCGTGAAGCTGATGCTCTGGTACAACTCGAATGGTTTCGAGAATGATGCGCCTCAGACTCCTCGCCAGGTGATGAACAACTCCATCGCCCGCAAGCGTGACATGGCTTGGATGAAGAAGATCGGCGTATGCGGCATCAAGGTGGATTTCTTCGGAGGTGACAAGCAGGAGACGATGAAGCTCTATGAGGACATCCTCAGCGATGCCAACGACTATGGCTTGGAGGTCATCTTCCATGGCTGCACCATGCCTCGTGGATGGGAGCGTATGTACCCTAACTATGTGGCTAGCGAGGCTGCCTTGGCTTCCGAGAACGTTTATTTCACCGACTATCATGCCAAGAAGGAGGCTTTCGAGATGACGATGCATCCTTTCTCACGCAATGCCGTGGGAAGTTTCGACTGGGGTGGTGTGATGATGAATAAGTATATGTCTCGCGACAACAAGAGCCGTCATCAGCGCTTCACCAGCGATGTCTTCGAGATGGCAACCGCCATCACCAACCAGAGCAGCGTCAACTGTGTTTGCCTCTATCCTAACAACTTGGAGGACGTGCCTCAGTGGGAGTTGGATTGGCTCAAGGCTGTGCCTACGGCTTGGGAAGACGTCAAGTTTATCGCCGGTTATCCTACCCAGTATGCTGTGGTGGCTCGCAAGGCTTCCTCTGCTAACGGAAGCACTGCCCAGAAGAGCAATGGCAAGTGGTTTGTAGGTGGACTGAATGCTACCGACAAGCCTCTCACCCTCACCCTCGACCTCCCGATGTTTGCCGGCAAGACCGTGGAGTATCTCACGGATATGCCTAAGAAGAAGGGCGAGAAGTTCTTCACCTCTGTCAAGAAAACCTTGAAAGTAGGGAAGGACGGCAAGGCGAAAGTCACCATCCAGCCAATGGGTGGTATCGTCATTGACTAAAATAACAAAAAAGGTTCCTCCGAAGGATGTTACTCCTCGAAGGAACCTTTTCTAATATATGTGAAAACCTATTGAGATATTACTTGTTCTCGAAGACCAAGCCATCTGCCGTGTGGTCGATGGTGATTGGTCTCTCACGGCTCACCTCCTCGGCAAGAATCTTCTTGCTCAGGTCGTTGAGCACGTAGTCTTGGATGGCACGCTTGACAGGGCGGGCACCAAACTCTGGGTCGTAACCTACCTCGGCGAGATAACCGATGGCGGCTGGAGTCCAACGAAGGTCAAAGCCCTGAGGCTCCAACATCTTCTTGACTCTGTTCATCTGAAGCTCTACCACGCTGGCAATCTGATCCTTGGTCAATGGCTTGAAGGTGATGATGTCGTCGATACGGTTCAAGAACTCTGGGCGGAAAGTGCTCTTCAACATCTCACGGCTCGCATTGGAAGTCATGATGATGATGGTGTTCTTGAAGTTGACCACCCTGCCCTTGTTGTCGGTCAATCGACCATCGTCCAATACCTGAAGCAAGGTGTTGAAGACGTCTGGGTGTGCCTTCTCGATCTCATCGAAGAGAACCACGCTATATGGTTTGCGGCGCACAGCCTCGGTCAACTGACCACCCTCGTCATATCCTACGTACCCCGGAGGCGCACCGATCAAACGGGTGACGCTGAACTTCTCTTGATACTCGCTCATATCAATACGAGTCATCATCGACTCGTCATTGAAGAGGTACTCAGCCAAAGCCTTGGCAAGCTCGGTCTTACCCACACCGGTGGTACCGAGGAAGATAAAGCTGGCGATAGGACGCTTAGGGTCTTGCAAGCCAGCACGACTACGGCGTACGGCATCGCTCACGGCAGTAATCGCCTCGTCCTGGCCGATGACACGCTTGTGGAGTTCCTCCTCCAGGTGGAGCAGTTTCTCACGCTCGCTCTGCATCATACGGCTCACTGGTATGCCCGTCCAGCGGCTCACTACCTCGGCGATGTCGTCGGCGGTCACCTCCTCACGCACCATGGCAGCACCACCCTGGGTACTCTTCAGTTGCTCCTGAATCTTCTTGATGTCGTCCTCGAGAGCCACGAGCTTGGAGTAGCGAATCTCAGCCACACGCTCGTAGTTGCCCTCACGCTCTTGGCGCTCAGCCTCAAACTTGAGGTTCTCCATCTCTTGCTTGTCTTGCTGAATCTTGTTGACGAGCGCCTTCTCACCTTCCCATTTAGCACGGAAGTCATGCTCCTGGTCCTTCAGTTCGGCTATCTCCTTGTCGAGTTGGGCGATCTTAGGCTGGTCGTTCTCACGCTTGATGGCCTCACGCTCAATCTCCAACTGCTTCAAGTGACGGGTGATCTCGTCCAACTCCTCAGGCACAGAGTCACGCTCCATACGAAGCTTGGCTGCTGCCTCATCCATCAGGTCGATCGCCTTGTCTGGGAGGAATCTATCAGAGATGTAACGCTCTGACAGCTTGACAGCTGCGATACAAGCATCATCCTGAATACGAACCTTGTGGTGGTTCTCGTAACGCTCCTTGATACCACGAAGGATGCTGATGGCATCCACCTCGTCAGGCTCGTTGACCATCACGGTCTGGAATCGGCGCTCCAGTGCCTTGTCCTTCTCGAAGTACTTCTGGTACTCGTTGAGGGTGGTGGCACCGATGGCTCTCAACTCACCACGAGCCAAGGCTGGCTTCAAGATGTTGGCTGCATCCATGGCACCCTCGCCACCGCCTGCACCTACCAAGGTATGAATCTCATCGATGAAGAGGATGATCTGTCCGTTGGCGTTGGTCACCTCCTTGATGACGCTCTTCAATCGCTCCTCAAACTCACCTTTGTACTTGGCACCTGCCACGAGGGCACCCATGTCGAGGGAGTAGAGTTGCTTGTTCTTCAAGTTCTCAGGTACATCACCACGTACGATACGCTCAGCAAGGCCCTCCACGATGGCGGTCTTACCCGTACCAGGCTCACCTATTAATATAGGGTTGTTCTTGGTACGGCGAGAGAGAATCTGAAGCACACGTCTGATTTCCTCGTCACGCCCAATCACAGGGTCGAGCTTGCCACTGCGAGCTTGCTCCACGAGGTTCTTGGCGTACTTCTCCAGGCTCTGGTAGTTGTCGTCGGCGCTCTGGGATTTCACGCTCTGACCTTGGCGGAGCGCTTGGATGGCGGCAAGCATATCCTTCTCGTTGGCACCAGCGTCCTTGAGGATGCGAGCGGCGGTGGTGTTGCCCTTCACGATGGCGAGGAGGATAGGCTCCACGCTCACGAACTCGTCGCCCATCTTCTTGGCGATGTCCTCAGCATTCAAGAGAATTTGGTTGGTGTCTCCGGAGAGGTATGGCTGACCAGCGCCCTGCACTCTAGGCAAGTGCTGCATCTCTTGCTTCAGGAGCAAGGAGATTTGGTTGGCGTTCATACCCAACTTCTGGAAGATATAGTTGGTTACATCCGGTGCTTTCTCGATGATACCGCTGAGAAGATGCACCGGTTCGATGGTCTGCTGACCATTTCGCTGCGCAATGTTCACGGCTTCCTGTACCGTCTCCTGCGCCTTGATTGTAAATTTGTCGAATGTCATATCTTAAACTCCTTTCTTGTTTTTGTTTCTTGTTTTCTTTAGTCGTTTTTCGACTTCGTCAGCAGGTAGAGCGAATCGTGTGCCTATCTCTCGATAAGTTCTCTTTTTCTGTCAAATTGTCTTGTTTTGCTTGTTTTAATACATTCTGAAGGTTATTTTCTCTGTCATAATGGCATTTCCGGGATGGATGCTGCAAAATTACAACTTTTGTTTGGAACTACCAAATAATGAGGTGTGATAAGGGGCGAAATTGAGCAAAAAGGGGGAAATGTGGATTTTCGGCGGAAGGTAGTTGATGGTTTTGATGGAGAAATGGTTGTTGGTTTGGCGGAGGAAATGGTTGGTAAATAAAGATTAACTGGTAGCTAGTATTTGCTAACTCATAGCTTTCAAGCAGCTAACTCATAGCTTTGCACGAGCCAACTCGTAATTTTTGCATGAACCAGTTCATTGCCTTTGCCTTACTGATTTATAAGCGTTTGCATCCTTGTTTTGAAATCCCTTTTTGAGAAATGAACGATGACAATGACAATTACAGTTTGAAATTCCGAGCCTTCCCCTTGCGAAGTTTGCGGCTTCATGGAGGATAGGTAGAAAATGTAAAATATATTTTATAATATATATATAATATATATTATAACTTTCTCTTTTTACCTTTTTTCTCAACTGTACACCCAGCGGATTTTCGAACTGTAATTGTCATTGTCATCGCTTACCTCAGTTCGCCATAAGATACGCTCTTTTTGTGATAAGCCTTGATTTATCGCAATTATCCCTTAAAATATGCTATTATTTGCCTTTTTGATTTGGTTGTTTCAAAATGTTTTTGTAACTTTGCAGCGTCAAATTTACATTATAAATCATTTCCAATGGAAAATAAGAAAATCAAGACTGCGTTGGTATCAGTCTTCCATAAGGATGGCTTGGATGAGTTGCTCGCCAAGTTGAACGAAGAGGGTGTGAAATTCTTGAGCACTGGTGGTACTCAGAAATTCATCGAGTCTTTGGGTTATGAATGTCAGAAAGTTGAGGATGTCACCACATATCCATCTATCTTGGGTGGTCGTGTGAAGACTCTTCACCCTAAAATATTTGGAGGCATCTTGGCACGCCGTGACAACGAGGGCGACCAGGAGCAGATGAAGGAATACGAGATTCCTGCCATCGACCTCGTCATCGTTGACTTGTATCCATTCGAGCAGACCGTGGCAAGCGGTGCAAGCGATGCCGACATCATCGAGAAGATCGACATAGGTGGTATCTCCTTGATTCGTGCCGGAGCCAAGAACTTCAAGGATGTAGTCATCGTGCCTAGCAAGGCAGAGTACAGCGTGCTCCTCGACATCTTGAAGGAGAAAGGCGCTGAGACCAGCATCGAGGATCGCAAGATGTTCGCGGAGCGTGCCTTCGGCGTCAGCTCTCACTACGACACTGCCATCCACGCTTGGTTCGCCAAGTAGGAGAGAGCCTCTCTCTCTTCATCGGCGTGGGGTGAGGAGAGGCTACTCTGGAGAGTGCCTATGGAGTAAGATAATTTTTAAGCTTAAAAATATATTAGATTTAACAAATGGGATTTTTTTCATTTATTCAGGAAATCGCAATGGACTTGGGTACCGCCAACACCATCATTATCAGTGATGATAAGATTGTGGTGGACGAACCTTCTGTTGTCGCTCTTGACCGCCGCACCGACAAGATGATTGCCGTGGGCGAGAAGGCCAAGATGATGTACGAGAAGACACACGACAACATCCGCACTATCCGTCCTTTGCGCGATGGCGTCATCGCCGACTTCACTGCTTGTGAGCAGATGATGCGTGGACTTATCAAGATGGTTCACACCGGAAGCCGTCTCTTCTCACCATCTCTCCGCATGGTGATTGGTGTACCTTCTGGTTCTACTGAGGTGGAGCTTCGTGCCGTACGTGACTCTGCAGAGCACGCTGATGGACGTGATGTATATTTGATTTTTGAGCCAATGGCTGCCGCTATCGGTATCGGTATCGACGTGGAGGCACCAGAAGGCAACATGATAGTTGATATAGGTGGTGGTAGCACCGAGATCGCAGTCATCTCACTCGGTGGTATCGTGAGCAACAACTCCATCCGTACCGCTGGTGACGACCTCACAGCCGACATCCAGGAGTACATGAGCCGCCAGCACAACGTGAAGGTATCTGAGCGTATGGCTGAGCGTATCAAGATACATGTGGGTTCTGCCTTGACCGACCTGGGCGACCAGGCTCCTGAGGACTTCGTGGTACACGGTCCTAACCGTATCACGGCTCTCCCAATGGAGGTGCCTGTATGCTATCAGGAGATCGCTCACTGTCTCGACAAGACCGTGGCTAAGATAGAGAACGCAGTGCTCTCAGCCTTGGAGAATACTCCTCCTGAGCTTTATGCCGACATCGTGAAGAATGGTATCTGGCTCTCTGGTGGTGGTGCTTTGCTCCGTGGCTTGGACAAGCGCTTGCAGGATAAGATCAACATCCCATTCCATATCGCAGAGGACCCATTGCACAGTGTGGCAAAGGGTGCTGGTATCGCCTTGAAGAATGTGGATCGCTTCTCATTCTTGATGAGATAATACTCGTGAAGGGTGTACCTTCGGGCTTTCGATACTGGAGGCGCTACTTCATGGTCAAAATATTTGAGTTTTTTTACAAGGCAAAAGATTGGAAAAGAGATGATTATCCCCTATCAATAGGGGATTATCATCTCCTTTTTTTCAACTCTTATCCCTCCTGCTTTACATTCCAATAAGTATTCGTTTTCATTTAGATATTAAAGTATGCACAACCTTTTAGAGTTTTTGGCTAAATACAACCATTGGTTGCTCTTCGTGGTGCTGGAGGCAGTGAGCTTCACGCTCCTCTTTCAGTACAACAGCTATCAGGGCAGCGTGTGGTTTTCTTCTGCCAATGCCGTGTCGGGCAAGCTCTATGATTGGAACTCCGACGTTGAGTCTTTCTTCTCGCTCACCAAGTTGAACCAGGAGTTGAGCCAGCGCAACGTCTATCTAGAACAGCAAGTGCAACAGCTCTCTGAGCGTCTCACCGATGTCACCAAGGACAGCACCTGGGTGCAGCGCAATCAGATCAGTCTTCTTCAGAATTATCGCTTGATACCTGCCAAGGTGGTGAGCAACAGCATCGATGACCCCAACAATCTCATCACGCTCGACAAGGGTAGTGCCGATGGCATCCACAAGGACATGGGCGTAGTGTGCGGCACGGGTGTCGTGGGCATTGTCTATCTCGTGTCTCAGCGTTATAGCGTGGTGATACCGGTGCTCAACGTGAAGTCGAACATCAGTTGCAAGATACAGAACCGTGGCTATTTCGGTTATCTGCGCTGGAAGGGTGGGGCATCGGAATATGCCTACCTGGAGGAGGTTCCACGCCATGCCCACTTCAAGTTGGGCGACAATGTGGTGACGAGTGGTTACTCCGCCGTCTTCCCTCCTGGGGTGCTCGTGGGCAAGATACTCCATGTGTTCAACTCCTCTGATGGTCTCTCCTATAGGGTGATGCTCAAGGTTTCCACCGATTTTGGCAAGCTCCGTGACGTGTGTGTCATCGACGATACTCCTATGCGTGAGCGCTTGGAGATCATGCGTGCGGCACAAGATTCCATCAAGCCGTAAAGACTCTCCTATTCGATAACAAGAAAGATAGATTTTAATGATATGAGTATAGATCAAGTTAAGCGCATCTTCTGGTTTGTGATTCTTCTCTTGGCACAAGGACTGGTGCTGAATCACATCCACTTGTTTGATTGTGCGACACCATTGCTTTATATTATCATGGTGCTCCATTTCCGGAGAAACCAACCACGCTGGTCGGCTTTGCTATGGAGCTTTGCCTTGGGTCTCGGTATCGACATCTTTGCCAATACCCCAGGTGTGGCAGCAGCATCCATGACCTTGGTAGGCTTGGTTCAGCCCTATTTCTTCGAGCTTTTTGTGCCAAGGGATAGTGCCGAAGACCTCTCGCCTTCCATCCGCAGCATCGGCATGACCTCCTATTCGTGGTATGCCTTCCTGATGGTGCTCCTGTACTGTCTGGTATTCTTCACTCTGGAGACGTTCAACTTCTTCAACTGGTTGCAGTGGTTGGAGTGCATCAGTGCGAGCACCTTGCTCACCTTCGTGCTGGTGATGGCATTGGAGAACTTTAGAAATTAAGAGAAAAAAACAGAATGATAGATTATAATCTTGATAAGCGTAGGTTTGTGATAGGTGGTGTGGCGATAGCTATTGTCGTCATCTATACGATACGTCTCTTTACGCTCCAGATTATGAGCGACGACTATAAGAAAAATGCCGACAGTAATGCCTTCCTCAAGCAGATAGAGTACCCTTCGCGTGGCGCTATCTACGACCGAAATGGCAAGCTGATGGTATATAACCAACCTTCTTACGACTTGATGGTGGTGATGAACGAGGAGAAGAACCGTCTCGACACGATGGACTTCTGCAATGCCCTGGGCATCACCAAGGAGTTTTTCATCCAGCGTATGAACGACATCAAGGACCGAACCAAGAATCCCGGTTATTCTCGTTATACCCAACAGCTCTTCATGACCCAGTTGAGCGACAAGGACTTCAGTGTGTTCCAAGAGAAGATGTTCCGCTTCCCTGGCTTCTATATCCAGAAGCGTAGCATCCGAGAATATACTTATCCTTATGCGGCTCACGTGCTCGGTGATGTGGGCGAGGTGTCGGAGAGCAACATCGAGGAGGATGACTACTATCAGCCGGGCGACTACATCGGAAAGCTCGGACTGGAGAAGTCGTACGAGAAGGTGCTCCGTGGACAGAAGGGTGTGAAAATCATGCTTCGTGATGCACGAGGAAGAATACAGGGCAACTACCAGAATGGTAAGTTCGACCAGCGACCTATCGCGGGCAAGGACTTGACGCTGGGTCTTGATGTCAACCTGCAAGCCTTGGGCGAGCGATTGCTCGAAGGCAAGATAGGCAGTATCGTCGCCATCGACCCTCGTACGGGCGAGGTGCTGGCGATGGTGTCTTCTCCTACCTACGACCCTCGCCGACTCGTGGGCAAGAACCGAGGCAAGATGCACAAGTGGCTCTCCTTGAACCCATGGAAGCCTCTGCTCAACCGAAGCATCATGGGACAATATCCTCCGGGTTCTACCTTCAAGACCACGCAGGCGCTCACCTATCTCTCCGAGGGTATCATCACTCCGGGTACGGCTTTCCCTTGCCATCATGGATTCTCCTACAAGGGACTTCACGTGGGCTGCCATGGTCACCCTTCACCTATCGCCTTGGTCGATGCCATCAGCACTTCCTGCAATGGCTATTTCTGTTGGGGACTCTACTATATGATGGGTGCCAAGCGCAAGTATGGCTCTGTGCAGAAGGCGATGGATACATGGCGCGACTATATGGTGAGCATGGGATTCGGATACAAGCTCGGCATCGACTTGCCGGGTGAGAAACGAGGACTGATTCCTAATGCCGAGTATTATGACCGAGCTTACAAGGGCTCATGGAATGGACTTACCATCATCAGTATCTCCATCGGTCAGGGTGAGGTCAACTTGACTCCTCTCCAGATAGCCAACCTGGGTGCTACCATCGCCAACCGTGGTTATTACTATGTGCCTCACGTAGTGCGCAAGGTGCAGGGTGAGCCTCTCGACACGCTCTATACCCGCCGTCATGTGACGAAGGCTTCGAAGCGAGCTTACGACTATGTGGTGGCAGGTATGCGCAGTTCGGCATTGAAGGGAACCTGTAAGATGTTGGGCCGCTACGACTTCGAGCCTTGTGGCAAGACCGGTACGGCTCAGAACCGTGGTCACGACCACTCTGTGTTCATGGGTTTTGCTCCGATGAACAATCCAAAGATCGCCATTGCCGTGTATGTGGAGAATGGTGGATGGGGTGCCGACTTTGGTGTGCCTATCGGAGGATTGATGATGGAGCAATACATCAAGGGCAAGCTCTCTCCATCTTCGGAGAAACAAGCTGCCGAGATGCAGGCTCGAAGAATCGGATATGGCTCTAGCAGCAGATAAGAGATAAATAATTTAAATAATATGGCAGATAATAGACAACCTAGCGTGCTTCGCTCACTCGACTGGTGGACGATAGGCATCTACCTGGCACTGCTCACCTTCGGATGGATCAGTGTCTGCGGTGCCAGCTACACGTATGGTGACAATGATATTTTCAGCTTGGGCACTCGTTCGGGTATGCAAATCATCTGGATAGGTACGTCGATAGCGTTGGGCTTTGTCATCCTGATGCTCGACGACCGCTTCTATGATACGTTCTCGTACGTCATCTATGGTGTGCTCATCCTCTTGCTCTTCGCCACGATATTCAATCCGCATAGCATCAAGGGTTCTCACTCGTGGCTCGTGCTGGGACCTCTGCGATTGCAACCGGCTGAGTTTGGAAAGTTTGCCACGGCATTGGCGGTGGCTAAGTTTATGTCCAACTATGGTTTCGACATCCGCAACACGAAACACTTCCTCACGTCGGTGGCGATTATCGTCCTTCCGATGATTTGTATCGTAGGGCAGCGAGAGACGGGTTCGGCTTTGGTGTATTCGGCTTTCTTCCTGATGCTTTATCGTGAGGGAATGCCGGGTGCCATCCTCTTCACGGGTGTGTCGATGGTGGTCTATTTCGTGGTGGGTGTCAAGTATGAGAATGTGATGCTCTGGGACACCTATACCTCGGTGGGCAAGTTTGTGGTGCTCTTGCTGGTGCAAGTCTTCACGGCGTTTATGGTGAAGTCTTACACGGGCAATATGAAGCATTTCCTCATCATCTTGTGCTATAGCTTGGGAGGCACTATTCTGTTCTTGCTCTTCTCCACCTTTGTCATCCCATTCGACATCGTCTGGATTCAGTTGGGCTTGTGTGCGGCGATGCTGGGCTTCCTGGTATATCAAGGTTTGGCGACTCGCATCCGCAATTATTACTTCATAGCGGCGTTTGCGCTCGGCTCCATCGCCTTCTTCTATTCAGCCGACTATGTGCTCAACAATGTGATGGAGCCTCACCAGAGAGTGCGTATCAATGTGCTCTTGGGCTTGGATGAAGACTTGGCTGGTGCTGGATATAATGTGCATCAGAGTGAGATAGCCATCGGCTCGGGTGGCTTGCAAGGCAAGGGCTTCTTGAATGGAACGCAGACGAAGTTGAAGTTTGTGCCAGAGCAAGATACCGACTTCATCTTCTGTACGGTGGGCGAGGAGGAAGGTTTCCTCGGCTCGGCAGGAGTCTTGTTGCTCTTCCTGGCGTTGATATTGAGGTTGATACATTTGGCGGAGCGGCAACCCTTCAAGTTTGGGCGAGTGTATGGATATTGCGTGCTGAGTGTGTTCCTCTTCCACTTGTTTATCAATGTGGGCATGGTGCTCGGCTTGACACCGGTTATCGGTATTCCTCTGCCTTTCTTCAGTTATGGAGGTAGTTCGCTTTGGGGTTTCACCATCTTGCTCTTCATCTTCCTGAGGATTGATGCCGGAAGAAATCTGGTGAGAAGCTAGGGGGAGATTGAGATATAAGAGATGAAATGAATTGGAGCTTTGGACTTGCAATGACAATGACAATTACAGTTCGATTTTCCGCACCCCTCCTTTTTAGATATAAATGAATAAGAAAAGTCCTCTTATGAGATACTCTTTCGAGTGTCTGATAAGAGGACTTTTTGGTATGTTCTCAACGTTTTTCGAGTTTGATTCCGATGTCGCTGATGCCAGGAAGGATTTCTCGCTTCATGTCGTGGCGAATCATGATGTGGATGGAGTCATTCTCGTTGAAGTGATACAGGTTGATGGGGAAGTTGTATTGGTAATAACTGATTCCCTGACCTGTTGTCACGCCATCCTTATTGATGAGGTTGCATTGGATGGTATCGAGCTTGACGATCTTTTCCCCATGGGCGACTTTCTTGGCTTGATGGCTCTTGACACCCATGATTTGCAACTTGTTTCTTTCTTCCTTCTCCTTCTTGCTCTCCTGATTAGGGAAGATTTCTTGCTCTACGATCAGCGTGATGCCCATGAAAGGATAGGCACCCGTGATGCGCAAGCCCAGATTCTCTTGATAGAGCCCGGTGGAGGTCAATGGAGGAATGGCAAACGAGAGTGTGTCGTTCTTCTCCCATCCAGCAATAGGAGTGTGGGCATATTTGTAATATACCGTTGACTCCTTGCAGGATGTAACCATCATCGACAAGCTAAGGCTCCCTATTATTAATAAGGTGTAGAATAATCTTTTCATTTCTTATTCTCCCTGCTATTTGTTTCCTTATTCGCCTTGCTGAGGTTGAGGGCGATTGTCGCCTTGAGGTCGCTCGCCTTGAGGTCGATTGTTTTGAGGACGTTCGCCTTGCTGACGCTCACCTTGTGGGCGGTTGTTTTGAGGGCGTTCGCCTTGTCTGCGCTCACCTCGGTTTCGGTTGTCACGACGGCGATTGTTGTTTTGTCTATTGTTTCTACGTTCGCCTCTTTCGCCTTGCGGAGCATTGCCTTGCTGGCTTCTTTCTCCCTGGAAAGCATTACCCTGCTGCCCTCTCTCTCCCTGAGGAGCATTGCCTTGCTGGTTTCTCTCTCCCTGCGGAGCATTGCCCTGCTGGCTTCTATCACCCTGCTGGTTTCTCTCTCCCTGTGGGCGATTGTTGCGATTTCTATTATTGTTCTTTTTCTTTCTCTTCGCCTTGTCGAATCGGCTGAGGTCTGCTTCGGCAAGAAGGTCGGCAGACTTTGGCTTCTCCTTCACCTTGCCATTCTCCATGAGGCTGAGAGGTTTCTCGCCACGACGATTCATCTCGATGATTTCCATCGCACGCTCTGCCGTGATGGTCTCCAAGTTGGAAGCCATGTTCTTGTCGGAAGAGTAGGTGATGAGACCAGCCAAGATGTCGGTCTTAAACTGGTGGAAGTCGCCATCGGCGGTCTGCAAGACAATGTCACGTGCAGGAATCTTCTTGCTAGCCTCCACATAGTTGTCCACCTCATAGTTGAGGCAGCACTTCAACTTGGCGCACATGCCGGCAAGCTTCTGAGGATTGAGCGAGATGTCCTGGTAGCGTGCGGCATTGGTGCTCACGCTCACGAAGTTCTTCATCCAAGTGGCGCAACAAAGCTCGCGTCCGCAAGGTCCGGTACCACCGATGCGACCAGCCTCTTGTCGAGCACCGATCTGCTTCATCTCGATACGAACATGGAAGGTATCGGCGAGCACCTTGATGAGTTGACGGAAATCGACACGCTCGTCGGCGATGTAGTAGAATATCGCCTTGTTGCCATCGCCTTGGTATTCCACGTCACCGATCTTCATCTTCAGACCGAGGTCCTTGGCGATCTGTCGGCTCTGTATCATCGTGCCATGCTCACGGCTCTTCGCCTCCTTGCACTTCTCGATATCCACAGGCTTGGCGATGCGGTAGATGCGCTTGATGTCGTCGGATGACTTGAGGTTGGCTTTCTTGATTTGAAGCTTCACCAGTCTTCCGGTGAGAGTTACCACACCGATGTCGTGTCCAGGACTAGCCTCTACAGCCACCACGTCGCCCTTCTTGAGGTCGAGGTTGTTGACATTATGATAATATCCCTTGCGGGTATTCTTGAACTGCACCTCCACGAGGTCGGTGCTCTCGGCATTGCCCGGTACGTCGGCAAGCCAGTCGTAGGTATTCAGTTGGCGGTCTTGGCGACCAGCGGCTTTACAACAAAGTCCACGGTCACAACCATGCCACATTCTGAATTTCATATCTTTGTAATCCACGCTGCGTTTTTTAAATTAAGAATTAATAATTAAGAATGAATAATGAGGCTTGTGCCATCGTTATCATCCTTGGGGTTATATTGATTATATGATTGATGTCACTTCCTAATGAGCAGGACGATGATTTTGAGTGCGAGGTCGAAGAAGACAATCTTGGCATTGGCATTCTGACCGATGAATCGCTTGCACTCATCGAAGAGGTTGAAGATGTCGATGACGTTCGCCTCGTTGATGAATCGGGCGAAGTTTCGGGCGAATTCCTCTTCCTCTTGCGTCATGTAGGTGAGTTCCTCGTTGCGGAAATTGTACATGAAGCTTTCCCTCACCATGTGGTTGAAGTAATCGAGCATACGCTTCTGCTTCTCTCGTCCGAAGGTAGCCACCACCTCGCTCCACTTCTTCAGGTCGTGGATGTTGCGCATGTAGGCGAGTCGCATCAGCATGATAAACATATCGAGATGCTGGCGATTCTCATTGCCGGAATCAAGTTCCTCCAGGGCTGCATTCCAATTGCCATGGGCGATGCGCGCGATGCGATGCGCCATATTTGGCTCCAAGGCTCGGCGCTCGATAAGTGCTTGCTCCAGGCTCTCGTCGTCTATCTTCTTGAAGTCGATGCGCTGGGTACGGCTTCGGATGGTCTCCAAGAGGAGTTCCGGTTCCTCGCTCACCATGATGAAGAAGGTCTTCGAAGGAGGTTCCTCCAAGAGTTTCAGTATCTTGTTGGCGCTAGGCAGGTTCATACGCTCGGGAAGCCAGATAAGGCTCACCTTGTAGCCGCCCATCACCGACTTGAAGTTGAGCTTGTGCGAGATGTCGTCGGCTTCCTCTGCCGTGATGATGGCTTGCTTGTTGAGGTCGGTGTCGGTCTTGCCGATGCGTCTCATCCATTCGTCTATCTGGAAGTAGGGACCCTTGGCAAGCATCTCTCTCCACTGGGTGGCGAAGTCATCGCTCACCGGCTTGTGGTCGCTAGGCATATCCGAAGTCTTGATGGTGGGGTAGGTGAAGTGGAGGTCGGGATGTTCCCACTTCTTGAGCATCGCCTTGGCTCGGCGCTGTTCATCGGAGAGGGATTCCCCCGGTGCCAGGTTGGCTTCGTCACGCTCGCCCATCAGATAACTGGCAAAAGCCAATGCCGTCGCCATCTTGCCGCATCCTCTCGGACCGCAGAATAGCAAGGCGTGGGGGATTCGGTTCTCCTCCACCATCTGCATGAGGCGTCCCCATACTTCCTTCTGACCTATGACTTCATGAATCGACATTTTTTTATTTTAGAATAAAGTTTTTGCAATCTGCTTCACGCTATCTACGGCTGATACGGTGAAGAAATGCACATTGTTGTAACCATGTGCGAATAGGTCTTTCACCTGTGCCGTGGTCCACTCAATGCCGAGTGCCTTGGCATCCTCATCGGTCTTGCACTTCAATACCTCCTGGGCGAGTGCCTCTGGGATGTCGCAATGGAAGGTCTTAGGCACGACGGTGAGCTGGGAGAGTTTGGCGAATGGCTTGAGGGCAGGGATGATAGGAATCGTGATGCCCATCTGTCGAGCCTTCTCCACAAACTGGTAGAACTTCTCGTTGTCGTAGAAGAGCTGTGTGACGGCATAAGATGCGCCGAGCTGCTGCTTCTCCAAGAGGTGCTGCATGTCCATCTCCAAGTTGGGAGCTTCCTCGTGCTTCTCAGGGTAGCAAGCCACGCCATAGCAGAAATTCTCGCCAGGGTGCTTGATAGGAGTGCCATCGGCAAAGAAACCCTCGTTGAACTGTGCCACCTGCTTCAAGAGGTCGGTGGCATGGGCATGACCATTAGGGGTTGGGGCAAACTGGCGGTCTTCCTTCGCCTTGTCACCACGGAGCAAGAGCACATTGCTGATGCCGAGGAACTGAAGGTCGAGCAACTCATACTCGATGTCTTCCTTGCTGGCACCACTACAGATGACGTGAGGGATGACAGGGATGTCGTACTTGTTCTGGATAGCACCAGCGATGGCAACCGTACCCGGACGGCGGCGCACACGTTGGCGAGTGAGCAAGCCGTTCTCCAGCTCCTTATACACATACTCGCTATGATGAGTGGTGATGTTGATGAAGCGAGGACCAAACTCTTTCAAGGAGTCGATGGTGCGGAAGAGAGCCGCCGTGCCATTGCCCTTCAATGGAGGAAGAACCTCGAAAGAGAATCCCTTCTTGTCTCCTTCTTTATCTAAAAATTCTGCTATGTTCATATCTTCTTATTGAATTATATGGTGTTATCATCGCCATACATGATACAAGTATGGGCGTATTTGTTTGCAAAAATACGAAAAAATAGGGGGAAATGCAAAAAAATGGGGGAAAAACGAAGATTTGACGTATTATTTAATAAGAAATCATGTAATATCAGATGCAAAAGGACGTTTTTTCAAAGAGACTACTTGAAAATATAATGTTCTCATCTCCTCATGGAGAAATGCTATTCTCGATATCGTTAGAACATAAATTTAAAACCTATATAATTATGCAACAAAATCAAACGGGCTCTAAAGCCTATCTTATCAGAATTGTGATGGTCGCCGTACTCGGCGGTCTGCTTTTCGGCTATGACACCGCCGTGATTTCGGGTGCCGAAAAGGGTTTGCAGGCATTCTTCATGGGTGCCACCGACTTTACCTATACCGACTTTTGGCATGGCTTCACCAGTTCGAGTGCCTTGATCGGATGTATCATCGGTTCGGCGCTCTCAGGCGTGCTTGCTTCCAACTGGGGACGTAAGCGTACCTTGATTTTCGCCGGTGTGATGTTCTTCGTCTCTGCATGGGGTTCCATGTGTCCTGAGACGATGGTTCTCCCAGAGGGAAAACCTAACCTCACCTTGCTCATCGTGTTCAACATCTATCGTGTGATCGGTGGTGTCGGCGTGGGATTGGCTTCTGCCGTCTGCCCGATGTATATCGGTGAGATTGCCCCTAGCAATATCCGTGGTATGCTCGTGAGCTGGAACCAGTTTGCCATCATCTTCGGTCAGTTGGTGGTATATTTCGTCAACTTCTTCATCCTCGGCGACCACATTGCTCCTGCCATCCAGAGCATCGGCAATGGTATGAACGAGATTCTCAATGGAGGAGAGGCTGCATGGGCTATCGAGACTGGTTGGAGATATATGTTCGGTTCGGAGATGGTGCCAGCGGGCTTGTTCGCCGTGCTCATCTGCTTCGTGCCAGAGACTCCTCGCTATCTCGCCATGGTAGGTCAGGACGACAAGGCTTTGCATGTGCTCACTCGCATCAATGGTGACTTGGAGGCTGAGAATATCTTGAGCGAAATCAAGAACACCGTGACCGAGAAGACCGAGAAGTTGATGACCTATGGTTTCCTCTGCATCTTCGTGGGCGTGATGCTCTCTGTATTCCAGCAGGCTGTGGGTATCAATGCCGTGCTCTACTATGCTCCTCGTATCTATGAGGCAATGGGCTTTGACAATCCGATGGTGCTCACCGTGTTCAATGGTATCGTCAACCTGGGCTTCACTTGCGTGGCTATCTTCACCGTGGAGAAGTTGGGTCGCAAACCTTTGCTCATCGTCGGTTCGCTCGGTATGGCATTGGGTGCTATCGGTGTTGCCATCACCTTCGGCAATCCAAGCATGCAACTCTTCTGCATGGTTTCCATCATGGTATATTCAGCATCCTTCATGTTCTCTTGGGGACCTATCTGCTGGGTGCTCATCGCCGAGGTATTCCCAAATACCATCCGTGGTGCAGCCGTTGCCATCGCCGTTGCCTTCCAGTGGATTTTCAACTGGATCGTCTCCACTTCCTTCGTGCCACTTGCCAATAGCATGGGCTACTGGTTCACCTACGGCTTGTATGGAGTGATCTGTATCATTGCCGCCATCTTCGTATGGAAGCTCGTGCCAGAGACCAAGGGCAAGACCTTGGAGGATATGACCAAGCTTTGGAAGAAAGAATAAGACATCGTGATGCCGTCCTGCTCTTGGGGCAGGATGGCTTAAGGACATAAAATAAGGCGCAATCGTCATCCCGACGGTTGCGCCTTTATCATTTCTTTCGAATGAGTTTATTTAAGAGAGTATTAACTAAATTGCACCATATTTGTGATGTATTGTTTCTTGTAAGAACCTTATAAAATGTTTTATTATATGGTCTTTATCTTGTGCTGTTTTTTTTAATTGCTCTTCTTCTTCCAAGCGTTGCGGATGGCAAAGCTTACTGTTTTGGTGCCACTGCTGATGCTATTAGAGATATAGTTGGTCTGCTTGTCATCTACCAAGATGTTGTACAAGTAGAATGGGAAGCCCATCTGCTTGGTGCCCCACTGGCAGTAGCCTGAGTAATATGCGTTGTAACCGAAGTTCAATACTACCTCGTGTGACTTGTTGTCTGCACCATAGTTGAGGTTCAACTTGATAGGTGAAGGGCAAGCGTAGATGTATGCCAAGGACTGGTTGCTGTTAGGCAAAACCATATACTTGATCTTGATGGTCTGTGGCTCAACCTTTGAGATAGCCTCCTTCAAGTCAGCATCGCTGATGTGCTCTGCCAACTTAGCTATTGGGAAGTTTCTTACAGTCATGGTGCTATCGCCAATCATGCTGATGGATACTTGTGTGTCAACAGAGTCCGTCTGGTTCTTGACGTCAGCATCGTTCTTGTGGTCCCACAAGATCTTCATGTCAGAGTAAGTACCTGCCATGGCCATATTGCTCTGGTAAGCCTTTTGCTGTTCGAGGGTGAGATAGCTATAGGTATCATCACCTGTGTTACATGATGTGAAGGCGAATGCTGCAAGGCATACTGCCACTACTGAAAGTAATTTGAATTTCTTCATTGTTTTTTCTTGTTATTTTATGATTGTTTGTATTCTAGTCCTTTCTTCTCGCTAGCGTTCTTCCTCTATCTGTAGAAAAACGCTGCAAAACTACACATATAAACTAGGAAAACAAAATATCTTGCACGAAAATCTAGTTAATGTTTGTTAAGCGTGAAAAAAGGGGTTCCGATTCTGCACCGGGAAATATATTGGCAAAGGCAATATTTCTCTTACTCAGTCGTTTAACTTGAAATAGTCGGGATTACTGGACTCGAACCAGCGACCTCGCGCCCCCCAGACGTGTGCGCTACCAACTGCGCCAAATCCCGAAACCTTTTGGTTTTTGTGCTGCAAAGGTAGGGGAAAGTTTTCGATTTCACAAAGATATTAGGAGTTTTTAGGAATTTTCTAATGGAACGAAACGTATTTGGGAGGAGATGTATTGAAAGAAAACAATTAAAAAAGCAATATGTTTATGAAGAAATGGAATTGGATGAGGCTGAGACTGATGCCTCTCTTTGCGGCTTTCTTGCTCTTGTTGGGATGTACGGGAAGCAAGGCTGAACGCAAGTTGTTGAAAGATGCCGCTTCGGAAATCTATTCGGAGCTGGAGAAGTCGGCGAAGGAAGCTTCTTCCGATCCTGTGTCGGATGACAAGTCGAACGATGGAGATTCTTATGCCCAGGATGAAGAAAAAGAGATTTCGCCTACAGCTTCATCGAAGTATGATGGTGTCGAAATCCCCGTCTATACGAAGGGAAATCTCTCCGAAACCATCAAGCATCGCTATTCCTATACCGTATCTTACAATCATCAGATGAAAAACCCTAACTGGGTGGCTTGGTCTATCACCGCCGACCATGCTTCGGGCAAGGTGCAGCGCACGGACTTCTGGGATGATGATGACATGCCAGATCCTAAGGGCTATCTCTCTGATTACTATAACAGTGGATATGATAGAGGGCACATGTGTCCGGCTGGCGACAACAAGTGGAGCGAGAAGGCGATGGAGGATTGCTTCAGAATCACCAATATGTGTCCGCAAGATGGTGGGTTGAACCGTGGTATGTGGAACTCCATCGAACAGCAATGCCGTGTTTGGGCTAAGAAATATGGTAAGGTGTATGTGGTGTGTGGACCTATCTACCTCAACCAGCAGCATCGCAAGATAGGCAAGAACAAGGTGGTGGTGCCTGAGGCTTTCTTCAAGGTGGTGCTTTGCATGGAGGGTACTCCGAAAGCCATCGGTTTCATCTGTCGAAACCAGTCGCAGAAGGGCAAGAAGAAAACCGACTTCATCAATACCATCGATGATGTGGAGCGTATCACGGGTTACGACTTCTTCTCTAAGTTGCCCGATGACATCGAGGATAAGGTGGAGGCTCACGCCGACATCAATGAGTGGTAGAGAATTTAAGGCACGGTTTTTCTATATAGGGCATTGCGTCTGTATGATAAAGGCATTGGCTTCTGTGTAATCCGTGCCTAAAAATACCAATGCATCATTAATCTGTTCCTAAAAGAGATATATACGAAAAAAGGACTTCCCTAAAGAGAAGTCCTTTTTCATTGGATCTTGTGACTCGCATGGGGCTCGAACCCATGACCCCAACATTAAAAGTGTTGTGCTCTACCAGCTGAGCTAGCGAGTCAATCTCCAACTTATGTTTCAAAAGCGAGTGCAAAGGTACGACATTTTTCTGAATCCTCCAAATAAAATGCCATATTTTTGCAAAAATCGTATGTTTTTTCTTCTTTTTCCTCCTAGATGCTCTTCTTTTTTCTCTGTTTTCATTCTTTGAGAGCTGTTTTTTACGCTCCTAGGAGTATGAGGTTACGTTCCTAGGAGTATAGGGCTACGCTCCTAGGAGTGTAAGCTTGTATCCCTAGGAGTGTTCTCCTTCAATTCGCTGACGATTTCTTCCGCACTATGCGAGGTGCCGTATTGTGGCTTTTCCCTCGTTACGTATCTCTGCCAATAGGCAATGAGAAGGGTGGTGAGCGGAAGGGCGACAATCAAACCGAGGAAGCCCAACAAGGCTCCCCATACGGAGAGACTGAGTAGGAGGATGGCTGGGTTGAGTCCCATCGCCTTGCCCATAATCTTTGGCGTAACCACCATGTCGGTAAGTATCTGTACCACACAGAATACCAAGAATGCCAAGCCAAAGACTATCCAGAAGTTCTGTCCGGTGTCTGCTGCCTTGAGCATGGCAAGGAATGCCGTAGGAATGAGGGCAAAGGTATGGAGGTAAGGTACCAAGTCCATGATGCCTATCAAGATGCCCAAGCCTATCGCCATCGGGAAACCGATGATGGTGAAGCCGATGCAGAACATGATGCCCATGCAGAGAGCCACCATACCTTGTCCACGGATGTAATTGTTGAGTTCCCTTTCCACGTCCTTCATCAACTCTTGCCAGAAAGGGCGGCTCTTCTTCGGGAAGATGCGAATCCAGTTGGCGGTCAACGTCTCGTAATCGAGCAGGATGAAGAACATATATAATAAGGTAATCATCGATGCCACGATGCTGATGAGGATGTTGGCGGTTTGTCCCACCACAGAGAATACCTTCGGCATGGTGGTCTTCACGGCATCCGAGAAATCCTTGCTTTTCAAGAATCTCTCTATCTGCACCTGGTTGTCCTGGAGCCATTCCTTGATGACGGCGGTCAGGTTGTTGGTGTGGGTGGTCTGATGCAACCATCTTGTCAGCACCTCGCCCAACTTGTCCAACTGGTCGATCATCGGAGGGATAATCAGCCAGATGACGCCTCCGATAACGCCGATGGCAAGGAGCATGGCGATGATGATGGACAATGCCCTCACCTTGACATGCAACTTGTTCTCGATGAACTTCACCACAGGGTAGAGCAGGTATGCGAAGAACCATGCGATGAAGAAGGGCAGCAAGACACTGCTCAGGTAGTTGGTGACATACAGTACGCCCAGTACGATGAGGGTGATGCCTGTCCATCGGATAAATTTATCGAATGTTATCTCTTTAGCCATTTTTCTCTTTTTCTATAGATATTGCCTTTTGGTAGCACTCCCTGCACAGAGGTTCATACTCGTCTTTCTCGCCGAGGAGCACACGACGATCATTGCTGATCAATCGATGGCTTACATAGGCAAGGGCACCGCATCTCACACAGATGGCATGCACCTTGGTCACCTCGTCGGCGATGGCGCAGAGGGCTGGGATAGGACCGAAGGGGATTCCCTTGAAGTCCATGTCGAGACCAGCCACGATGACGCGTACTCCACGATTGGCTAGCTCATTGCAGACCTCCACGAGACCATTGTCAAAAAACTGGGCTTCATCGATACCGACCACGTCGATGTCGGAAGCCAATAAGAGTAGTGACCCAGATGATTCTATCGGAGTGGAGTGGATCGAGTTCTGATCATGGCTCACGACATCTTCATCTGAGTAACGCGTATCGATGGAAGGTTTGAAGATTTCCACCTTCTGCTTGGCGAACTTAGCTCGCTTCATTCTACGGATCAATTCCTCTGTTTTGCCAGAGAACATAGAACCGCACACCACTTCTATTCTACCGGGACGGTGTGCCTCCCCAATAAGATTTTCTGTCATTTCGACCACAAAATTAGCAATAAGGTTTTAAAAAATGCAAAGAAAAACGATTTTTTTTTGCTTAGAAAGATTTATTAACTACATTTGTACGCTGTATGGGCATATTATATATCGTACCGACTCCAGTTGGCAACATGGAGGACATGACAATGCGAGCCATCAGGGTTCTGAAAGAAGCTGATTTGGTACTCGCCGAAGACACTCGAACATCGAGCGTCCTGTTGAAGCATTTCGACATCAAAAACCGATTGATGGCGCATCATAAGTTCAATGAGCACGGCACGTCGGCTTCGGTGGTCGAACGTTTGAAGGCTGGTGAGACCATCGCCCTCATATCCGATGCAGGCACACCGGGTATCAGCGATCCGGGTTTCTATCTGGCTCGTGAGGCGGCAAAGGCAGGCATCACCGTGCAGACCTTGCCAGGACCTACCGCTTGCATCCCTGCCATCGTCTCTTCGGGATTGCCTTGCGATCGCTTCTGCTTCGAGGGGTTCATCCCTCAGAAGAAAGGAAGGCAGACCTATCTGGAGTCTTTGCAGAACGAGACGCGTACGATGATATTCTATGAGTCGCCTTATCGTGTGGTGAAAACCTTGCAACAGTTTGCCGAGGTGTTTGGTGAAGACCGACAAGTGAGCTGCTGTCGTGAGATTTCCAAGATACACGAGGAGAGCGTGAGAGGTACCTTGGCTGAGGTCATCGCCCATTTTGAGGAAACGGAGCCTAGGGGCGAGTTCGTCATCGTACTTGCCGGTAAGGACCCGAAGCAACTCAAGGAAGAAATGAAAGAAAAGCGACGTGAAGAACGTAAAAAGAATAATAATCAAAAATAATAAGGAGAAAGATTATGAAGAAACTATTTTTCATCGCTTGTTGTGCAGCAATGCTCGTGACAGGCTGTAAGGATGGCAAGAACTCGTCTGATTTGGCTAATATGCAACAGTCAGATTCGCTCAATAACATCATTGCTCAAAAAGATAGTGAAATCAATGACTTGATGGGCACTTTCAATGAGGTGCAAGAGGGACTTCGCCAAATCAGCGATGCCGAGAATCGTGTAGCCTTGGCTAAGGCTGGCGAGGGTGTGAACAGTAAACAAAAAATCAAGGAGGACATCCGCTTCATCGCCGACCAAATGAAGAAGAACAAGGAACTCATCGCCCAACTTCAGAAGAAATTGGCGAACAGTTCCTTGAATGCCACCCAACTGAAGAAGACCATCGAGAACTTGACTGCCCAGTTGGCTGAGAAGGAGAAGCAACTCCAGGCTCTTCGTGAGGAATTGGACAAGAAGGATATTCATATCGCAGAGTTGGATGAGTCTATCAACAACTTGCACACCAACGTCAACAATCTGACTACTGAGAGCCAGAAGAAGACCGAGACCATCAATGCCCAGGATAAGCAGTTGAACACCGCTTGGTATGTATTCGGTACCAAGAAGGAGTTGAAGGGTCAGCACATCATGGAAGACGGTAAGGTGATGAATGGTAACTTCAATAAGAACTACTTCACCAAGATCGATATTCGCAATACTACCGAGATTAAGTTGTATTCGAAGACAGCTAAGTTGCTCACAGCTCATCCATCCAGCAGTTATAGCTTGGTACGTGATGCCAACAAGCAATATACATTGCGCATCACCAATCCACAGATCTTCTGGAGCACTAGCAAGTACTTGGTTGTTCTTGTGAAGTAATAAAAATATACAGATTTGTCGTGTGACGACTTGTCTGTTGGGATATAAAAAGAAATGCCCCCTGACTAGACGCTTCATCTGGTCAGAGGGCACTTTTATTTTTCCCTAGTTAGGAAAAAAATCTTTCCTAGTTAGGTATGAAATTTTTCCTAGGCAGGGACGAAAAACTCTCTAGGCTTGCATTTCTTGCTAATGTGGGGAAGGCTTGTGGTAAACCACTCTCCATGCAATGATGAATATTTGACAGAGAATTATCTCTTCGCCTGGAAGAATGCTTGCATGAGAGACTTGCATTCCTCTTCCAACACACCCGATGTAACGGTTGTCTTCGGGTGGAGTGCATTGGGGGCATATCTGGAGTAACCTCTCTTCTCATCGCAAGCTCCATACACCACTCTCGAAATCTGTGCCCATCCGATGGCACCAGCGCACATCACGCAAGGCTCCACGGTGACGTAGAGCGTGCAGTCCTTGAGATATTTTCCACCAAGCATGTTGGCGCCAGAGGTGATGGCTTGCATCTCGGCATGGGCGGTGACATCGTGCAACATCTCCGTGAGGTTGTGCGCCCTGGAGACAATCTTGTCTTGGCAAACGATGATGGCACCAACGGGAATCTCATCCTCGTCGAAGGCACGCTGGGCTTCCATCAAAGCCTTGCGCATGTATTCTTCGTCTTTCTTGTTCTGTTCTTCCATCATTTATCTTTTTCTTTATGATTGTCGCATTTTGGATGCAAAAATACATAAAAAAGTTTGATGTTAAAAGGAAAAATGTTACTTTTGCAAATAAAAGTGTAAAAACATGGATTGAGATATGGCAGAACATAACGATTTAGGTAAGTGGGGCGAGGACGAGGCGACTCTTTACTATGAGGATAGAGGTTATGAAATACTTGAACGAGACTGGAAAGTAGGTAAGCGTGACATTGACCTCATTGCCTTGACGGAAGACAAAGATACGCTCGTCTTCGTGGAAGTGAAGACTCGCCAGAATAACGATCTTCAGGAACCTGAAGAGGCGGTGGATGTGAAGAAAATGCGCAATCTCGCCATAGCCGCCAATGCCTATGTCAAGTTGCACGACTTGGATATGGACGTGCGTTTTGATATCATCTCGGTGATAGGAAAATGTTCTTGCGTGGAATCTATCGAATGTTTTGAGGATGCCTTCAATCCTTTGCTTATTTTATAGAAAGCATGATGATAGCTCTTGGGCTGGTGATGGTGAATGCCATAGAATCATGGATGGATGATAAAAGACAATTAATAACAATAAGAGAATGGAAGAAAAAATCATAAGATTGAAAGAGATAGATTCCACCAATCGCTTCTTGCGTGAACTGAAGGACGAACAAGAGGATGAGATGGTGGTGGCTGTGGCTGACTTTCAGACTGCTGGCAAAGGACAAGGTTCGCATACTTGGGAAAGCGAGGCAGGCAAGAACTTGCTCTTCAGCATCAAGGTGCATCCTCGTTGGGTACCTGTTCGCCAACAGTTCTTGCTCTCCATGGCTGGTGCCATCGCCATCAAGGAAGCGCTTGAAACATACGTGGATGGCATTACGCTGAAATGGCCTAACGATGTATATTGGAACGACAAGAAAATCAGCGGTACGCTGATAGAGACCTCCATCGATTCAAAGGGTATCAAGACTTGCATCTTTGGTATCGGCATCAATGTCAACCAGGAGGCATTCCATAGTGATGCGCCCAATCCTGTATCACTTCGCCAAATCCTAGGACATGAGGTGGATAAGGATGAACTCCTACAGAAGGTGATAGAGGGTTTCAGACGATATTATGAACTCTTGCGCCGTGCCGACTATATGGATGTGTCCGGCATCTATCATCTGTCGCTCTATCGTCGTAAGGGATTCCATCGTTATGAGGATGCGGATGGTGACTTCGAGGGCGCCTTCGTGGAGGTTGAAGATGATGGGCATCTGATTCTGCACGACAAGCAGGGAGTGATTCGTTCCTATTCCTTTGGGGAAGTGAAATTCAAATGATCAATCATAAATTATAAATACTATAGAATATGGCTAAGTTTAAGAGAATTCTTTTGAAATTGAGCGGTGAGAGCTTGATGGGAAAGCAGAGCTTTGGCATCGACCCTGAGCGCTTGAGTGATTATGCTAAGCAAATCAAGGAAGTGCATGAGATGGGCGTGCAGATAGGCATTGTCATCGGTGGTGGTAACATCTTCCGTGGTTTGAGTGGAAGCCAGAAGGGTTTCGACCGTGTGAAGGGCGACCAGATGGGTATGTGTGCCACGGTCATCAACTCGCTCGCTTTGAGCAGTGCCTTGGGTGCGCTTGGTGTCAAGAATAAGGTGCTTACAGCCATCCGTATGGAACCTATTGGTGAGTTCTATACCAAGTGGAAGGCTATCGAGGCAATGGAGGATGGATATATCTGCATCTTCTCAGCTGGTACGGGTAGCCCTTACTTTACTACAGACACAGGTTCCTCTCTCCGTGGTATCGAGATAGAGGCGGACGTGATGCTGAAGGGTACTCGTGTGGATGGTATCTATACCGCCGACCCAGAGAAGGATCCTACTGCTACCAAGTTTAAGGACATTACATACGATGAGATCTATACCAAGGGATTGAAGGTAATGGACTTGACTGCTACGACCATGTGCAAGGAGAACAATCTCCCTATCTACGTGTTCAATATGGATGTAGTGGGCAATCTGAAGAAAGTGATGGAAGGCGAGGAGATTGGAACGCTCGTTCACAACTAAATCCGATGATTCCAAAGCATTGAGCTAATAACAAAAAAGGCGTATCGTCTCATGACGATGCGCCTTTATTCAATGTATGATGATTTATTACTTCTTCAAGCACTTGATGGCAGAGATGAGTACATATACCACGATGATAATCCACCATGCACTGAGAAATCCCGTGAGTCCTCCTTCCAAGGTGGCTATCGCGAGAGTGGCGAGGGTGAAACCTGCAAACCAATACTTGATTTCGTTTTCCTTGTACGACCACTGCTTGAACTTCAACGCGAAGAGCGGCATCTCGCATACCAAGAGATAGCTGGTGACGAGGATAAGTGCCAATACTACCCATATAGACCAAGTATAACCACTGAGCCAGAATGGGTCGAAGACAATCAGAGAGCCCCAAAAGAGGGCATTGGCTGGCGTAGGGACTCCGATGAAGGAAGTGGTCTGACGCTCGTCTAGGTTGAACTTGGCAAGACGCAATGCGGAGAATGCCGCAATGATGAAAGCAGCATAAGGCAAGTATGGACGCAAAGGTTCCAATGCTTGTGGATAGTTCATTACGAAGAGCTGTGAGAAGACGATAGTGGCAGGAGCCACGCCGAATGTTACATCGTCTGCCAAGCTATCCAACTCTTTTCCAATTGGTGACGAAACATGGAGCAATCGAGCACTCATGCCATCGAAGAAGTCGAATGTGGCACCAATGATAATCCAAAGGAGAGCCAACTTAGGTGAGCCTCCAAAGGCATAAGAAGTCGCAATGCAACCGGATATAAGGTTGCAGCAAGTAATCGTGTTAGGAATATGTTTCTTGATACTCATTTTCCAATTTATATCATGAGTTCGTCTAATTCTTTCATTTCTTTTCTCGTCTCGGCTTGAATTATTTCAGCTTGGCGATGATGGTCTGGTCGCCCGTGGTGGATTGTCCCATCTTCACGCAAATCTCAGTACCTACTGGGAGATAGACATCTACGCGAGAACCCAACTTGATGAAGCCCAAGTGCTCGTCGATGTAGCACTCCTCGTCATCCTTAGCATAGGTGACGATGCGGCGAGCTACGGCACCAGCAATCTGGCGACATAGTACATCCACGCCTTGTGGGGTCGTGATCATCACGTCGGCGTGCTCGTTCTCCTCGCTTGCCTTAGGAAGCCAAGCCTTGTGGTAGTTGCCATCGACATGCTTCACAAACTTCACTTTGCCATCCACAGGGAACCAATTGGCATGTACGTTCCAAAGGCTCATAAAGATGGATACCATGATGCGCTTATCGTTGAAATACGGAGCGTTGTCAACTTCCTCGATGACCACAATCTTGCCGTCGGCAGGAGCTACCACCAAATTCTCGGTGTCCTCTACATTCAAGTAACGTATCGGGCAACGATAGAAATTGAGCACGATGCAATAAACTACACCAAAGACCACAGAGAATATCCAAAAAGGAATTTTGTTGTCAAAAGTGTACCACAATATCACCGCAATAGCTACGATGGCAATGATTCCATAAACGAGTTGGTCAGTACCCTCGCGGTGCAATCTTATCTTTTTCAGTTTCTTTATTTTCTGTCCCATTATAGAGATATTAAGTTTTTATCAGTGCAAAGGTACATCATTTTTGTCGTTTTTGCAAATTTTTCAGTACTTTCTTTTGGTTATCTCAACTTTTAGCAGTAACTTTGAACTCAAATTTAGCTTTTTGTATAAAAAATGGAAGATTTCATACATTTACACGTCCATACGCAGTACTCCATTCTTGATGGTCAGTCGAAGATTCCGCATCTTGTCGATAAGGCTATCAAGGACGGTATGAAGGGTATGGCAGTGACCGATCATGGTGTTATGTTTGGCATCAAGGAACTGACCGACTATTGTGGAAAGGTCAACAAGGGTAGAAAGAAGGAAGGACTGGAACCTTTCAAGCCTATCATCGGTTGCGAGATGTATGTGGCTCATCGTCGCAAGGAGGACAAGGAAAAAGACAAGGGCGATATGAGTGGCTATCACTTGATAGTCTTGGCAAAAAACTATAATGGTTACAAGAACTTGATCAAGCTTGTGAGCAATTCGTGGGTGGATGGTTATTATATGCGCCCACGTACCGACCGTGCCGACTTGGAGAAATATCATGAGGACCTCATCGTTTGTTCTGCTTGTATCGCAGGTGAGGTGCCTGCCAAAATTTTGAAGGGCGACATCGAAGGTGCTCGTGAGGCATGCGAGTGGTATCACAATCTTTTCGGCGATGATTATTACCTGGAGTTGCAGCGCCATAAGGTTCCGGATATTCCGGGATTGTTGGCGAATCGTGAGGCTTACGAATTGCAACAGCGTGCCAATAAAGTGCTCATCGAGTTTGCCAAGGAATATGGTATCAAGTTGATTTGTACCAACGACTGCCACTTTGAGGACAAGGAGACGGCTGAGGCGCATGACCATTTGCTCTGTATTGCCACGGGCAAGGATTTGGACGATCCTAATCGTATGCGCTACTCCAAACAGGAGTGGTTTAAGACCCGTGAGGAGATGAACGAAGTGTTCTCTGACATCCCTGAAGCCTTGTCGAACACGCTCGATATATATAATAAGGTGGAAATCTACAGTATCGACCATGGTCCTATCATGCCATTCTTCCCAATTCCTGAGAGTTTCGGTACAGAGGAACAATTACGACAGAAGGTTTCCGAGGAAGACTTGTTCAAGGAGTTTACTTCCGATGAAAATGGACAAAATCAACTTCCACCAGAGGAAGGACAGAAAGTCATCGACCGTTTGGGTGGATATGATAAGATATACCGCATCAAGTTTGAGGCGGAGTATTTGAAGCACTTGGCATACGAAGGTGCCAAGGAACGATATGGCGACCCACTGCCTGAGAATGTGGATGAGCACGTCAACTTTGAGTTGCACGTCATGAAGACAATGGGTTTCCCTGGCTACTTCTTGATTGTGTCTGACTTCATTCGTGCAGCACGTGAGGAACTGGGGGTTGTCGTAGGACCAGGACGTGGTTCTGCGGCAGGTTCTGTAGTGGCTTACTGCTTGGGTATCACAAAGATAGACCCATTGAAGTACGATTTGCTGTTTGAACGTTTCTTGAATCCAGACCGTGTCAACCTTCCTGATATTGATACCGACTTCGATGATGATGGTCGAGGAAAGGTGCTGAGATGGGTAATGGATAAGTATGGTCATGAGAACTGTGCGCATATCATTACTTATGGTAGTATGGCGACGAAGAACTCTATCAAGGATGTCGCCCGTGTGGAAAAGTTGCCACTCGATAAGGCGAATGCACTCTGTAAGGCGATACCTGACCGTCTGCCTGAGGGTGCTAAGATGAACTTGACCAACGCTATTAAATACACGCCTGAACTCAGAGATGCGGAATATTCTACTGACCCCCGTGAGAGCAATACCATCAAGTACGCCAAGATGTTGGAGGGAACTATTCGTGGTACCGGTATCCATGCCTGTGGATTTATCATCTGTCGTGACCCTATTAGTAACTGGGTACCTGTATCGACGGCTGATGACCCTGATTTCCCTGGCTTGAAAACAGCTGTCACTCAGTATGATGGGCACGTCATCGAATCAACTGGTTTGATCAAGATGGACTTCTTGGGCTTGAAGACTCTCTCTGAGTTGAAGGAGGCATGCAAGGTAGTGAAACAGACGCTTGGCGAGGACGTCGATCTCGACCATATTCCGATAGATGATACGTTGACTTACGAACTTTACCAGCGAGGACAGACCATTGGTACGTTCCAGTTTGAGTCGCCTGGTATGCAGAAGTATCTTCGTGAGTTGAAGCCAACCGTGTTTGAGGACTTGATTGCGATGAATGCCTTGTATCGTCCGGGACCTATGGATTATATCCCTTCGTTCATCGCCCGTAAGAACGGTCAAGAGGAAATCAAGTATGACATCCCTTGCATGGAGAAGTACTTGAAGGATACTTATGGCATTACGGTGTATCAGGAGCAGGTGATGCTTCTTTCCCGACAATTGGCTAACTTCACCCGAGGTGAGTCTGATGCCTTGCGTAAGGCGATGGGTAAGAAGAAGAAGGACATCGTTGATGCGATGAAGCCTAAGTTTATTAAGCAGGGACAGGAAAATGGACATGATCCAGCCATCTTGGAGAAGATTTGGGGTGACTGGGAAAAGTTCGCTTCCTATGCCTTCAATAAGTCGCATGCCACCTGTTACTCTTGGGTAGCTTATCAGACGGCATACATGAAGGCACACTATCCTGCTGAGTATATGGCTGCGCTGATGACTAGAAGATTTGCGCAAATCACCGAAATCACCAAGTTGATGGAGGAGTGCCAGTCGATGAATATCAAGACGCTGGGTCCTGATGTCAATGAAAGTTATCGTGCCTTCGGTGTGAATGAGCATGGCGAGATTCGTTTTGGTCTTTCTGCTATTAAGGGTATGGGTGCTCCTGCTGCTGATGCCATTGTGGCGGAGCGTCAAAAGAATGGACCTTATAAGGATATCTTTGACTTTGCTCAACGTGTGGATTTCTCCAATGTGAATCGTAAGGCTTTTGAAAGTCTTGCCCTGAGTGGTGGTTTTGATAGTTTCGGTATTCCTCGTGAGGACTTCTTTGGTAAGGACAATAAGGGTGTTGTGTTCCTTGATTCCCTGGTGAAGTACGGACAGCTCTATCAGCAAGAACAGAGAGAAGTACAGAACTCTCTGTTTGGTGAGGAAGATGCGGCGGAGATAGCTACACCACCTATTCCTAAGGCTGAGCCATGGAGTACTATCGAGCGTTTGAATCGTGAGCGTGAGTTGGTGGGCATCTATTTGTCTGCACATCCTCTGGATGACTATAGTATCATTCTCAATTCTATGTGTAATACGCATTGTTCCGAGCTGGGCGACAAGGCCGAGCTTGCCAAGAAGGCTGATATTTTGTTCGGTGGAATCGTGACGGGTGTGAAGTCGAAGTTTACAAAGACGGGAAAACCTTGTGGATTCGTTACCTTGGAAGACTTCGAGGGCTCAGGTGAATTGGCCCTATTTGGTGAGGATTGGGGTATGTGGAGAGGCGTCCTTATAGAGGGTGCAACTGTATATGTCACGGCAAAATGCGCACCACGTTATGCCAACAGTGACTATCTAGACTTTCGCATTTCTAGCATCGATTACATGCAGACGGTTAAGGAGAAACGTATCGAGCGAATAACCATAACAGTAGATAGTGATATCATTGACGAAACGGTGGTTAATGATTTCAAGACGATGCTTCAGGAGGATGCGGCTGGAAAGACGCAGCTCTTCTTCCAAATCCACGATGTGGAAACCAACAACTTCATCATGCTACGTGCGCAAGATAGAACGGTGAATGTGGGCAAGGAATTGATACACTACATCGACTCTAACCCGAAGATGGCTTATCACATCAACTAGAGAAGATGGTTGGCATGGTAATTGCTGGTAATACCCTCTGAAAAAGAGACAAATTATTCATTATTAAATATAAAAAACAATGGAAGTTACAATTACAAAAGACAATTTCGAGAGCTACAAGAATGGTGAGCTCCCTTTGGTGGTAGATTTGTGGGCAACATGGTGCGGTCCATGCCGTCAGATTGCTCCTATCGTTTCTGAACTTGCTGCAGAGTATGATGGCAAGTTGGTAGTAGGTAAGTGCGACATTGAGGAAAATGATGACATCCCAATGGAGTTTGGTGTTCGCAATATTCCTACTATCTTGTTCTTCAAGGGTGGTGAGTTGGTTGACAAGTTTGTGGGTGCTGCCTCAAAGACAACACTCCAGGCTAAGTTTGACGCTCTTCTTGGATAATGATCTTTCAGAAAATAAGAGGGTATGCTATGGGTATGGCATACCCTCTTTGGGTAATTTGAATGCATAAAAAAAGAGCGAACCACTTAAAAAGTGATTTGCTCTCTTCTGTAGCGGGGGTGGGACCCGAACCCACGACCTCCGGATTATGAATCCGACGCTCTAACCAGCTGAGCTATCCCGCCAAACAGCATAATGATTTCTCATTTGCGGGTGCAAAGGTAATACATTTTTTCGGTTTGAACAAATTTTTCTGAAAGTTTTTTCAAAAAAATATGTTTTTTCTGCTTTTTCGTGCCTTGCGCCCCATTCTTACACCTATTAATAATATAAAAACTGCAAAAAAGAAGGTTATTTTATTTTTTTATGTTACCTTTGCACACCAAATAGGATTTTCGCCTTATCAAGCGATTTCCCTCTAAAGACAAGGACATGTTTCGAATTAAGAAATTAGACATATTCATAGCCAAGCAATTTGGACTCCTCTTCATAGGTACCTTCTTCATCTGCCAATTTGTGCTGATGATGCAATTCTTGTGGAGATACATCGACGAACTCATCGGAAAGGGTTTGTCAATGGAGATAATGGCACAGTTCTTCTGGTACATGGGACTTTTCTTGGTATCGCAAGCGCTTCCACTAGCCATTCTCCTTTCTTCTCTTATTACCTTTGGAAACTTAGGAGAAAGTTCTGAACTTACAGCCATCAAGGCGGCGGGTATTTCTCTGATGCAGGCTTTCCGTTCGCTCATCGTCATCACCATCTTGATTATGATTGGCTCTTTCTATTTCCAAAACAACGTGGGGCCGCATGCCAATATGAAGTTGACGCAACTGCTTATTTCCATGAAGCAGAAAAGCCCTGAACTTGAGATTCCTGAAGGCATATTCTATGATGGGATACCTAACTGCAATCTCTACGTACAGAAAAAGGACTTGAAAACGGGCAAACTCTATGGCGTGATGATCTATCGAATGACCGATAGTTATGAGGATGCAGCTATCATTCTTGCTGACTCTGCCATGTTGCAGAGTACTGCCGAGAAGAAACATCTATTGCTCACGCTATGGAGTGGAGAATGGTTTGAGAACATGAAGAGCAGTGAGATAGCAAATAGTGCTGCCGTTCCTTATCGCCGTGAATCGTTCATAAATAAGCGCATCGTATTAGACTTCGATGGTGATTTCAATATGACAGATGCAACATCGCTGTCGAATAATGCTAAGGCGAAGAGTCTTGCACAAATCAAACATGCTATCGACTCGCTCGACTGTACCTACGATTCTGTGGGTAGAAGTTATATGAGAGAAGCAATGGTTAGGTATTATAACATACCATCTATTGACAAAAAAGACTTCCTCTTGGCAGTGAAGAGAGGAGAGCAGAAGAACGCAAACATAGACTCTGTGTTCAATCGACTTAGGCAAGATGAGAAGGCTAGGGTGGTGAATGCGGCGCTAGCAGATGTCCAACAGGCGACTAGTGACCTCGATTTTAAGAGAATGATTACTGATGATGCAGACTATGTCATCCGTCAGCATCAGTTGGAAGGCATAGGTAAGTTTACTCTTGCCTTGTCATGTCTTATCTTCTTTTTCATCGGTGCGCCACTTGGAGCTATTATTCGAAAAGGTGGCTTGGGATTCCCAGTGGTCATCTCTGTGTTGGTCTTCATCATCTATTTTATTCTTGATAACTCAGGATTCCGTATGGCGCGTAGTGGTATGTGGTCCATTTGGTTTGGCCGACTCCTTTCGACGGCTGTACTTGCTCCACTAGCTATCTTCGTGACATGGAAAGCCACCAATGATTCGGCTGTGTTCAACATCGATGCGTACAAAGAGTTTTTCATGAAGTTACTTGGACTGCGCATGAAGCGTCATTACTTTGGTAAGGAAGTGATTATTCATGATCCAGACTACGCCGCAGATGCCCAGTCGTTGACTACTATCAATGAGGACATTATATTATATAATAAGGTACATAAGTTGAAGAGGGCGCCGAATTTCATCAATGTCTTTTTCAAATATCAGCCAGATCATGAGATAGAACGTATCAACGAAGAGCTGGAAAAAGTGATTGATGACTTGACAAATACAAAGAACAAGTACATTCTGCATGACATCAACCAATATCCAGTGTTGTCAACCAAGGCTCATACTCGTCCGTTTGAACGCAAGTGGCTCAACATAATGGCTGCCATCATCATCCCATTGGGAACGGTACTTTACTTCAGAATGTGGAGATTCCGTTTGCGTATGTATCGTGACTTGCGTGTGGTGAAACAAACCAATGATGATGTCATTAACCGCATAAAGGACATCAAAGTTAGGAAATAGTAGGTGAAAGATATGGCTTTAATGGTAAGCTATATTAAAATAAGAAATGTAACTAATATTAAATAAGGTATCAATTAGAATATGGAAGACGTAAGACTAAGTACTGTTGAAGATGCAATAAAAGACTTCAAGGAAGGCAAGTTCGTAATCGTGGTAGATGACGAAGATCGTGAGAATGAGGGTGACCTTATCATCGCAGCTGAAAAAATAGATGCTGATAAGGTGAATTTCATGCTCAAGCATGCGCGTGGAGTGCTTTGCGCACCTATTACAATCAGCAGATGTGATGAATTGGATCTCCCGCATCAGGTTTCAGAGAACACCTCTATGCTCGGTACTCCTTTCACGGTGACAATTGACAAACTCGAAGGTTGTACCACGGGTGTCTCAGCTCATGATCGTGCAGAGACGATCAAGGCGCTTGCTGATCCTAACTCTACGGCACAGACGTTTGGACGTCCAGGACACATCAATCCTCTCTATGCACAAGACAATGGTGTGCTTCGCCGAAGTGGACACACTGAAGCTGCTATTGATCTCTGTAAGATGGCTGGCCTCTATCCTGCTGGCGCACTTATGGAGATTATGAATGAAGACGGAACGATGGCTCGCTTGCCACAACTCCTCGAATTTGCAAAGGAGTGGGACTTGAAGGTGATCTCCATCAAGGATATGATTACTTATAGACTGAAGAAAGAGTCACTCATTGAGGTCGGTGAGGAAGTTGATATGCCAACTGAATATGGACATTTCCATCTCATACCTTTCCGCCAGGCAAGCAACGGGTTGGAGCATATGGCGCTAATTAAGGGTGAATGGGCTGAGGATGAGCCAGTTCTTGTCAGAGTTCATTCTTCTTGCGCAACAGGCGACATCCTTGGCAGTATGAGATGCGACTGTGGACAACAGTTACACAAGGCAATGCAGGCTATCGAAAAGGCTGGCAAGGGTGTTGTGATTTACATGCAGCAGGAAGGACGTGGCATAGGACTGATGAACAAAATCGCAGCTTATAAGTTGCAGGAGGAAGGCTACGATACTGTGGATGCTAATACTCACCTCGGTTTCAAACCTGATGAACGTGACTATGGTTGCGGTGCGCAGATGCTCAGACACCTAGGTGTGCATAAGATGCGTTTACTCACCAACAATCCTGTGAAGCGTGTTGGCTTGGAGGCTTATGGACTTGAAATCGTAGAGAACGTACCAATCGAAGTGACACCTAATAAATACAATGAACGTTATCTTCGTACAAAAAGAGATCGCATGGGGCATACGCTGCATCTGAAATAATCAGTGGATAAGCTCATGCAATTGTAGCGATTTATAAAAAGTTGTTATTATTTTATGTTGAAACGTGAAATAATGACACTTTTCTTTCGCTAAAAGAAATAAATTGCTTAATTTTGCAAGCAAATTACAAACAAAAAAATGAATTATGGCACAATTATCTGATCGTCTAAACAGATTGGCACCTTCAGCAACGCTGGCGATGTCACAGAAAAGTAATGAAATGAAGGCTCAAGGAGTTGACGTAATCAACATGAGTGTAGGAGAACCAGACTTCAATACTCCAGAGAATATTAAGGAAGCTGCAAAGAAAGCTATCGATGACAACTTCTCTAGATATTCACCTGTTCCTGGCTATCCTGACTTGCGAAAAGCTATTGTTGCCAAACTCAAGAACGAGAATGGTCTCGACTATACTGCCAACGAGGTGATTGTTGGCACGGGTGGTAAGCAGGGCATCTGCAATGTAATCCTCGCTCTTGTCAATCCAGGCGATGAGGTTATCATTCCTGCACCATATTGGGTAAGCTATCCACAGATGGTGAAATTGGCTGGCGGTGTGCCTGTTACTGTAAGCGCTGGCTTCGAACAGGACTTCAAGATGACAGCCGAGCAATTGGAAAATGCCATCACCGACAAAACTAAGATGCTTATTCTTTGCTCTCCTAGCAATCCTACTGGTAGCGTATATAGTAAAGAGGAATTGGCTTCATTGGCGGAAGTGCTAAGAAAGCATCCTGACGTGTTTGTACTTGCTGATGAGATTTACGAGCATATCAATTATGTTGGCAAACATCATAGTATTGCCCAAGAACCAGGTTTGAAAGAACAGGTGATTATCGCCAATGGCGTTTCCAAAGCTTACGCTATGACTGGATGGAGAATCGGTTTCTTGGCTGGTCCGGAATGGATTATCAAGGGGTGCAATAAACTTCAGGGTCAATATACGAGTGGTACTTGCTCAGTTAGCCAGAAGGCGGCAGAAGCGGCCTATACGCTCGACCAAAGCGCAGTAGAGAAAATGCGTCAAGCATTCGAACGCAGAAGAGACCTTATTGTAAAGTTGGCTAAGGAAGTTCCTGGATTGGAAGTGAATGTGCCACAAGGTGCTTTCTATCTCTTCCCTAAGTGCAACTCTTACTTTGGTAAGAGTAATGGCGAGAAGACAATTAATAACTCAACGGATTTCGCAATGTATCTCTTGGAAGAGGCTCATGTTGCTACTGTAGGAGGTGATGCGTTTGGTGATCCAGACTGCTTCCGTATGAGCTATGCTACTAGCGATGAGAACATCGTGGAGGCTATCCGTCGCATCAAGGAAGCTTTGGCAAAGTTGAAGTAACGAAATTGTGTTTTTCGAAAAATAAAGTCGAAAAAGGTTGAAAAAACGAGAAAAAGCTATTTTTAACGAGATATTTTGGAGAAAATTCAATAATATCTCGTTAAAACTTCTTAATTAGGTTCGTAGTTCTTATTAAATTATTATCTTTGCCAAGAGAATGACTAAGAATGATAACCTACATCGTGTTTTTCAAATAACACTATAGGTCACTAAAGCAAAAGAATACAATAAATAAATTTATTAACTAATAATTTAAAAAGTAAAATTATGGCAACTACAAAACAAGCAGCCCCAGCTAAGAAGTCTGAGGGCTTTCAGGGAGTAAGAGGCGCATTCTGGATCATCGTGGTATGTGCTATCATCGCATTCACTTTGTTCTTCACTTGGTTCGGAAACGACATGCACTTCCAGGATCCAGGTGTACAGGATCACCCAGCAGACATTTGGGGTACAATTTACAAAGGTGGTGTAATCGTACCAGTTATCCACACATTGTTGCTCACAGTGTTGGCTATGACAATCGAGCGTTGGTTGGCTCTTAAGACCGCTACAGGTACAGGTGCTCTTCCTAAGTTCGTTGCTAACATCAAGGCAGCTTTGAATGCAAACGACTTCGCTAAGGCTGAGCAACTTTGCAACAAGCAGAAGGGTACTGTAGCTAACGTAGTATTGGCTTCTTTGAACGCTTACAAGTCAATGGAGTCTGGTGCAAATGCATCTTTGAAGAAGGCTCAGAAGGTAGCTAAGATTCAGCAGGCTCACGAGGAGGCAACACAGTTGGAGATGCCAACTTTGACAATGAACTTGCCTATCATCGCTACAATCGTAACACTTGGTACATTGACAGGTCTTCTCGGTACTGTAACCGGTATGATCAAGTCATTCCAGGCCATGGGTGAAGGTGGTGGCGCTGACTCAGCAGCACTTTCTGTAGGTATTTCTGAGGCTTTGATCAACACCGCATTCGGTATCTTGACATCTTGGTGTGCCGTTGTATCTTACAACACATTCACCAACAAGGTAGATAAGTTGACATACGCACTCGACGAGGTAGGTTACTCAATTGCTCAGACATACGAAGCTAACCACGCAGAAGAGGCTTAATTTTTGCTAACCCTTTAAAATTTTATCGCTATGGGTAAAGTAAAAATTAAGAAGAGTGACGTCTGGATTGACATGACACCTATGTCAGACGTTATGACCTTGCTTCTTACTTTCTTCATGCTCACTTCTACATTCGTAAAAAATGAGCCTGTGAAAGTGACAACGCCAGGTTCTGTGTCTGAGATTAAGGTGCCTGAAAACGGCGTCTTGACCATCTTGGTAAGTCCTGAAAAGGATGCCGCTGGTAAACCAACCGGCGAAGGTCAAGTATTTATGAGTATTGATAATACCGATCAGTTAGGAAATACTTTGAGCTCAATGACAAGCAACTTCGGTGTTTCTTTGAGCCCTAAGCAGATTGAAACTTTCAAGAGCGAAGGTACATTCGGTGTACCAATGAGCGACTTGAGCACATATCTTGCAATGAACGCTTCTAAGCGTCCACAGTATCTCCAAACAAAGGGTATTCCTCTCGACAGTATCAAGGGAGGAATGAGTGAGTTTCAGCAGTGGGTTGATGCAGCTCGTTCCGTAAACGAAGACATCAAGATTGCTCTCAAGGCAGATGCTTCTACACCTTATAAGACAGTTAAGAGAGTGATGAACGAACTCCAGGATATGGACGAGAGTCATTACTATATGATTACACAGTTAAAACAACAGGGGGACGAATAAATGGCTAAGAAAGAAAGCAAACAAAAGAAAATGAATGTCCGCGTTGACTTTACGCCAATGGTGGATATGCTCATGCTTCTTATCACGTTCTTCATGCTGTGTACATCTTTGAGCAAACCTCAGACTATGGAGCTGACGATGCCAAGTAATGACGAGAACACTCAAGAAGAGCAGAAGAACGAGGCTAAGGCTTCTGAGACAGTGACTCTCTATGTGACAGCTGACAACAAGATTTACTATGGTGAAGGTATCCCTAAGTACGATGATCCAACATGGATCAAGGAAACTACATGGGGTAGCGATGGTATCCGTAAAGTCTTGCGTGACCATGCTACTGAACAAGGTATTCGCCCTGTACAGCGCATCGGTTTGGCTGTAAGAGAATTGAATATGCAACGTCAAAAGAATCCTAACCAGTATCCTGATAGTATCTATCAGAAGGAACTCAGCAAGTTGAAAGCTGGTAACTTGAAGGAAGGTAAGATTCCAACTCTTACCATTGTCATCAAGCCTACTGATAATGCTACATATAAGAATATGGTTGACGCTCTCGATGAAATGCAGATTTTGAACATTGGTACGTATGTCATCGACAAGATTAACGCTGACGACGAGAAACTTCTCGACTCTAAGAACGTTAAGATGTAATGATGAGATACAAACTAATTAAAACAAGAAAGAAATGGCAAAAATAGATCTTTACGATCCTAAATGGGTCGATATGGTTTTCGCCGGAAAGAACAAGGAGTATGGTGCATACCAGCTCCGTAAGGGAACTTCTGGTCGAAACATCAAGTCTCTTCTGATCTTGGTCATTGCTGCAGCTCTCGTGGGTGGATTCTTGGCTTGGAAAGTCATCGAACAGAAACAAGCTGAAGAACAACAAGCATACATGGAAGCTATGGAGTTGGCAAAACTCCAAGAGCAAGCTAAGAAAGAGAAGAAGAAACCTGAGCCAATCAAGCCAAAGGTTGAACAGAAAAAGGAAATACCTGTAGCTCGTGAGACTCAGAAATTTACTGCACCTGTCATCAAGAAAGATGAACTCGTAAAAGAGGAAAACCAGGTTAAGCAGATGGATCAGTTGGACGACAAGGTTGCTGTTGGTACTGAAAACAAGGAAGGTGTTAAAGACCGTACAGTAGAGGCTGTCAGAAATGATATCGCCGTTGCAGCTCCACCTCCACCACCAGCACCAAAGCCTGAGGTTGCCAACAAGGTATTCGATGTTGTAGAGGAAATGCCTTCATTCCCTGGTGGTCAGGGAGCTTTGATGGCATTCTTGAGTAGCAACATTAAGTATCCTGTTGTAGCACAGGAGAATGGCGTTCAAGGTCGTGTAATCGTTGGTTTCGTCGTAGAGAAAGATGGTTCTATCTCTGACGTTAAGGTTATGCGTTCTGTCGATCCTTCACTCGACCGTGAAGCTCAGCGTGTCGTTAAGGCGATGCCTAAGTGGAAACCAGGTAAGCAGAATGGTTCTGCTGTACGTGTAAAGTACACTGTACCAGTTGTATTTAGATTGCAGTAATCTTCTTGCAGTAAATTTGAATATGAAAAGAACATCTTATATTTTTATAGGATTAGCAATTATGTTGTCTTTGGCTTTCTTCGGCTCTTGTGGCAAGAAGAAAGCCAAAGATGGCAGAACTGACACCCCAACGTCTGGCACCATTCAGTTTGTTGCCGACGAAAGTTTAAGTCCTATCATTGAAGAAGAAAAAACACAGTTTGAGTTTGAATACCCTAAGGCAAAACTCAAGCCTCTTTATTCTGATGAGGTGACAGGACTACAGATGATAAAGGATTTCAAAACTACCCTTTTGTTTACGACTAGAGGTCTTAAGGATAGTGAAATCGCTTATCTTAAATCCAAAAGCAATGTTATTCCTTCAGTCTTCCCTATTGGATATGATGGGTTGGCATTTATCGTTAACAAGAATAATAATGATACTTGCTTTACGGTAAATGACCTCAAAAGGATTCTTACGGGAAAGGCTACTAAATGGAGTGACGTCGTCCCTGGTTCTAAGAGAGGTGACATTGAAGTTGTATTTGATAATACACGATCTGCTACGACAAACTTCGTTGTTGACTCTGTGCTCCATGGAGAGAAATTCGGTGAAAATATAATGGCTGCCAAAACTAGTAAGCAGGTGATTGACTATGTAGATCAAAATCCTGGTTCTATTGGTGTCATTGGTTCCAATTGGTTGAATGATCGTAGAGATTCTACCAACACCACATTTAAAAAGAATATTCATGTCGTATCGGTTTCCATTAAGGATAAAGCAACGCCAATGAATAGTTGGAAACCTTATCAGGCATACCTTCTCGATGGAAGATATCCGTTCGTACGTACTTTATATGCTATTGTAGTAGATCCTCATAAGGCATTGCCTTGGAGTTTCGCTAATTATATTACTAATCCACGTGGTCAACTCATTCTCTTCAAGACAGGTTTGTTACCATATCGAGGTGATATTACTTTCAAAAAGGTAAATATCAAAAAGTAACTTGTATTTACATATATGAATGTAAGGTAAATAGCAAAATCTAAAAAAGTTAAAAGCGACATCAAATAATAGTTGTAATCAATAAACCTAATTTATTTCGAAACGTCAAATGGCTAAAATGTCATTAAGACAAAATGCTATCATTGTTTCACACTTTATAAACTTTGAATTATGAAAGCAATTAAATATTTAATAGCTGGAGTGTTGATGATGGGATTGTCAACCTCTGCAATGGCTCAGGAAGTGAATTATAAAGACATGCTGAAGCCAATAGAGACAACTTTGAAGGCAGGCAACGCTGATCCAAAGGAGTTTGCTAAGACTCTCAAAGAGTATCAAAAAGTATTCAAGAAGGATCCTAAAGCTCTTGTTGCTCTTGGTAATATCCTTGCTATGAACAAGCAGTATGATGATGCCAACTTGGTAGCTGATGGTGTTATTGCCAAGTTTAAAAACTATGGTGATGCATACATCCTCAAGGGTGACATTTATGCTTTGCAGGATAATGGAGGCGAGGCTGCTACATGGTATGGTCAGTGTATGACTATGGATCCAAAGAATCCTCAGGGTTACATTAGTTACTCTAATGTATATAGAAAAATTGACCCAACTGCCAGTGCTGATGCTTTGAATAAGTTACGTGAAATTAATCCTGACTATCCAATCGAGGCTGAGGCAGGTCATAATTTCTTCAGCGCAGGTAATTATGACAAGGCTTATGAGTATTTCTCAAAAGCTAAGGAGAGTACCCTTGAAGAGTATATCTACTATGAGTACGCATTCTCAACTTATATTCTTAACAAAAAGGAGGAGACTCTAAGCATCTGTCAGTCTGGTATCAAGAAATTTCCAAAAGATGCTTCAATGCAAGTTTTGGCAATGCGTGCTGCTGTCGATTTGAAGAATTATGAAGAAGCTTTGGTACATGCCAACATCGTGATGAATACTGATTCTATCAAGAAGAATGCTAGCATTGTTTCTTACTATGGTTTGGCATTGGCTGGCAACAAGCAGTATAATGAGGCTATCGAGCAGTACAAGAAGGCTTTGGAGATGAAAGCTGATGACCCTAAGCCATTACAGTATATCTCTGAGGCTTATAAAGACCTAGGTGATGAAGATAAGGCTTTGGAATATAACCAGCAGTATATGGATAAGAATCCTAACGCAGCTCCTACAGACTTTATGAAGCTTGCCGAGATTTACATCAACAAGGCAAAGAAAGATCCTGCTAAGAAGGTTGAGAATATAGAGAAAGCTATTGGCGTATATGCTAAGTTGGCAGAGAAGTATCCAACATTGAAGCCATTTGCAAAACTTCAAGAAGGTAACACTGCATTCCAGAATGAGTTGGATGATAAGGCAATCCCAGCTTACGAAGATGTAATCAAGGACTTGGAAGCAAAGCAGTGTGATGCAGATGAGATCAGCTACTTGAAGCAGGCTTATCAGTATATGGGCTTTATCTATACTTATGACAAGCAAGACTTTGATACAGCTAAACCATATTTTGACAAGCTCTTGAAGTTGGATCCAAACAATAAGATTGCTAAGGATGCATTCGAGAAAGCTGGAATCCAGCCAGGTGCTTAATATGGTGAATTGATATTCATATGCATTATTTAATCAAACATAAAGAAAGGGTGAGTCAATTATTGGCTCACCCTTATTTTCTTTAGTACCTATTTTAAAAATGTCATTTTTGCTTTTTATCTGCACATTGTTAGCGTCTGTTTTGCTAAAACTCTATCGTTCTAGTGCCATCCTCTTCCGTCTTGATAGTAACCTTAGTACAATCTTCTGGCAACAAATCTTCAATGAGTTCAGGCCACTCTAAGAAACAAAGGTGACCGCCGTAGAAGTAATCCTCGTACCCCATATCATATACTTCTTCTTCTTTCTTGATGCGATAGAAATCGAAATGATAGACTGGGTCACCATTGCCTGCTGTATATTCGTTGACGATAGCAAAGGTTGGAGAGGTTATGACATCTTCAACTCCCAATTCTTCGCAGATAGCCTTGATAAAAGTTGTCTTTCCGGCACCCATCTTGCCATAGAAGGCAAAAACGTTGCCATCACCCATATGCTCCAAAAATTGTTTTGCAGCAATATGAATGTTTTCTAATGAGTCAATTTTGATTTTCATATTTTCTGTATTTTGTATTTATCTCTTTCTTGGTGTCAGCGTGATGAGTGGGATGAGCATTTCTTCCATTGATATACCACCATGCTGGAATGTGTCTTTATAATATGACACATAGTAATTGTAATTATTTGGATATGCAAAGAAAGCATCGCCATAAGCGAATACATATGATGTGCTTAGATTTGGAGCTGGCAGCTGCGCCTTATGAGGCTCCTTGATGGTAAACACTTCTTTTGCATTGTAAGCGAGATTCTTTCCTAATTTGTATCGCAAGTTGGTGTTAGTATTGCGATCTCCAATAATCTTGATAGGCTTCGATGCTCTGATACTACCATGGTCGGTAGTGATTACAATCTTATAGTCACTTTGTGAAAGTTTTTTAAATAGATCTGATAGTACAGAGTGGCGTAGCCAACTTTGAGTGATGCTTCGATATGCTGACTCATTGTTGGCCAACTCACGAACCATCTTGGATTCTGTTCGTGCATGCGACAGCATGTCAATGAAGTTGATGACTAGTACATTGAGATCATTGTTCATGCACTCGTTGTATTTGTCCATAAACTTGTCTGCTCCCAAAGAATCATTCACCTTATGATAGCTGAAACTATAATGCTTACGGAATCTATCAATTTGAGTCTTGATAAGAGGCTCCTCATTGAGATTCTTACCCTCTTCTTCATCTTCGTCCACCCAAAGGTCAGGGAACATCTCTGCAATTTTATTTGGCATCAGACCGCTGAAGATGGCATTGCGTGCATATTGCGTTGCTGTAGGGAGGATGCTCATATACATATCCTCATCGATGTCGAATAGGTCTCCTATATCGTGTGCCAACATTTTCCATTGATCATAGCGGAAATTGTCTATAACGATGAGGAAGACCTTCTCCCCATTGTCTAGCATAGGAAAAAGATGGCTCTTGAATATATCAGGGCTCATGATAGGCTTACCATCAATCTGCTTGCCTATATTCTTGGGATCAACCCAACTTAGGTAGTTCTTTGCGATGTATTTGGCAAATCCATTGTTTGCTTCTTCTTTCTGCATGGTCAACATCTCGGTCATCGAACTGTCAGTGTCGCTTAGTTCTAGTTCCCATTTCACTAGGCGCTTATATACCTCCATCCAGTCTTTCACATTTCGACAATCCATGATTTGCATGGCTATCTGTTGATAGTCTTGCTGGTAACCGCTTTGAGTTACCTCTGTCACGATGTCTCTGCGGTGAATATTCTTTTTGAGGGAGAGTAATATTTGGCTAGGGTTGACTGGCTTGATGAGATAGTCGGCTATTTTCGAACCAATAGCTTGGTCCATGATGTTTTCCTCCTCACTTTTGGTACACATCACGATAGGGGTGGCGGGCTGGATGTCCTTGATTTGCTGCAAGGTCTCTAGTCCGCTCAGTCCTGGCATCATCTCATCGAGGAGGATGAGGTCAAAAGTTTGTTGACGACAGAGCTCTATGGCATCAGCGCCATTGCTTGTTGTCATCACTTCGTACCCTTTTTTCTCCAAGAAGATGATATGCGCTTTGAGAAGCTCAATCTCATCATCTACCCAAAGTAATAAACCGTTGTTCATATTGTCTAATCTTTATTTTAATATTGTAACCATCGTGGTATTCAAGCTGATGTTTAGAAACCATCGAGGTCGTAATACTCGTCTTCTAAGTCGAAGTTGTCATCTTTCTTCGTCTTGTCTTTCTTTTGCCCGTTCTCCTTTTTATGATTCTTGGGAGTTGGAGTAATATCTGTATCGTCATCAAAGATAATGATGTCACTATCTTCTTCGATAGGTTGCTTCTTTATTTCTTTCTTTGTTTCCGACGCATTATTTTCGTCAGAAGTCTTCTTTATTTCTGATTTCTTCTCGTCAGAAGTCTTCTTTATTTCTGATTTCTTCTCGTCAGAAGTCTTCTTTTGTTTTGAAACCTTTTCCTCCAAAATTGTATCGTTTGTTGATGGGACAGAAGTGGTAGGCTTTGTCTCTGTCTTTATTTCCTCAATCGTTGTTCTTTTGTCTTCTAGAAGTTTGTTTTCTGGAACGTCAGGAATCATTATTGTAGACAGGTTTTCCTTTATGGAAGTATCGTCTTCTATGTCCAAGATGTTGTCTGAATCAGAAGGTATTCCGTTTTCTTCATCTACTTCCTCATCGCCAGCTTCTGTGGTCTCAGATTTCTTCTCTGTTACAATCTCTGTTGGTTCCCAAAGTGTATGAGAAGGAGTTATCTTCAATGATGAGAAATGCTTTTGGAAGTATTTCTCGTAATCTTGATATGTGAAAGCTCTTCCCAATAATTCTAAGTTGCTTTCGCTGATGATGACAAGGCGTGAGTTGCGTGATGCCTTAGCAACAGACTCTTGTTGAGTAATGGTACGGGCATACTGCCATGCTTCGTCATAATTCCGGAACCCCGTCAATTTCATTTGGTGCAGACCATCTTGCTCCTCGATGCTTAGGTCGAAGTTGCGGACAAGGTAATGTGTGAAGTTGAACTTGGCAACCTCGAACAGCAACTGGTTTTCATTGATGGAGTCTGGCTGATATACAAACAAGAATGCGAAGTTGGTATTTCTCTCGTCTGTAAATCCCTTGCTCTGAATGGAGTCGTTTGTATTTAGTGTTATGCTTCGGCGATTCCATACATCCTCTAAATCGAACTTGCCGCCATGGAGACGTTTGCCTGCATTGACACCGTTCACAATCATACCGGCCATTTCGCTGATACGGCTTTCTGGGTACTTCTCCACGACAGTTTTCATATCGTCGATGCAACCTTTCGCATCCCCGTCGTTGAGTTTGCTAAGACCGCCGATAAACAGAAACTTGTCACGATTGGCTCCATTTGGAAATCTATCACCAGAGATACGCGCATTTCCCTTCGCCTCACTGTATCGGCTAGCTTTGAAAGCCTCGTAGGTGGCTGCGTATAGAGAGTCTTCTATGTGGACGCCAAATTGAGCGTTCTCTTTATAATATGGGTCGGTGAGGAGAGTAGTCCATTGACTCTCTGGGTAGGATTTCTTCAACTTGTCAATATAATTGTCAGCTGTACTAGGCATACCTTTCCTTGAATAGAGTAAGTACAGATGATAATAGACATCATCCATGTGCTCGAAATCTTTGTAGTTGTCCTCCAATCTTCTAAGTGCTTTCTCACTGAGTGTGAGATTGTCCAATTTATCCTTGAAGATAACGCCAGAATTGTATAGCGCATCTTCCAGCAGCAAATTGCTGGCTGCAATCTGCTCTGGTGTGAAAGGAATTTGTGCCAAGTAGTACTCTCTTTTGTGAGGATCGTTTTGGGCACTGTCCGTTACCTCTTTGATGGAGTCTTCTTTTTCGGCAACTTTTATGAGTGAGTCTCTCATCTCATCGGTCATTTCTTCGGCTCCTTCAGGGGCTGCTACTACTGTCTTGTTGATTCTTTGCCAGTTATCCACATTCTCACGCTTACCCCATAGGCGTTGGAACTGCGTCTTTCCTTGACTTACAGCTATTGGGTTGTAGAAATACCAAGCACCTTTTTGCCCCGTATTGGTTGCGGATGATGTCGTGTTTGTCTTATTGTTTCGATTGACATTATTGCCGCCGTTCATAGCTTGTTGTCTGTTACTTTCTTGCTCGGCAAGTTTGTCTTTTTCTTCCTTTTCTTTCTTCTTGAGTGCAGAGATTACCCTATCGATGGCAGCATTGCGGTCTTTCTCGTCCATTTGGGCGAGTGCTTGAAGGGAGTCTTGTAGATGGACAGCTTCGGTATGAGGAACCAACTCGTCGAGTACCTTGGAACGGTCGGATAGCTGCTGATAGTCCTTGCGATCCTTGTCGAGTAAACCGATAGCTTCTCCATAGCATCGTTGTGCATCGCTGTATTTCTCCATTCCCCAATATAAGTCACCAAGGTGGAGTAGGAGCACACCTTTCTCGATGCCACTGCGAGTAGCCTTGGCATTACCTTTCTCGTATGCAGAGATAGCATGGACGGTATCTTTCTCGTTGAGATAGATATTGCCCATGGCATAATAAACTTGGTCTAGATATTCTTTGTTGTTATCGGAACTTGCCATTCTCTTTAGTCGGGCAATCATTTTCTTGGCATTGCCTTTGGACATTACTTCCGACATGGCGATTCTGGCATTGAACTCCAGTTCGTAAGGAGGGTTGAGACGGATTACATGCTTAAAAGCCTTGTAAGCTTCCTCTCGCTTACCGATGGCAGCTTGTAACTGTCCCATAAGAAACCACTCGCGAGCTTTTTGTTTGCGTCGCATTTCATGTTTGATAACTTTCGCAAGGTAGGGAATGGCATGTTCAAAGTCACCTATATGAATATAATAGTCTGCGTATGTGTAGTCCCATTCCTTTTGAGCACGCCAATGAATGCTGTCTCTCTGCATGTTGCGGATGACATCTTCGGCATCGTATCGCCAGTCTTGCTCAATATAACATTTTGCAAGCCAAGCTCTGGCTCTTCCATAGATGGCTGGTTGTGTGGCATATAGGCGACTCATGTAGGCGAAGGTGGCGGCTGCACCATCAAAATCACCCTTAAAGAACTGTGAACGTCCCATCAGCATCCATGCTTTCCAAAGAAATGGATTGTATTCCTTTCGATTCAACCACTCGATGTCCTTAGCTGTCTTCCTGCGGTTCTTGGTCCATTCAGGTCGCTTCTTGATGCTATGCTGGTGGATGGCTTTCTCGCATTTCAAGATAGCTGTCTCGTAATTGCTCTTGCCAAGTTCGCGACTGTTCTTGTTGGTTACGGTATAGAGAGGGATCATCTCAGTGAAGTTGTCCTTGTTGCCATTCTCCTTTTCCAAACTTCCATCGATATATGCCAAAGTACCATTATAATAGGTATTATAACGGGCATTGAAAGAATGCCACCACCTGCTCCTCGCAGTATTCTTTTGCGTGGAACAACCCGTTATTGCCAGTAGGGTGGTAAGGACGAGAAATATGATGATATGTCGATGAGAGTATAGTTTCACTATTGAAAATTTTAATTTGCTTGATAAGTTTTACTATAAAACTTGAAAAGCAATGCTTTTATTGCTTTGCAGAGGATGAAAAACAAGATGCTGATAAAAATGATGGTGGCTCCCGAAGGAACGTTGAGTATATAGCTGGCATAGAGACCGGCGAAACACTCTAACCATCCCAGTACAATGCTGTAAGCTATCATTTGCTTGTAATGATAGGTGAATAAGTTGGCAGTCATCTGTGGAATGGTCAATAGACTAATAGCCAGTACGATACCCACCATTTTGAGCGTGGCTACAATCGTCATGGCGATGAGTGTCATCATCCCATACTCTATCCATTTGACGGGCAAGTGCTGTGAACTAGCGAATGCTTTGTCGAACGATACACTTTGGATAGGGCGCAGAAGAGTGGCAAAAACCAAGATGGTTACCAATGTCAGGATACCTAACAGCCATAGGTCGGAACTCTCTATGGTTAAGATGCTTCCAAAAAGAAAAGAGGGAAGGTCGGGCATGAAGCCTGGTGTCAGAAAACAGCAGATGATTCCAACGCTCATACCTAGCGTCCAAAACATGGCGATGGCAGAGTCTTTTCTCACATCCGTCTTGGCACTGACCCATTGCACCCCGAAGGCACTGAGGATGGCGAATGCCATGGCAGATACTATCGGGTTGAAACCAGCGAATACGCCAATGCCAATGCCTCCAAAGGAAGCGTGTGTGATGCCGCCGCTGATGAATACCAGTCGGCGTGTAACAATGTAGGTACCCACAAAGCCGCAGAGTATGCTGGCAAGGAAGGCACCTAGCAATGCGTTTTGGAAAAATGTATATTGTATGATATCCATTTGATAGTCGTTATGATGAATATATCAGATGAGGAGATGCCGGATGAGTTGTTCTTCACTCTTCCTTATTCGCTGAGGAATCCGATGACCTCATCTTTCAGTTGGTTGGGAAGGTTGATGCCTCTGAGAATCAGACTTCTGTTCCATCCTGCCACATCTTGGGCTTGCATGGTATAGAGAACTTCTGCAAATTCTTCCACTTCTTCGTCGCTGTAATTGTTGGCGGCTCTTCCCTTGAACCGGTCTAGTTCTTCGTCATCGTAATAGACGATGTCTTTGGTAGCTGCCTCCATCATGCATTCTTGTTCACACTTCGTGTTCTCGCCATTGCAAGTGTTGCACGAAACACCTTCCTGCAGAGGCTCTTCCTCTCCTCCCTTATGATGGGAGAGAAGACCGAGAATGGCAGAGACGAAACCAATTGCCACAAGGGCGAGAACTAAATAAAGCATAGATAAATTATAAATGATAATTAATAAATGATAAATGGGGGCTAGTCACCTGGATGGCTATTGAATCTTTCACTCTTCACTTATCTCAAATCCTGCCTTTTTCAGGTCTTCCCAAAAATGAGGATAGGATTTGGAGACGACTTCAGGATGATTGATTTTGAGTTGAGGAAGTTTGAAGGCGATAGGGGCGAAAGCCATTGCCATGCGATGATCCTCGTAGGTGTCGATAGCTTCGTAGGAAGGATCGCATCTCTCGCCATCCCAAATCAGGGTGTTGTCATTCTCGTCTTTGATGACGTAGCCCACCTTCTTTAGTTCCTTCTTCAATGCCTCTATGCGGTCGGTCTCTTTGATTTTGAGACTAGCAAGACCTGTGAACTTGAACTTCACGCCCATCAAGCAGCAGCAAACTACAAAAGTCTGCGCCAAGTCGGGAGAACCTGTAAAGTCATAATCCAAGCGAGGCAACAAACAGCGATGTGCCTTTAAGGTCACAGTCGTTGGAGCGTTGCGATTTTCACTTTTCACTTTTTGTACCTCACTTTCCTCAAATTCTGTCTTTACCCCCAGAAGGCTAAAGATGTATTTCACTACGGAGTCGCCTTGCTTAGAACCATCCATGAGTCCTTCCAGCTTCACTTCTGAGTCGAAGTTGCCATTCAATGTCATCATCTCATACCAATAGGATGAGGCACTCCAGTCATTTTCGATGAGATACTCATGCTCTTGGTAAGGTTGTGGTTTCACCACGATGGTATCGACATCGGTCCATTCTGCGGATGCGCCAAATTCTTGCATCGTCCATAGGGTCAAGTCGATGTAAGGACGCGAGGCGATTTCTCCAGTCAACTTCAGTTCCAATCCATTCTTGAGAATTGGACCAATGAGCAAGAGGGCAGAAATGTATTGTGAACTGATGTTGCCCACCACTTCGAGATGCCCACCTTCCAGTGGATGTCCTTTGATATGGAGTGGAGGATACCCTTCCTTTTCTTCATACTCTATGTCGGCTCCTAGATAGCGCAAGGCTTCTACGAGCACGCCGATAGGACGGTTCTTCATTCGCTCGGTACCCGTGAGAGTATGCTCTCCCTCTGTGGCACTGAGGAATGCGGTCATGAAGCGCATGGCTGTACCTGCCGCCTTGATGTTGATAACGTCGGGCATGTCTTTGAGGGCATTGATGATAACCTCAGTGTCATCGCAATCGCTGAGATTGGATGGCTGAATCTTGCCACCTGCTATAGCGTGTATGATGAGTGCTCTGTTGCTGATGCTCTTGCTCGATGGCAAGTTGATGGTTGTGTTCAACTGCTTGGGAGCTTTTATGATGTAAGTCATTGTCTTTATTTGTTGTTCTTGTTAAATTCATGTACTTTATTTAGCCAAGACGATAGGGAGTTCTCCTTCTTCTGTTGGCAATTCCGATAGTGCCCTTGTTGTAGGGCGCACTTTCTTAGGACCAGGAATCAAGGGAGAATAGTATAGTACTTGCCTCATACGATGTACCTGCTTGGGAGTGAAGCGCATACTGTAGCATACGCTGTAGTCCATCAGGTTGTCTGATTGCCATTTTTTGCCTTGACTGTTGCCTCTCTTGACCAATTCTCTCATGTCAAGTGTAACTTGTTGGTTGAGCGCTTTAGCATCTTCTTTTGCTTTCTTGATGTACTCGCTCTCCCACTTTGTGTATGCCACACGATTGTAACTTGGTGTGTCGGTGCAATAGTCTGTATCCTCGTCGTTGTCTGCTTCTTCTGAGTTGCTTTTATCGCCAGTTTTTTCGGAGAAAGCATGGAAGAGTCCGAGGTAGTGACCTAGCTCATGTGCCAACGTTGCATTTGGGTCTGCCGTATGATATATGTATCCCTTCGAATTTCCTTTGTCTGTAGTATATCGACTACCTTCGAAGTCTTTGTCGATATAGGCGGCGTTCAAAGAAACGCAATATGGGAAGTTGCCTGGCTTGCTGAGTGGATAGTTCTTGCCATTTGCCAGTCCTTCTATCTCTGGATAGCCTTTCACTTGGTAGGGAAGGTTGCTGATGCCCAAGGTCTCAGAGTCATTGCTGGTCTTTTTGAATGTATAGACCATGACATTGATATAGTCATTTTGGTTCCATGAGTATTGCGCCTTGTTTTTGTCTTTCATAAACTGTTCGCAATCAAACGTGCTGTTTGATACCTTGATGTACTCCACGCCAGGTGTGCTGAGCGTTTTGCCGTTGGCATCTTTCTGTGCAAGTTCAAATACGACGTGTACATTCTCACTGGCTGTGGTGTCGAGGTTCACATTATATACATCGCCTTGGAACAACTCGTTCACGTTGTTGAGAATTTCCTTGAGCCGAATGTATTCGATGTATTGTGATTTGTTGTAGGGGTCATCGTAGAAGACATGGAAAATGACGGGCAGATGATAGACGTAGTCATCACCGGTGATGATGTCATTGTCTCTGTCCTGTCCATTTTCGGTGATAGGAGAGTCGCCAATGATCCCATCGGAATCCTTGCATGATAGGAGCCCGAATGTGCTCATAAGCATGAGAAATAATAAAAGGTGTTTCATAAGCATACCTTATTAATATATATATGATGGTGCAAAAGTACAAAATAAAAAGAACATAATCTAAAAAACGATACAAAAAGTTTGCAAAAGGGTACTAAAAAGTCCTTTCTTTCCATATAGCTTATGTTAAGCGAACTTTCAATATGTTATCAGATGGAAGAAAAATACATAGTCTTTTGTGATATGTCAACTTGAAATGTGCGAAAAATGCCGTTTGATGTTACAATTTGTTAGATTGTGTGCGTTTTCTTTTAAAATTCAAAACGCATGATAAAAATATAATAAAATAGCGTTAACGATTGGAACAACTAACTGATTTTTTCTCTATCTTTGCATCAGAAAAAGAAAGTAAAACCTAAAAACGTAAAGATATGAAACGAATTATATTACTATCCATGATGGCTTTGATGACCATTGCTAGCTTTGGTCGCAAGCATGTTGAGAATGTTACCGTAGTTGCCGACACTATTTTCTATGCAGAGAATATGAGCAATGTGGCAAGCTCAGCGCAGGCAAGTTATTACAGACTCTTGATGACAACCGGTACTGGTCTTAACAAGAAGGATGTCTTCAAGGACTACTATATGAATGGCAACCTAAGAGCCGAGGGCGGTTATAGCTTCATCGACTTGGGTAACGACCGAAATACCATCTTCAATGGTGTGGTAACAACTTATTATAAGAATGGTAAGGAAAAATGGCATGGCAAGTACGTGAATGGTAAGCGTGAGGGCTACTTTACATTGCAACTTCGTGAGGGCGGTGTCGCTGTAGTTCAGTTCAAGAATGGTAAGTCTGTTCACGATTTCTTCACTGTCACCTACAAGGATGGCAAGATGGAGAAGAAACCTCTCTCAGAGATTCGTGCTTTCATGTAAGGTGATAATAGCATATTCTCTTATACATTATAAAGATAAAATCTCTCTTATATAAATTAAAATTTTATGTTGATATGACCAAATAAGGGTTGCTCTCCGTGAGGAAAGCAACCCTTTCTTGTATCTTGTTTCATCTCTTGTTGCAAGAGATTCTGATTTACAACTGTATATCTAGTTCTACGGGACAATGGTCGCTGCCCATCACCTCGGTGTGAATCTTGGCATCCTCTATCTTCTCTTTGAGCCTTTCGGATACCAAGAAATAGTCGATGCGCCAACCGGCATTCTTCTCTCTTGCCTTGAAGCGATATGACCACCAAGAGTAAGTCACAGTTTCTGGGTATTTGTATCGGAAGGTATCGATGAAGCCATCAGCGAGCAATTCTGTCATCTTCTCTCTTTCCTCGTCTGTGAAACCGGCGTTGCGGCGGTTGGTCTTTGGATTCTTGATGTCGATTTCTTCATGAGCAACATTCATGTCTCCACAGACGATGACTGGCTTCTTGGCATCCAATTGCTTGAGGAACTTCTTGAAATCCTCTTCCCAAGTCATACGATAGTCCAAACGCTTCAATTCGTTTTGCGAGTTAGGGGTATAGACCGTCACGAGGTAGAACTGCTCATATTCCAAGGTGATGACACGCCCTTCATGATCGTGTTTCTCTATGCCCATGCCATAGCTAACGCTGAGCGGCTTGTGCTTGGTATAGATGGCTGTACCAGAATATCCCTTCTTCTCGGCATAGTTCCAGTAACTCTCGTAGCCCTCGAATGTCAAGTCTAGTTGCCCTTCCTGCATCTTGGTCTCTTGTAGGCAGAAGAAATCTGCGTCAAGTGCTTTGAAGTCAGCTTCAAAGTTCTTGCCAACACAAGCCCGAAGGCCATTTACGTTCCATGAGATAAACTTCAACATATTGATTAAGTTTTTTAATTAGCTCCTAAAAGTTCTGGTTAGAAACGATGGCTCTCCCCACGGAGCAGGTTCATAAACTCCTGTCGAGTATTGAGTGAATTGAAGACGCCGCTGTAGTCGCTTGTGGTAGTGACGGAGTTCTGTTTCTCCACGCCTCTCATCTGCATGCACATGTGCTTCGCCTCCAATACTACCATCACACCTTGTGGATTCAAGGTCTCCTGGATGCAGTCCTTGATCTGTTGGGTGAGTCGTTCCTGTACTTGCAAGCGATGGCTATAGATATCTACGACCCTGGCGATCTTGCTCAGTCCGGTAATCTTTCCATTTGGGATATATGCCACGTGCGCTTTTCCGTAGAAAGGAAGCATATGGTGCTCACACATAGAGAAGAAGTCGATGTCCTTGACGATGACCATTTGGTTGTATTTCTCCTCGAAGAGAGCATCTTGTAGTACTTTATGAGGATCTTGTGAGTAGCCACGGGTTAGTATCTGCATCGCCTTTGCCACACGCATCGGAGTCTTCACGAGTCCTTCACGCTCAGGGTCCTCGCCCAAGAGCTTCAGTACTTCCTTGTAATGTGCTGCGAGCTCGTCCAATCCCTCGCGAAATTCTGTTTCTGGATTCATTATTTTAGTTTTGAACGGTTATTTTCCCCTTCACGAGACATGCTTGTTTGTAGCCCATGGCACGTACCTTGGCCAACATCTTCTTGGCTTCGGCAAGACTGCGGTAGTTGCCGATGCGACATATCCAGCGAGGAGAGTAAAAGTGAACATATACAGGCTGGTCTGGGTATTTCATCTTGATGGCGTTGCCGATTTGCTCTGCCTTCAAGCGGTCGTTGCGGGAATTGCCGCCAGCGTATGCCTGTACTCTATATCCTGTTACCTTGTAGCTGCCACGCATCACTTTCTTGCGCATGTCAACCATAGGTGTCTCATTTTCTTCTTTTTCAGTTTCTGTCTTCTTCACTGGTGCTTCGTGTGCTGCAGGCTTTTCGGCTGTAGGCTCATGATGCTCTGGCTTCTTGACAGAATCGGGTGTCAACTTCTTTTGAGGTTCGGAAACCTTGTTGTTTTTGTTGGGTGTGGTCGATGGGGTAGTTTTAGTATGTATGTCTTGAGGAGTTGTTGTCGCCTTTTTCTCGTTGGTTGGCGCCACTTGCTTTCCGTTGACCAATTCATCGATGGCCTTGCTTTGGGTAACGGTAATCGAACCCAATCCTGGTGTTTTCTGCTGTATGTGCTCCAGGTAAGTCTGGGCAAAGCTCATAGCAGTAGTGCCGAGCATGATAGCAAAAAGTAAGATGAATCGTTTCATAACTTTCTTGATTGGTTGTATAATGTTCTAGATAATAAAAGAGAGCCATGTCTGCTCCCATGTGCGATGAGGCAGACATGGCTCTAAGCAATTACTTCTTCCAAGCGTCGATGATACCCTTGAAGTCAGCAGCCTTCAAAGAAGCGCCACCAATCAAGCCACCGTCGATGTTTGGCTTAGCGAAGAGCTCTGGAGCGTTGCTAGCCTTGCAGCTACCACCATAGAGGATAGTGGTGTCCTCAGCAGCCTCGTTGCCATACTTCTCTGCTACGATAGAGCGGATGTATGCCAACATCTCCTCAGCCTGGTCTGAAGTAGCGGTCTTACCTGTACCGATAGCCCAGATTGGCTCGTAAGCGAGGATGATGTTCTTCCAAGCGTCAGCGCTCAAGTGGAATACTGAACCTTCCAACTCTGCCTTAACGACCTCGTTCTGCTTCTCTGCCTCACGCTCCTCAAGTGTCTCACCGCAGCAGAAGATAACCTTCAAACCGTTAGCCAAAGCCAACTCTACCTTCTCCTTCAAGATCTCAGCAGTCTCACCATAGTACTGGCGACGCTCTGAGTGACCGAGGATTACGTACTGAGCACCTGTGCTCTTTACCATCTCTGCTGAAACCTCACCAGTGTAAGCACCCTTAGCCTTGTCAGCGCAGTTCTCTGCACCGAGACCTACAACCTCAGAATCCAATACCTGAGCTACAGAAGCCAAGTGGATGAAAGGAGTGCAGATGATAACGCCACAGTTTGGCTTGTCTGCTACCAATGCCTCGTTGATTTCCTTAGCGAGTGCAACACCATCTTGCAGGTTCATGTTCATTTTCCAGTTACCTGCTACAATTTTCTTTCTCATTTTCTTTTTCTTTTTAAAAGTTGATAATATCTTATTTGTATCTTCTTTTTCTCTTAACCAGTTCGACCAAGCCCAAAGTCTGTCGGCGATGGAGAGGAGTATCAGTGGCAACAAGAACCACAATACGACTTGCAAGATTTTCTTCGACATTCCGTCTTCAGGCATCTTGCCGTATTCGCTCTTTTCCAGTGGCTTGCTCATCATCTCCTCGCCTGGCAGTTCGTTGTGGCTCCATTTTCGGATGATGGTGCCGCCCTTGATGAGCATCAGTCCGGGATTGCTCCTGATCATGGTCTTCAGGGTGGTGGCATCGGTTGTGTAGAATGGATATTCTGCTCCGGTGATGTCTTGCCATTTGGCGATGGCTTTCTCGCCGCTTGCCGTTAGACAGATGAAGCGATAGCCATGGTCTTGGGCGTATTCGTAAATTTGGTCGATATTGCCGAAGTTGGAGTCATCTGCCTTCTCCAATATGGGAGAGATCAGGAGGAAGGTATAACCCTTGTCATTCAGCACTTCCTGCGTGATGTCTTCTCCTTTTCGGGTATCCTCGATGCTGAAGTCGTGGATAGGGGGAACGTAGCCTTCTTCCGTCTGAACCGTCTTCGAGTCGATGAATGTCCAGGTGGAGTCGGGATAGTTGTCTATCGTAAACTCCTTCTGCTCTCCATTCTTGGCAAGGATGAAGGTGGTCTCAAACTTGGGCTGCTTGGCTCCCTTTGGTATCTCCATCCCTTTCTGAATGTTGGCTCCGATATGGTATGGTCGGAAGTCGAAGAGTGGCAAACTCCATAGACTCCACAGACTCAAGATGACCGCAAAGAGAATCGTATAGTTGATGACAATCCATTGTGTCGGCTTGGAGATGAACCTGACCATGTCCAATGGCTTCTTCCATAGGAGGATGGAGATGGCTAGCAAGACGATGTTCTTGGCGAACGTCTCGGCGTTCGTCAGTTTCAGGGCATCGCCAAAGCAACCGCAATCCTTGACGGGGTTGGCTATCACAATCCATGCCGTGATGAATGTCATCACTGCCATCACTAATAGCAAAACCTTGGAAGTTAGCCTTCTTCTGATGGCAAACAACAAGAATATTCCGATGGAGAACTCCAAGGTGGAAAGACCGATGGAGGCGGTCAGCGTGAGCCAGTCGGGGATGACGCCTCCCAATCCAAGGGCTTGCAGATAGTCGGCTATCTTATATTGGGTGCCAAGTGGGTCGATGGCCTTGACATATCCCGAAAACAGGAATGTCAACGCTACAATCAATCTGCCTAGATTGATGCCAATCTTTCTTGTCGTACTGCTGATACTCACTTTTTACACCTTAATTATATATATATATGTCATTCAAAAACTACCTAAGCCAACTCTGTTTCTTGCTCTTTCATCTTGATGGCTCCGAACACAGAGTAGTTGATGATGTCCATGTAGTTGGAGTCGATGCCTTCGGAAACCAATGTGGCACCCTGGATGTCTTCGATTTCCTTCACACGCTGTATCTTGGTGAGGATGAAGTCGGTATAGCTGCTCACTCTCATCGAACGCCATGCCTCATCGTAGTCGTGGTTCTTCTTCAACATCAGTTCCAAGGCTTCATGGGCATGCTTGTCGTAGAGCTTCATCGCCTCCTCTGGAGTCATATCGACTTCATCGACAAAGCCCCTCTCTAGCTGGATGGTGCCCACGATGCCATAGTTGATGAGCGCGATAAACTCAGGGCGAATGCCCTCACCCACAAGTGATTCCTTCTTGATTTCAAGCGAGCGGATGCGCTTCGCCTTGATGTATAACTGGTCTGTCAAAGAGGAAGGACGCAAAATTCTCCAAGAAGCTCCATAATCATGCAACTTCTTCTCGAAGAGGGAGCGACATTCCTCCATCACGTCTTTAAACTGCTGTTCTGTTTTTGATAAATCTGCCATAATATTTTCGAAAATCGCTGCAAATTTACGCATTTATTGTGAAATAGCCAAATTTTTATTTTGTTATTCACCATTTTTGCAGTAACTTTGCACCCCGAAAGAAAAGAATAATGAGAAATTTATCCAACGCCGAATTGGCGAAAATACTAGACAAAGATATATTCCATAAGATTTCAGAGGCAGCCGACTCGCTGCAGCTGGAGTGCTATGTGGTAGGTGGTTATGTAAGAGATTTGTTCTTGGAGCGCCCTTCCAACGACATCGACGTGGTCGTTGTGGGTAGTGGTATTCAGGTAGCTTCCGAACTGAAAAAGATGCTGGGCAAGAAAGCCCACTTGTCGGTGTTCCGTAATTTCGGAACGGCGCAAGTGAAGTACAAGGACACCGAGGTGGAATTTGTCGGTGCCCGAAAGGAAAGCTATCAGCATGATTCTCGCAAACCTATCGTAGAGGATGGCACCTTGGAGGATGACCAAAACCGACGTGATTTCACCATCAATGCCTTGGCTGTATGTCTCAACAAGGACCGCTTCGGCGAGTTGGTCGATCCTTTCGATGGGGTCTATGACATGGAAGATGGCATCATTGCCACACCGCTCGACCCAGATGTGACATTCTCCGACGACCCTCTTCGTATGATGAGATGCGTGCGCTTTGCCACCCAGCTCAATTTCCAGATAGAACCAGAGACCTACGAGGCGCTGTCTCGCAATGCCGATCGATTGAAAATTATCAGTGGTGAGCGCATTGCCGATGAGATGAACAAGATTATGTTGTCGAAACATCCTAGCAGTGGCTTCTATTACCTCAAAGATACGGGCTTGCTCGAACTGATTATGCCTGAGCTTTGTGCGATGGACAAGGTAGAGACACGCAATGGCCGTGCTCACAAGAACAACTACGACCATACGATGGAAGTGTTGGAGAATGTATGCAAGCATTCCGACAACCTTTGGCTCCGTTGGGCAGCCTTGTTGCATGACATCGGCAAACCAAAGAGCAAGCGATGGGACAACCAGATAGGGTGGACCTTCCATAATCATAACAACATCGGTGCCAAGATGATACCGTCTATGTTCCGTCGTATGAAGCTTCCGATGGATGCCAAGATGAAGTACGTGCAGAAGTTGGTGGAACTCCACATGCGTCCTATCGTCATCGCTGACGAGGAGGTGACCGACAGTGCCGTTCGTCGACTGATGAATGATGCTGGCGATGACATCGATGACTTGATGACGCTCTGCGAGGCAGACATCACCAGCAAGAACATGCAGCGCAAGCAGAAGTTCTTGGACAACTTCCGTATTGTGCGGGAGAAGTTGAAGGACTTGCAGGAACGTGACTACAAACGTCTGCTCCAACCATGTATTGATGGTAATGAAATCATGGAGATATTCCACTTGAAGCCTTCCCGTGAAGTAGGTACTTTGAAGCAGACGCTCAAGGATGCCGTGCTCGACAATAAGGTGGCTAATGAGCGTGAGCCGTTGATGCAACTTCTTCTATCGAAAGCTAAGGAGATGGGACTGGTTGAGTGACGTGGATAAAAGTAGGGAAACACATCGTAAAAGACTATAAAATACACTAAATGAACCTCATGGGCAGCCGTCCGTGAGGTTTTATTTTCTAAATACGAATAATAATTGTTAAAAAGCAAGTAGGTTCGTGCTATGTTTGCTTTATTATTAGTACTTTTGCAGCGTCAAAAACTTATTTCGTTAATCGAGTTTCCTCTAAAGGCGATGTTTCAGCGTATGTTTTTGCAGACTTCGAGGCATGAGAGCCTATATAAATAGTTGTATTTAAGGTATCAATTGTATAATCATTATAAATATAATAAATAGGTATGAAAATTAAAGACGTTTTGTTTGTTGCAGCTATTGCAGCTCTTGCAACTTTGACATCATGTGGTGGAAGTAAGAAAGGCGGTCTGCCTAACTTCGGCGACGATGAGTTTGCCGTGGCTACTATCGGTACTTCCAGCGCCGCATTGCAGACTACCTATCCTGCTACCATCAAGGGTATTCAGG
>ERZ1023641.3-NODE-3-length-166822-cov-32.262462_pt1 | contig 166822 bp, 110 predicted proteins | sample MGYA00380335_ERZ1023641 | MGnify/ENA primary metagenome ERZ1023641 (study PRJEB33179, sample SAMN07448970) | human gut metagenome | biome: Human-gut; feature: Human associated habitat; material: Faeces | host: Homo sapiens | place: India: Bhopal | collected... | reverse complement strand
TCATTCTGGGAACAGGCCTCGGACAATTAGCTTCAGAAATAACTGATAGTTACGAATTCCCATACAGTGAGATACCTAACTTCCCTGTATCTACAGTGGAAGGACATGCTGGCAAACTCATATTTGGCAAGTTGGGTGGCAAGGACATCATGGCTATGGAAGGCCGCTTCCATTTCTATGAGGGCTACAACATGAAGGAAGTAACCTTCCCAGAGCGAGTGATGTATGAGTTGGGCATCAAGACCCTCTTCGTAAGCAACGCTTCTGGTGGCATGAACCCTTCTTTCAAGATTGGCGACCTCATGATCATCGACGACCATATCAATTTCTTCCCTGAGCATCCATTGCACGGCAAGAACTTTCCTACCGGTCCTCGTTTCCCTGATATGCACGAAGCATATGCCCATGAGCTCCGCGACCTTGCCGACGAGATTGCCAAGGAGAAAGGCATCGAGGTAAAACATGGAGTCTATATCGGTGTACAGGGTCCTACCTTCGAGACACCAGCCGAGTATCGCATGTACCATCTGTTGGGTGCTGACGCTGTGGGTATGAGCACTGTACCAGAGGTCATTGTAGCTCGTCATTGCGGCATCAACGTGTTTGGCATCAGCATCATCACCGACCTTGGCGGCTTCGACGTTCCAGTGGAAGTGAGTCACGAGGAGGTTCAGAAAGCTGCCAACGAGGCTCAGCCTAAGATGACAGAGATCATGCGCGAGATGATTCGCCGCTCTTAATTATAAATTATAAATTATAAATTATAAATTGGATATAGCAAAGTTGGGTGAGTTTGGTCTCATCGACCACCTCACCAAAGGATATGAGAACAAGAACGCTTCCACCATCTATGGTGTAGGTGACGACTGTGCCGTCATGCACTATCCCGACAAGGAAGTGCTGGTGACGAGCGACATGCTCATGGAAGGTGTCCACTTCGACCTCACCTACATCGACTTGCAGCATTTAGGCTACAAGAGTGCGATGGTGAACATCAGTGACATCTTTGCCATGAACGGAACGCCTCGACAGATGGTAGTAAGTTTGGCACTGAGCAAGCGTTTCAAGGTGGAAGATGTCGAAGAGTTCTACAAAGGCTTGCGTATGGCATGTGACAAGTGGGGCATCGACATCGTGGGTGGAGACACCACCTCTTCCTATACGGGTCTAGCCATCAGCATCACTTGCATCGGCGAAGCCAACAAGGAGGACATCGTCTATCGCAATGGTGCCAAAGAGACAGACCTCATCTGTGTAACAGGTGACCTCGGCGCTGCCTATATGGGGCTCCAACTCCTGGAAAGAGAAAAAGCCGTCTATTACGGACAGGTGGAAGACATCCGAAAGAAAATCGCCGAGGCTAAGGCTAACGGAGAGACACAACGACTCGCCGCACTCAACCAAGACCTTGCAAACATGCGCAATTTCGAACCAGACTTCGCTGGCAAGGAATACTTGTTGCAACGCCAACTTCAACCAGAAGCTCGTGGCGACATCATCGCCCAACTGCGTGAGGCAGGCATTCGTCCTACGGCAATGATGGATATCAGTGATGGACTCAGCAGCGAGCTGATGCACATCTGCCAACAAAGCCACTGCGGCTGCCGTGTCTATGAGAAGAACATTCCAATCGACTATCAGACAGCAGTACAGGCAGAAGAGTTCAACATGAATCTCACCACTTGTGCGATGAACGGTGGTGAAGACTACGAGCTCCTCTTCACCGTTCCTATCGGCGACCATGCCAAGATAGAGGAAATGGAGGGAGTCAAGCAGATAGGTTACATCACACAAGAGAACCTAGGCAAGATGCTCATCACAAGAGATGGACAGGAGTTCGAGCTGAAGGCTCAAGGATGGAATCCATTGAAAGACTAGCATCTTTTAGTTAATAAATATTAAGTAAGAGAAAATCTTTCGATTTCTCTTGCTTAATTCAAAAACTTGTTGTACCTTTGCAACCGCAAAAAGAAAATGGTGCCATAGCTCAGTTGGTAGAGCAAAGGACTGAAAATCCTTGTGTCCCCGGTTCGATTCCTGGTGGTACCACTCCTCCTTTCATTTAGGCGGTTTCTGACTTCGGTTAGAGCCGCCTTTTTTGCATTTATCGCATGATAGGAATATACCCATTAACAATACAAACAAGAATATAAACAAACCAAACTTAAAAACTTATGAGAAAGATTTTGTTATCCCTACTGGCTACCTTAGGCATGGCTACGACTTATGCCCAAGACTACAGCAAGTATTACCAGAACTTGCCGGTACAGATGTCACAGCCTATCCTACCCGCCATTCCTGCCAATCAGGTTAGCATCCTAGACTGCGGAGGAAAAGGTGATGGAACAACCATTAACACCCAGGCGTTCAGCAAGGCCATCAGCCAACTGAGCAAGAAAGGTGGCGGTCATCTCAACGTTCCAGCTGGCATCTACCTCACTGGCCTCATCTCGCTCAAAGACAACATCGACTTACACTTGGAGAAAAATGCCATCATCGTATTCTCCGAGGACAAGAACGACCTCATCAAGACCGACGCTGCCACTGGCAAGAAAGAGGAAAGAGCTTCAACTGCCATTACAGCCAGCAAGCGCAAGAATATCTCCATCACTGGCGAAGGCACCATTGACGGAAATGGCGAATGGTGGCGACCTGTGAAGAGAAGCAAGGTGAGCGATGTGGAGTGGAAACAGTTCCAGGAAATGGGTGGCACACTCAATGAGAAAGGTGACATCTGGTACCCACTCAACCTCAAGAAGACTCCCAACGTCGTAGATAATATCGACGCACAGGAGAAAGTGCGCAATCACTTGATTCGCTTCACGGATTGCGAGAATGTGCTGGTACAAGGAGTGACACTTCTCAATTCTCCTCGTTTCCATCTCATCCCTACCCGATGCAAGAACGTCGTCATTGACGGCATCACCGTGAAATGCCCTTGGAATGCACAAAATGGAGATGCCATCGACATCTCTAGTTGCAAGGACGTACTGATTGTCAACAACATCGTGGATGCTGGCGACGATGGCATCTGCATGAAAGGCGGCGCTGGAGCAGCAGGTGTTGCGGCTGGTCCTTGCGAGAACATCAACATCCAAGACAATACCGTTTACCATGCCCATGGCGGTTTTGTGATTGGAAGCGAGTTCTCTGGCGGCATGAAGAACATCGTGGTACGCAACAATACCTTCCAAGGTACAGATGCAGGCTTGCGCTTCAAGAGTGCAGCCAAACGAGGTGGCACTACGGAGAACATCTTCATCGACCACATCTATATGACCGACATCACGGGCGATGCCATCACCTTCGAGACCACCTACTTCGACAACCATGTAGGTGCCAAGATGCCAACGGCTCCCGTCAAGCAGGAATATTTGCCTAACTTCCAAGACATCCACATCAGCAACGTCTATGTACGTGGTTGCAAGAATGGCATTGTGGCTCATGGAGCCGAGAGAATGATTCACGACATCAGCATCAAGGATTGCAACATCTTCTACAACAAGAAAGACAAGGACATCGACACCTCTTGCAAGATTTCGCTAGAGAACGTCAACTTCTCTACTTTTGCACAGTAAGCGTGGTGTCGCTGACCACAAAATGAATATCGAGACCTTCATAAGGCATACCATATACCTTATGAGGGTCTTTTTGGTAATGTGGCCGTGGGTCTTGCGCCAAGACTTCCTTCAGCACTTCCATCTTATCAGAAGTCAATCCTTGCTGTTTCAAATGTGCCGCTACATCCACAGGCACCACAACCTCCAATCGCTTCCACTTTCTCGTATCCACAAAACCACTTCTGGCATCCGGATGTGAGTCGGCATACACCACATAAGGCTTGATATCATAGATAGGAGTGCCATCCATCAAGTCAGCTCCCTTCACATGAATAATAGGACCATTGGTTCCATCCCACTCTACCCTAGAAAGTCGAACGGAAGACAAGCCGATATTGTTGGGGCGAAAAGGGCTGCGAGTGGCAAAGACGCCCATCTTCTCATTTCCGCCCAACACCGGAGGACGCACTACAGGACTATTCGCCTGATGCTTGTTGGCTGAGAACTCCCATATCAGCCACAGATAATCAAAGCCCTCGATACCACGCAAGGCATCGGGATTTCGATACTCCGGTTCAAAGACAATCTGTCCTTCCAACTCTTCCACCAATCCAGCCTGCTTAGGTATTCCAAACTTACTCGTAAATGGCGAGCGAAATCTTGCTATTGGTTTTATTTCCATTCTTTCCCTATTTTTTCATTCAAGACTTACACCTTATTATATATAAGGCAACACAATGCAGCTTATCTTATGCAAAGATACATTATTTTTGTTTCTCGCCCAAATATGCACCCAATAATTTTGTATTATCCGCAAAATAATGTACCTTTGCAGACAAAACAATAATAGAAAAAATGAAGATACAAAGACCTCTATATGAGATATGGCTCCAAAAGCCTGGTGAATTGGGCATCTATCAGCAGATAGAACGTGCCGGACGAGTATGCTACAAGAGTGAGAATAACACGACCGAAGATTCGGCAAAGCCCTTTGTCGGTCGCATGATTGAGCATGAGCACTTTGCAATGCTGGAACATGGAACCGTTTACCTTGTTTGCAGCCATGGCGAACTTCCTCTCTACCTCACCAATAAGTTTTCTCGTGTCAACACCATCGATGGCAAGGATTACATCACCACCAATTTGCGTGTGATGGCAGAGAACAAGACATTGGACGACTTGAAATACCGTTGTGATTACGAGGAAGGCAAGCATGAGCTTCGCATCACCGTACATTTCACTACCCAGATTGCCATCACCAGAGAGTACAATCGTCATCGCGCCAACTCCATGGCAGAGCAGAGCACTCGCTACTGCAACTATACCAAGAACAAGTTTGGAAGCGAGATCTGCATCAACTTACCTACTTGGATAGAGGAAAAGACTGATTTTGGTGGCATCATCAACGAAGAGGGAAAATGCCACTTTGGAGATACCGACGAGACCAATGAGGAGAAGTTCCAAGAATTGTGCGAGGACATCGCCAACCAAGAGACCGAAGACTGGACCCTACTCGACAGTTGGTTCTTTGCCAACCAAGCAGCCGAGTTTGCCTATATGAAGTTGATTGAAGCTGGTTGCAAGCCTCAGGAAGCTCGTGTCATTTTACCACTCGACACCAATACCGAGTTGGTTCACACTGCTTTCGTTAGCGACTGGAAACATTTCTTCGATCTCCGTGCCTTAGGTACGACAGGAGCTCCTCACCCAGATGCCAAAATTTTGGCATATCCGCTCTATGAGGAGTTCAAATCCAAGGGTTATTTGAAGTAAGAAGTATAAAGAAAGATTAAAAAACACATCGTAAATGCAGATTTTCCATTTTTCGTACAAACGATATGAGAAAATTCTGTATCTTTGCGATGTGTTTTTCATAGTATTAGATTTAAGGTTATCAAGGTTGGGGCTACAGCGGTAGCCCTTTTTTAATGTCATTACCTCTCATTTCCCCTCGAATTCCCTTATATTCGCCCTTATTTTCTTAGAATATCCGTCTTTTTTGAAGAAAATCGCAAAAAAATTCCCAAAATATTTGGTGGAACCGAAAATTAGTCGTACCTTTGCAACCGCTTAAGAAAACCAAGCTATAGTCATCCAGACCGAATTTGGAGAGATGGTAGAGTGGTCGATTACAACGGTCTTGAAAACCGTCGTACCGAGAGGTACCGGGGGTTCGAATCCCTCTCTCTCCGCAAGAGCCTTCTGAAAGAGATTTCAGAAGGCTTTTTTCGTATATCAGCATACTAAAAAGAATCGCCCACCACCATCAACCCATTGATATCCGTGAGATAGTTGGAACTGCGGTGCTCGCACTTCACCTTCCACGCCTGCTTCTCCTCCCCCTCCACTGCCAGCCTCAGCGTCTTCAAGCCATAGCGATGATTGATGGCATCGAGAGCCTGCATCAACTTGGCACGCTCCGGACGATTCTGGATAGGATCGAAGAGGTCGGGTTGGAAAGAATGAAGAGACTCGATGTCACTCACGATAACACCCGCCTTCTTGTATTGGATGCCCTCACGGTAAATCTTAGCGAGAACTCTTAGCGCCGCTTGAGTGATCTCCATCGTATCGGAAGTTGGAGTGACGAGCGACTGGGAGGTTGCATTGCCATACTGCTCCAAATCCTCACGAAATCGATTGCTACTCAAGAACACCGTCACTTTCTTGGCTCCCGAATCATCACCCCTCAACTTATTAGCACAACTGCTCGCAAAGTTTGCTACGGCAGACTTCAAGGAATCGAGGTCACCTACCATCTCCCCAAAGCTGCGACTTGTACAGATGGTCTTCTTCCTCATCACCTCAGAAGTGTCGATGCAAGGCTTGCCGTTCAATTCCAACCACGTCTGAACACCAGGCTTGGTAAGATGAGACTTCACCCACGACTCACTTTTGTCGGCAAAGTCGAGCGGTGTATGAATGCCATAGTAATTGAGTTTCTCCAAGGTTTGCCGACCGATACCCCATACATCGGATAGTTCGAAGAGTTGCAGAGCCTTGCGCCGCTTCTCATCGGTATCTATCATGCAAACACCTTGATAGCCCTTATATTTCTTGGCAAACTTGCTACCCATCTTGGCAAGCGTTTTCGAGGGAGCAATGCCCACGCTCACCGGAATATCCGTCCAGAGCTTGATTTTCGCCGCCACCTCACGCATCATCTCCACCAAGTCGAAGTGAGCCTCATAGCCATTCAAGTCACAGAAGCTCTCGTCGATGCTATAGTTCTCCACATGTTGGATAGACTTGCGCAGGATATTGGTCACTCGCTTGCTCATGGCGGCATAGAGATACATGTTGGTGGAGAACACCGCCACACGATACCCTTCCACGATGTCGCGTACCTTGAAGATAGGATCGCCACGGTGCAGTCCTATCGCCTTGGCTTCGGGAGTGAGCGCAACGATGCAGCCGTCATTGCTAGAAAGCACAACGACGGGCTTACCTTCCAGTCCCGGATGGAACACTTTCTCCACCGAGCAGAAGAAACTATTGCAATCTACTAGGGCATACATGTTTTTATCCCCTAGGTTTGTGAATGATATAGGTCACTGTTCCCCAAATACTGAAGGAGTCTTCCTCCGTCACTCGAATCTCTGGGTAGTTAGGATTGGCTGGCACGAGCCATCCCTCCTCCCCTCTCCTCTCAAACCGTTTGAGGGTATATTCGCCATTCAGTTCACAGACGGCGACTTCAGTAGGCGAAGGATTTCGGTTACTCTTATCCACGATGATGATGTCGCCATCATAGATGCCAGCGTCAATCATCGAGTTGCCTTGCACTCGGATGAGATAGCTTGCCTCAGGATTGGGGCAGAGCATTCGGAGTAACTCAATATCCTGTCCTTTCTCATCATTGTCGAGCGGAATGGGGAATCCCGCCACAATATCCACATCGAAGAATGACAAGCGCATATCCCCTAGCTGAGCGACAGGATACACCTCGCCCAACTTCTCCCATACCGCTTGCTTTATCGTTATATTTTTTTCCAATACCATTTGTTTCTTGATTAATGCAAAGATACAAATACTTTCGGATATAGCGGCTTGTTTCTCGGAAAAAGTGAGAAAAAAGATGAACAAGCCAAAACGAACTCGGCAAGATGAAAGGATGAATGGTGAAAAACATGTGATTATCTCATTTTTCATTTACGTTTCACTCCTCCCTTCACTTTTCGAGAATCTACTCTGATTATCAGACGTTTGCAGTGAAGGGAGAAATCAGGATTGGCTATCAAGTAGCAAGGATGGGACATGAGAATCACATCTATCCCAATCAGATTGTTTCTACCAAGCAATAAGCGTGTGTTCCCTAAGGCGAGGGGCATCGCTCTCGAAGCCTAAGCATCCTCTTCCCCACTCCTGCGATCTTTTCTCTAGGCACAAACATATTTCTGTCTATAGCGAAACATATGTCCCACTACGCCCAAACATATGTTTCACTATAGACAGAAGTTCTCTACACTCGAATTCGTCACCCTGCACCCTCATACACAAACACTTACGGACATAGTAACATCACATCAAAAGCATAGCATTTCATATAGCAAAACTCGAACTGACATACCTACGGCTTAGCTTCCCATAACGACACACTCACTTCCCATGATGCAAACAGCCCACCAAGCACCTCCCTTCACTGCAAAAGCCTGATAATCAATAGAAATTACTGAAAAGTGAAAGGACATGAGCAACAACTTCAAAAAACAAAAAAGTGGCGATAACAGTGCTAAATCTCAGCAAAAAACATAGATTTAGCACCATTATCGCCACTTCATATCACATACCATTTACTGCACATACTTTCTGCCATTGCAGACGACCACACCACGGTAGTTGGCATCCACACGCTGACCTTGCAAATTATAAATCATCGCCTTTGCGGATGATTCCCCTGCAACAGGATGAAGTTGAACACCCGTGGTCTGACTTACCACCTCTACCTTTTCGGAAGAAGCATTGTAATAAGCACCATTCTCGAAATCCAAGTTATCCGTCTGAGGATTTTTGTTGGAATTGAAGATAATACAGGTAGGCTCGAAAACACCCTTGTCGATAGACCAAAGATACACATCATTGCCATTGTGAGTGCCTACCTTGCTGATATGTCCCGTACTGCCTGGCCAACTGGCATACATATTCCCATTAGAGTTCCACACCCAAGCATACATCGGACCTGCCCAGGAAGAAGAATTCTCGAAATAACAGAAAGTCTTACCTTCCTGCCATGTGGCGCAAGTCGGCAGATTGGAAGGAGCAGGAGGTGTAGGAGGAAGAGGCTCACCCTCATAGATGACAGCGATACCCTTGCCGCCTACCTTGCCAGAAATCTTCGAAGCCGTAACGGTGAAGGTGTTGCCACTCACCTGGTCGGTATAGGTACCAGCCTTCACCCAGTTGCCCTTTCCGTCGCCATTGGTCACACTGACCTCACGATTGCCACCAGAGCCGAGCACGATGACCGCACCACTCTTTCGGCATTGAGCAGCCACTCCATTCTCATGCACGTAATAGTTGGGCTCGCCAGCACAGATATTGTGAAGATGATTGACGGCAGCCACCTCTCTGTCCTTAAAGTGGGTGCTACCTTTCACTCCCACCTTGATGGAACTTTTCGCCGTCTCGAAAGGACGAGAGAAATAGAGAGCCGTCGCACCATTGTTGCCAGCTACCACGGCATAGGCACGGTCGATTTTGTTCTGTGAGATATACTTCGACTCGCCTCCGTCATTGCAGTACGTATCATGACTTTCGCCCCAATACACCAACTTATTCGTAGCCGCCTTCCTCTGATTGAAGTTGCCAGTCGACTCATTCACCTGACCACTATTGAAGGAAGCAGCGAAGTGATTGCCATACTGATTGTCGGTAATACTGATATACTTCTGATATTCAGGGAACAGCACAGTATCATCACCACTAGTTCCATCAAGAATCTCACCATAGTTGTACATCGTCTGGTCGGGCACATTCTGCCAGAAAGTATCGCCTTCGGAAGGCAAACCGATGTGCTTGGCTGCATCCCAACGGATGCCATCCACGCCACACGACTTCAACTCAGCCACATACTCCTTAATTTTTTCTTGTACACGAGAATCCTCGGTCTTCAAGTCCCACATACCAATTCTGCCATGCGTCACTTGCCAACGATTGCTATAGTTGATACCACCCTGATAATCGTGATACAGACTCTGGTCTTGCCAGAAAGAAGCTACATAGCTCAAGTTGCCATTGGTATGGTTTGCCACCACATCCACGATGATCTTGACACCATATTGATGGGCTTCGGTACAGAGTTCGGTCAGTCCCTCCTTGGTTCCCAAACCATTCTCACCCACCTTGTAGTCGTAAGGTTGATAGAGCATATACCATGCAGCGCCAACCGGCTCACGAGGATGAGCAGGCGAAGTTTGAACAGCCGAGAACCCCGCCGCCGCAATGTTAGGCAACTCCTCTTTGATTTGTTCGTACGTCCAGTCAAAACAGTGCAAGATGACGCCATCCTGGATATTGTCTTTCAGACCATATTCGTTGTCCGTTGCAAAAGTTTGCAAGGAGACGAGCATGAGCAATAAGACAGCCCATAGCTTGATGGTAAATTTCTTCATAAGATGTTTAATTATAAGTTAAGATTTTAGTTATTTACTTTTCTAATGCAAATATAGCAATAATAAGAAAACTCACAACTTATTTTCTTTAAAATTTCGTTCTTTTTCATATGCAATCGTTTACACAAGTTATCTTTACATGCTACACATATCATGTTTACGGGGCAAAGATAGCTACAAAATGTGATAGGTTGGTAATCGGGGGGCAAAATTTACACATTCCATCGTGCAAACGTTTTCACACAAAGAGGAAATAAAGGACAGACTAAGCGGCGTATTTCTGAGTGTTCAGAAATACGCCGCCGGACCCAAAACAATCATTTATTACCTAAAAAAGTAACTGACATCCATAACTAATACAAACCGGAGCTACATAAAACTATTCGCATAAAACCTTCAAAAACCTTTCATCTATGAAATCCAAATTCAATCTAAAACCTAAATAACCTATGAAACCTTTAATCTATGAACCTAAATGTATAATCTATGAATATAAATCATCTTTTACTTTCTACGCTTTATCCTTGTTGCTCTTTTCGACTGCAAAAGTAATACGAATCTCGCAACCCCACAATAAAAAAGATACATTTTCGTGCATTTTTATTGTGCAAGCGTTTGCACAGACAACTAGCATTGGAGCTTCCTCCTCCCTTATTATACCTTATTATATATAACAGAGGGGGACAAAGATGATAACACTTTGTTTTGGTTTTATCAATATACGAAAGCAAAATGAAAGCAAAACAACGCACAAAACTACACGACGATACAAAACTCAAAATATAGAATATCATTTTATCACATCAGAAGACACATTACTTACAATTTACAAGCAAATGAGGCTTTAGTACTTACAATCTGAAACAGAACGAAAAAATATAGATTATTTTCGCAGATTATCGCTTGCATATTCCGACAAATTGTTGTACTTTTGCAATCGAAATCAAACAAATAGTTATTGTTTTCTAAGATTACATGGCAAAACGTCAGTTTTCGAGAGACATAACTTAAAAGAATACTCTCTATGAGAGCAAGTCAAACTTAACAACAATAGAGACATGAGAACAAAAGTTCATTTCACCAAGATGCAAGGGGCTGGCAATGACTACATCTATGTAGATACCACATTGTACAACATCCCCGACCCTGAGAAAGCAGCCATTGCCTGGAGTGCTTATCACACAGGAATTGGAAGCGACGGACTGGTTCTCATCGGAAAACCACAGGATGGCAGAAGAGCCGACTACTCCATGCGCATCTTCAACGCAGACGGTTCGGAAGCTATGATGTGTGGCAACGCTAGCCGATGTATCGGCAAATATCTTTACGAGAAAGGTTTGACACGTAAAGATACCATCCGACTAGAGACACTTTCAGGTATCAAGATACTGAGATTGCACATTCAGGACAACGGCAAGGTGGTAGATTCCGTGACGGTTGACATGCTTCAGCCAAAGCTAGAGAACAAAGAGCAATTTGTTCCAAGTGAGGAATCAACCCGAACCACCGAGGATGGCATTAAACAAGTAACGCTGGAGGCAGACGGCAGGAAATTTGAAGGAACCTATGTCTGTATGGGAAATCCCCACTTTGTAACCTTCGTGGATGACATCGACACCATCGACATCGCCCACTATGGTAAGATACTTGAGAGAGACAGTACATTTCCACAGCGATGCAACATCGAGTTCGCACAAATGACTGAAACTGACATAATTCGAACGAGAGTTTGGGAGAGAGGAAGCGGCATCACCATGGCATGTGGAACTGGGGCATGTGCAACAGCCACAGCCGCCGCTATCACCCACCGAGCCAGTCGTGAAAGCGACATCGTCATGGACGGCGGCACTCTCCACATCGAATATCGGGAAGCCGACAACCACGTCTATATGACAGGCCCAGCAGCATTTGTTTTTGATGGAGAAATCGAACTCCCATAGGAGAGGCAAGACAAGAGAATTCTTCACTCTTCACTTAAACATTGGCAAACTTAAATAATAAATAAGGTCTTGGAAGGATAACAGAAGAGACCGCAATAAAAGGAGAACAACAATATGGCATTAGTAAATGAACATTTCCTGAAGTTGGCTAGCAACTACTTGTTTGCCGACATCGCAAAGAAGGTAAACGCCTACAAGATTGCCCATCCAAAGCAACGTGTGATCAGCTTGGGCATCGGCGACGTAACACAGCCCCTCTGCCCTGCCGTCATCAAGGCGATGCACAAGGCGGTGGACGAGATGTCCGTCCAGGCTTCCTTCCGAGGCTATGGTCCTGAGCGAGGCTACGACTTCCTCCGTGAGGCGATCATCAAGAACGACTTCTTGCCACGTGGCATCCACCTCGACCCTAACGAGGTATTCGTCAACGATGGAGCCAAGAGCGACACAGGAAATATCCAGGAGATTTTGAGATGGGACAACAACATCGGCGTCACCGACCCGATTTATCCAGTATATATCGACTCCAACGTGATGATAGGTAGAGCGGGAGTCTTCGAGAATGGCAAATGGAGCAATGTCACCTATATGCCATGCGATGAGGGAAATAACTTCACTCCTCAGATTCCAGACCATCGTGTAGATATGATTTACCTCTGCTACCCAAACAACCCAACGGGTACGGTCATCACCAAGGAAGAGCTTCGCAAGTGGGTGAACTACGCTGTCAAGAACGAAAGTATCATCCTCTACGATGCAGCCTACGAGGCGTACATCCAAGACCCAGAGATTCCTCACTCTATCTACGAGATTCGTGGAGCGAGAAAGGTAGCGATAGAGTTCCACAGTTATTCGAAGACCGCTGGTTTCACTGGCGTTCGCTGTGGCTACACCATCGTTCCTAAGGACTTGAAGGCGAAGACCTTGTCGGGAGAAGAGGTAGCGCTCAACCCTATTTGGGATCGTCGCCAGTGTACCAAGTTTAATGGTACTAGCTACATCAGCCAGCGAGCAGCCGAAGCCATCTATACTCCTGAGGGAAAGGAACAGGTGAAGGCAACCATCAACTACTATATGGAGAATGCTCGCATCATGAGAGAGCAGTTGCAAAAGCTCGGCTTGCGAGTATATGGTGGTGAGAATGCCCCATATCTTTGGGTCAAGACACCAAACAATACGCCTAGTTGGAAGTTCTTCGAAGAGATGCTCTACGGAGCTAGCGTAGTCTGTACCCCAGGTGTCGGCTTCGGTCCTTCGGGCGAAGGTTACATCCGTCTCACCGCTTTCGGCGAACGTGAGGATTGCATCGAAGCCATGGGAAGAATCGCCAAGTGGCTGGGGAAATAATCAAACATCGAACATTAATAATTAAACATTATAAAGGTATGAGCAACTTAAGATTTCAAGCTGTTGCAGAGGCTTCCAAGAGAAAGCCTGTTGAAGTAGCCGCTCCAAGCGAGCGACCAAGCGAATTCTTTGGTAAGAAAGTTTTCAACCGCCAGAAGATGTACAAGTATCTTCCTGCCGACGTTTACGAGAAACTCGTTGACGTCATCGACAATGGCGCACGTCTCGACCGAAACATTGCCGACGCCGTAGCCAAAGGCATCAAGCAGTGGGCTGACGAGAACGGGGTAACACACTACACTCACTGGTTCCAGCCATTGACTGAGGGTACTGCCGAGAAGCACGATGCCTTCATCGAGCATGATGGCAAGGGCGGCATGATCGAGGAGTTCTCAGGCAAGTTGCTCGTACAGCAGGAGCCTGACGCATCTTCCTTCCCTTCAGGTGGTATCCGCTCTACCTTCGAGGCTCGTGGTTACTCTGCTTGGGATCCTACATCCCCTGTGTTCATCATCGATGATACACTCTGCATCCCTACCGTATTTATCTCATATACCGGTGAGGCGCTCGACTACAAGGCTCCATTGCTCCGTGCTTTGCACGCTGTCAACGTAGCTGCCACAGAAGTTTGCCATTATTTCAACCCAGATGTCAAGAAGGTCATTTCCAACCTCGGTTGGGAGCAGGAGTACTTCTTGGTAGATGAATCATTATACGCCGCACGCCCTGACTTGATGTTGACTGGTCGCACCTTGATGGGTCACGACTCTGCCAAGAACCAGCAGATGGACGACCACTACTTCGGAGCCATCCCAGAGCGTGTTCAGGCTTTCATGAAAGATTTGGAGGTTCAAGCTCTTGAGCTTGGCATTCCTTGCAAGACTCGCCACAACGAGGTAGCACCTAACCAGTTTGAGTTGGCGCCTATCTTCGAGGAGACCAACCTTGCCGTTGACCACAACATGCTCTTGATGAGTTTGATGAAGAAGGTGGCACGCCATCATGGATTCCGTGTTCTCTTGCACGAGAAACCATTCGCAGGCATCAATGGTTCTGGTAAGCACAACAACTGGAGTCTTTCTACCGATACAGGCATCCTACTCCATGGTCCAGGCAAGACACCAGAGGACAACCTCCGTTTCGTAGTCTTCATCACCGAGACCTTGATGGGTGTATATAAGCACAATGGATTGCTCAAGGCTTCCATCATGAGTGCTACCAATGCGCATCGTCTTGGCGCCAACGAGGCACCTCCAGCCATCATCTCTTCATTCCTTGGCAAGCAGCTCACCGACCTCCTCAACCACATCGAGAAAGCCGACAAGGATGAGCTCTTCACCGTAGCTGGCAAGCAGGGCATGAAGCTCGACATCCCAGAGATTCCTGAGTTGATGATTGATAACACCGACCGTAACCGTACATCACCATTCGCCTTCACCGGTAACCGTTTCGAATTCCGTGCCGTAGGTTCTGAGGCTAACTGTGCATCAGCAATGATCGTATTGAACACCGCCGTAGCCGAGGCTTTGACCGACTTCAAGAAGCGTGTGGATGAGTTGATTGCCAAAGGCGAGGACAAGACATCTGCCATCATCGACATCGTTCGTCAGGACATCAAGGCTTGCAAGCCTATCCGCTTCGACGGCAATGGTTACAGCGATGAGTGGGTAGAGGAAGCAGCTAAGCGTGGTTTGGATTGCGAGAAGAGTTGTCCTAAGATCTTCGAGCGTTACTTGGATCCTGCATCTATCAAGATGTTTGAGGATATGGGCGTGATGAAGAAGAACGAGTTGGAAGCTCGCAACGAGGTGAAATGGGAGACCTACACCAAGAAGATTCAGATAGAGGCTCGTGTGATGGGCGACCTGAGCATGAACCACATCATCCCAGTGGCTACTCACTATCAGAGTCAGTTGGCTAAGAACGTAGAGAACATGATTGACATTTTCGGCGACGAGGAAGGCAAGGCTCTCACTGCTCGTAACATCAAGATTATCAAGAAGATTGCCGAGCGCACCCAGTTGATTGAGACGGGTGTAGAGGAGTTGGTCAATGCCCGCAAGGTAGCCAACAAGATTGAGAACGAGCACGACAAGGCTATTGCTTATCATGACACAGTAGCTCCAAAGATGGAGGAAATCCGTTATCAGATTGATAAGTTGGAGTTGACTGTAGCCGATGAACTTTGGACCTTGCCAAAGTACCGTGAACTCTTGTTCATCCGATAAGTATAGAAAAGAGACAGTATCATCTGATTACTGATCAGATAAACATAAAACTGCTCATTCGTGAAATGAGCTACTCTTCATCAGATATAACAAAAACGATCAATCTATTTCTTTTATTGGTTGTTTAAGTTTGCAGGCTGCATCATTGTGAAATGGTGTAGCCTTTTTATTATCAGATAGTTAGCACACTTTTTAACTCACATATTTTAGGCATATTCTAATCAAAAGTCCCAAAATAGTCCCAAAAAGGTACAAAAAATCCCACCTTGCAATAAGGTGGGTAACAAAATAATGCAAGTGCTAGGGCACTAAGGTGGGATTTCTGCTGCAAAGATAATAAATCTTCCTGAATCCACCAAAGGTTTAGCCAACTTTCTTTCTCGCTCCAGTTGTTGAGGCTGCTTGCTTTCCTTGCCTGAATCCCATAGAAGAACACTCCCCGACCTTGGCAGGATAGCCACCGCCCAGATGTTCCCCGACTTCCTTTACTCTATCATTCAGCCTCAGCAATTAAGGTCAGGAGATACCATAAAGATGTTTCTTTGCTCTGCTGCACTCTTTCTTCTTGATGGAACAATCACCCACCGCCCAAAGGATAGAGCCACAGAAAGCAAATATCGTGCATACTTGCAAGCATATCAGCAAAGGTGGAACACCACCCAGTTATTAACCGCCCATATCTCTGTATCACTATCAGCACAGACCGCCCACCCCTACACCGACCAGAGAAAACTTTCCTTGGTTAATCAGGAGATAGACCGCTCAAAAGTGAGCACACCCAAAGGAAAACGCTCTCCATCCAATCGTGGCACTCTTGAACCATTCAAGAACCACAACCAAATGGAGAGCAAAAACCCCTTGGCTAGATGTGAGAGGACAGACACCACACCTACTTAGTTGAGAAGTGACACCGCTCTTTCCCAAGCCAAAGGTAGAAAGGAACTGCTACCGTCGTACCCCCTAGTCAGTCTTACGTTGAAGCAGGGCTGTCGCTCCAAACCTTTCTTTAATGCAGTTGGCACTTCTCAATCAGCCCAATCCCGACCAATATCCAACTGCCATAGTAACATTTGTGAGGACGGGCAACTCCTCATACTGCCTTCCGATAAAGAAGAGGTTGGTGCCCTTTCCAACCTTACAAATGTCTGCTGCAAAGATACAACTTTCTTAGGAATCCCAACACATTGAAGTGTTAATCTTTTATTAATACTTGCATTTTCTTTTGTGGTTTCTTGTTTTTGATGTATCTTTGTAGCGTTCAAAATTCAAATCTTAGGAGAAATCCAAAAGAAATAATCGCCCTATCTTGCAGCCGTTCAACTGCTTTTGTGGGCATAACATATTAGCAAGACCCTTTCTACACATTGTAATGGTGTGTAGGTGCATATTCCTAAGAGTGCATTGAACAAAAGGTAGTCTTGCTATTTATCTTAGGAATATGGTACAGAACCAATCAGAACAACTGTTGGAGTTGTTAAAGCCTACCTTTGGTAGTGCATCAGAACTTAGTAAGGAACTTGGCAACGCTGCTCTTGAAGTTGCAGTTACACCGCTTGCCGATATTACAGACTACACCGCTATACAAAAGGCAGTATGGGTGATGTTGGAAATCAAAAAGGCACTTGACAAGGTAGCCGAGCAGAAGAAATAAGACTATCAGACAAAAACAAAGGGAATAGGTTTCAAGCCTACTCCCTTTCTTTTTACCCACTATTTCCCTCTATCATAGTGGAAATGTTCATTGTTGTTGAGGCTCCCAGTACTGCACCGAACAGACGTTAAGCAAGTTGGCATTCAGCCTCAGCAATCATATAGTTGCAGCCGGTATCAGGAACACCCGACCTTTGAAGCTACTCTGTTTCTTCCTTGACAATACAAGTGCCACACTCCCCACTATCTTTACTTGGACACTCCTTGCAACACTCCTTTAGGTTTTCTTCATCTTCACACTCAGCAGTCAAACGCTTGATAGTATCTTCTTCTATCAATATCTGTCTTAACTTCTCTCTTGTGCTCATTGAATCTCTCCTAGCAAACAAGTTACAGAAGAATCCACAGAAGTCTGAATCTCCGTGAATCATAAAGTTGATTTCCTGTTCTAACTCCTTTGCTTTCTTTGCATCAGTCAGGACACCACGCTTTTTCATATCAGCTACAAACTCTCTTGTTAGTGTTCCATCATTCAGATGTCTTGCAAGAACATCACAGAACAAACCCTTTAAATCCAACACGCTTAAATTAAACTTTTCTGTTTTCATTATCTTTACTTTTTAAGCACCCATAAGAGTGCATTGTTAAACACTAAATCTATAAAACCTATGTCACCAAAATCAGCGACAAAATACAACTTGTTATATAGGGGAATTAAGAATCTTGGGCAATCTGCTTAACCTTTGCCGTTAATTCCTCTATATCCCCATTGTCAGATGTCAAAGAAGTCTTACTTGCCAGTTTCTGTAAGCCTAACTTAATCTTGCTTATCTCACGTCTATCTTTGATGTTGCTTTGTTCTTTCAACTTGCTTAGATATTCATCAATAGCAAAAGAACCGCCAGCCTTGGCTATCAGTTGGGCAAAAAACAACTCTTTTGCATCTTTAACGCTTGAAATATTCATCATACTATCATCTTTATCACCAACCAACTTAGTAATACTTTGGTAGCCATCAAGCCACCTATCCACCAACCCACGATAAACCGCCCTATCTTGGAGTGTTGCAGCCTTAAACTCTGGGATAGAAAGTTGTTTGGGCAATCGCCCTTTCAATCTCATTTCATATCTCATCATATTTGCAGCTTCAAGACCTTGTGGCATTGTACCACCCGACTTCTTTACTTCTGTTACCTTGTCATAGAAGTAATACTGCCTTGGGTGAACCTTGCCTGAACCTTGGTAGTACAGACTATCTGCCATAGAAACACGCTGCATTCTCGGCATATCACCCAGTAATCTTGTGTAGGCAGTATGTTGTTTTGATAGGCAGATATTAGCACCGACTTCAATACTTGTTATATCTGCATCACCCAAAGGCAAATGAAGTCTATCTGAAAGTTTCTCGATAGCTACCCCAATATCCTTTCTTGTCAGTTGGCAAACATTATTGTCATATAGTAACTTGGGCAAACTACCTTGGATAGAGTAACCACCCAATAATTGAGATACCTTGATATTATCAACATTCCCCTGAATCATCACTTCACCAGTTTTGATATTTACTTTCTCGACCGCCCCACTATCTAGGTAGCACCCAATATCAGGCATATCCCTACACCTTGGAACAAATAGCTTTATGTTATCAACCATATCACTCTCTTTTAAGAAGCTGCTATGTCACCAAAATCAGCGACAAAATACAACTTGTTATATAGGGGAATTAACCTTTTTCAGCCTCATCACTATCAGCACAAGAAATGGCACTTGAACGACACATATTCAAGACTGCATCAAATAAGCCTAATTGTAGTTGTTGGCAATATGAAGCTATTATCGGTTTGGCATTCTCCAATATCAGCAATTCAAAGCTACTAGGGATAGTAAAGCCGCCCTGCATCAACACTTCATCTTCTTGGTGGAACTGAAACAAATAGCCATCATTCTTACAACTCATAAATGGGTTTGGAATCTTTCTGCTTGAATATGTAGGAGTATTATTTGGGTAGCCGTAAGCCGTTCCACTCCATGTAAAGCAATCCTTTAACCCAGTAAAGTTGAGGCTGCCAGTACTTTGTAAATACATCTTAGGTGCATTGTTTGGCTGCTCATCACGCTTTTGCATCAGATACATTGTAGCCTTGCCCTTATTGTCACCACGCTTGTTTATGAAATGTGCCATAGGTGGATAGCACCCACTACACTTAGTCATAACATAAGTTGGAGTTTTCTTCTCTGTACCATCAGGCTTGAATCTGTTCTTTTTGTCATACTCAAACTTGGCATAATAAAGAACCTTGGGTTGCTGCATCACCATCATACTTCATCCCCTTTCTTGGCAACATACAAGGCTGCTGCACTCTCAGCCTCAGCAATAGAGTTTACTCGACCTCTCTGCAACCAGTCATTCAACTCAGACTTCTTGAAATAGATGTTCTTACCATTTGGCTTGTAATATGGTATCTTATTCTTGCAAGTAAGAACATACAAGTATGATTTACCCAATCCAGTATATAATACTGCATCATCCATTGTTAGCATATCCTTTGCAGCGAGTAAAGTTAATGCCTTTATCTCTGCCAACTGCTGCATAATGTCTTTATTCTCTCCCATATTTCTTATTTTATTTAGGAGTGAACAAAGGTGGAGTGTTCTTTCACCACGACACACTTTAGTCCACCACCGCCCAAAGCTGAAATAACTTACAGGTGTATGCAGCCTACAACTCTGTTTGGATAGTGCAAAGGTAAGGAGATTTCTAACAATCTCAAAATAAACAAGATAGCCTTTAATAGCCAACTATCTAAGACTATTAAAGGCTATCAAAAGCTATCAATTTTCTACTTTCTTATACTTCAAAAGTTTCTCTTTTACATATTCAAAATCGTTTTTGTCATACGCTTCAACTTTATTATAGTAAGCATTATAACCGCTTTTATTCCCGACCTCTACAAATTCTGCTTTAACCTCAGGAAAGTAAGGTCTGCTCATCACACCAACTTCAACGGCAGCCCTTATAGTCATAGCTACATATTTGCCTATTTTATTATCCAACAAGTTGTGTAATTCTTCCAACAATCCCAACTTATCTTGAATTAAGATGTGTTCAGCAAATTTTCTTTTATTCTCCAAATCTCCCAGTTGTTGAGGCTGCTTTCCATCTTCCTTGCCATCCTCAGGAGACACACCGCCCACGCTTGTAACATCACTATCAGCAGGGCAGACACATTCAGGAGAAGCACCACAAGCCGAGGAACTGCCACCAACGTTTCTAGACTGCATATAGGTGTACTTCTTCTTTAGCTTGTAAATTGCATCGCTTACCATATCATAGCATCCATACCCCTTAGTCCAGATATCCAATTCTAACTCATAACTATCATCGTGCCACATACCCTTGGAATCTCTGTAACCTCTATGAAGTATTCCACCCTTATTTGCATTAATATAGTCAAGTACATCAAACACATCAGAACCAAATATATAATTTTGTTGGAGCACCTTTTCAATCGCTTGTATCAACGCTTCTTTATCTTTGCTCTTGGCATTCTGTTTGATGTATTCTTGAACACCTATCAAACAATCTCGTTTATCTGTTTCTCTCATATCTCCTAATCATTAAAAGACCTTATCCATTAAATTAACTGCTTCCACTTTCTTCTTATTTACCACCTCTGCATAAATCTGGGTTGTTCTCAGGTTTTTATGTCCCATCAACTTACTAGTTGTGTAGATGTCAGCACCCAAAGTAAGCAAAGTTGTGGCAAATGTATGTCTAGATAGGTGGAACGTTACATTCTTCTCTATCTCTGCATCCTTTGCCCACTTCTTCACACTTCTGTTTATTGAGAAATGTGATGGTAAGGTAAACACTAAGTCTTCCCCTTTTGCATCACCCCTATCAGGCAACCACTCTAGGGCATTGGCAGACAAAGGCACAATAATACTCTGTTGTGTCTTCACCTGAATCTTACTGACAACCGTCCCATCTTCACCCGACTTAATATCTTTCCATTTCAAATCCTTTATGTCAGATAGTCTAAGACCACAGAAACAAGCAAACAAGAAAGCCATCTTTGTTTGCTCATCATTGCAGGGAGTGTTCATCAGCTTCTTGACCTCATCAATCTCTAGATACCCTCTATCATTGCCACTTCTGCTTAAAGGTTTCTTTTCCTCTTTCTTTAGTTGGTTTGCAGGGTTTCTACCTATTATTCCATCCCTCACCGCTTCATTCAGGGCAGTAACAAAGGTGTTGAAATAAAGTCTAGCAGTACTATTGGCAATCGATTTTTCTTTATGCTCACCGCTTTTCTTAGGGTTTCTTGTGCCAATCGTCTTCCCATTGACAAGATACAACACAAAACCCTCACAAAAGGCTTTATCCACCCTATCCATAGTTATCTTATCACCCTTGTATTTAACTAGGTGCAACATAACATTCTTAATTGTCACGGCATTACTTTTGCTCTGCCCTAACTTCTCTTTCTTGGCTGCATATAGTTTCATCCAATCCATCAAAAGAATCTTCTTACCCTTATCAGGTTTCTTTATGCCAGCCTTTCCGTTAGCATAGTCAATCAATCTTTGTGCCTTGATAGCATTGGCTGCATTCATCGTGTTCTTATTCAGAATCCTTGCAGCTTCATCAACCTCAGGCACAAGATACAATCCCAGATGTTCATAAGCATAGCAGTTATTCACACCCTTACTAGCATCATAAGCCATCAGATAGATAGACTTATTGCCATTCTTTAGCTTTTTGAACCTAAGTCTTATAGGCTCTTTAGCTTTTACAATAGTTTTTCTTCTTCCCATTGTCTTGCTTTATTTTGTTACCGATGCAAAGATACTCTTATTTTCTGAAACAACCAAATCTTTTCTATCAAAAGTCCCAAAAAGTCCCAAAATAGTCCCAAAATACACCAAAAAAGCTCAAAATAAAGAAAAGCACAACTCTAAGAATTTACATAACTAGTTGATAATCATTGCAGTTTAGTTTACTTTGTTTTAGCTTGTTTTATTGGTTGTTTAAGTTTGCGCGGAGTGTGGTTGTGAAATCACGCTCCGCTTTAATTTGAGACACAATTATGGCGAATTCGCCACAATTAGATTATTTATCCATATATCGTAGCCACGATCTTTCTCGCCCCACCATAGTTGCGGAACTCGCAGAGGTAGATGCCCTGCCACGTACCAAGATTCAACCTGCCATTGGTGATGGGGATGGTGAGACTCACACCGAAGAGGGAACTCTTGGCATGGGCTGGCATGTCATCATCGCCTTCCAGTACGTGGTCATAATATGGCTCGTTCTCCTTGACGAGATGATTCATAATTTTCTCCATATCCGAACGCACATCAGGGTCGGCGTTCTCATTGATACTGAGGGCACACGAAGTATGCTTCACGAAGAGATGGAGCAAGCCCACCTTGGGAAGTGGGCTTGGGAGATGAGACAATATCTCTTGTGTAACAAGATGACAACCTCTGCGCTTGGCAGTAAGCGAAAATTCTGTTTGCTGTATCATTCCATTTAAATATATATTTTCTATTTTAGCTTATACTTTCTATTCAAAGTAGATTTTAAACTTATACTTCAATCTTTCAGCGAATAAGTGACCGTGGTCACTACCCTCACCTTCTTGATATAAGGGGTATTGGAATCCCGGTCCTCTATCGAGAACTGACCTTGGTCGGCATTCATAATCTTGTCGAGCTTACTCTTGCTGTTCTTGGCAAACTGTTCGGCTGTCTGCTCGGCATTGGCTATCGCCTCCTCCATCATCTTCGGTTTCATCTTGCGGAATGCCACATACTCGTACTTCACAGGATTGTCGTAACCACCATCCACAATGGCGACACCCTTCTGGAGCAAATCTCCCTGACGGGCGATGATGTTGCGCACGAGCTTCACGTTGTTGGAAGTCACGGTGATAATCGAAGTGATGTTGTAACGATAAGGCTGACGATTGTCGCCATATCGCTCGGCATTGAGGTCGATGACCACAGGGGCGTTCACATTGATTTCACTTGCCTTGACACCATTTGCCAACAAGAACTTGCGAATGGTGCTCGTGGTGGTATTGATTTTCTGATACAGCTCAGGCAAGTCGTTGCCTATCTCCTTCGAGAGGATAGGCCACGTCACCTTGTCGGCTTCCACCTCTTTCTCCGCCAAGCCCTTCACCACGACCTTGCGATCCTTACCTGCCAAGCCCTCCAAACCCGACTTGATGCAAAATCCAAGCGCAATGATGCCGATGGCTAAGATTGCCGCTTGCTTGATACCTGTACTTACATTCATAACTACTCCAATTTAGGTTCAACATTCAGTCTTCTAAAAACATTTGCACATCCAATGCAAACTTTCGGGGGCAAATATAGGCTTTTATCCCTCTATCTCCAAACTTTCGCCCTCATATTTAAGCAACTTTAGCAATGTTACAGTTGCATTCTTATCCCCTAACAAAGCGCATTTATAGCATGCAAGAAAGCGCATCCTTGCATGCTATAAATGCGCTTTCTTGCATCAAGTATGTTCTTTTCTTCTTTTTTTCCTCCTTGTTTCAGCAAAAAGCATTATCTTTGCAGCCTAATAAAGACTAGAAGATATGGATTACAATATGATAGGCACAGCGTGGTCGCTTTTGCCTCCCCTCGTAGCCATCGCACTGGCACTCAAGACCAAGGAGGTCTATTCCTCCCTCTTCATCGGCATCTTGCTAGGTGCCGCACAATATTGCATCTCGATGGGTACAGGACTGGATGGATTTCTGATACACCTCACCAATCATACCGTGGGCAGTGGCGATGATGCCAAGGCTTACGGCATGATTCATTGCCTCTCCGACCCTTGGAACGTAGGCATACTTGTGTTTCTCGTCCTCCTCGGTTCCATCGTGTCACTGATGAACAAGGCTGGCGGTTCGGCAGCCTTCGGTCGATGGGCTTCGCAACACGTCAAGTCGAAGATGGGTGTGCAGATAGCCACCATCCTGTTGGGCATCTTGATATTCATCGATGATTACTTCAACTGCCTCACCGTGGGTTCGGTGATGCGCCCTATCGCCGTTCGCAATGGCGTGACCAAGGAGAAGTTGGCTTATCTCATCGACTCCACGGCAGCCCCCGTCTGCATCATCTCCCCTATCTCCAGTTGGGCAGCGGCAGTATCGGGATTCGTGTCGGGAGGCGAGAACGGATTGGCCCTGTTCTGCAAGGCTATACCATTCAACTTCTATGCCTTCTTCACCATCCTCTTCATATTTGGCATCGTTTTCCTCGGCTTCGACTTCAAGGCGATGAGCAAGTATGACGAACGGCTTCGTGACTGGTATGAGCGTACCAACGGAGGTAAGCTCGATGAGGTGAGCGATACCAAGTTGCATATCGTAGAGCATGGTGTAGATGCCCAGAAAGGCGATGCCACACAGAGCAAGGGAAAGGTGGCAGACCTTGTCATCCCTATCTTGTTGCTCATCATCTTCTGTATGGCTGGTATGGTGTATTCCGGCGGATACTTTGACGCATCGAGCAAGAACTATCTGGATTTCATCGATGCCTTCGCCGAGAGCAATGCCTCCATCGGCTTGGTCATCGGTTCGCTAGCCGCCTTCATTCTCACCATCATCCTCTTTGTGGCACGCAAGACCTTGCCTTTCCATGATGCCATGAGCAGCCTCATCAAGGGCTTCGAGGCGATGGTGCCAGCCATCCTCATCCTCACCTTGGCATGGACGCTGAAGAGTATGACCGACTCACTGGGTGCCGCGGAATACGTATCGGGCTTGGTGGCTAGCAGTGCGGCAGGTTTACAACAACTACTGCCTGCCATCATCTTTGTCGTGGCAGCCTTCCTTGCTTTTGCCACAGGCACTTCATGGGGTACATTCGGCATTCTCATCCCTATCTGCATCGCCGTATTCCCAACGGATGATCCACTTCGCATCATCTCCATCTCTGCTTGTATGGCAGGAGCGGTATGTGGCGACCATGTCTCCCCTATCTCCGACACCACCATCATGGCGAGTGCCGGTGCCGAGTGTAAGCACGTACACCACGTCTCCTCCCAGTTGCCATACGCCCTGACTGTGGCATTGGTATCCTTCCTCACCTTCTTGGTGGCAGGATTCACACAGTCGCTCGGCATCATCGGCAGCGCCATCGTGTCGTGGATATGCGGCATCATCCTATTGGCTTCGGCATTGATGATTCTCAAGAAAAAGAAATGAGTCATTAGAAAGAATGAATCTGATAAATATCATAGTAAACAACTAAAACAGTAACGATATGGGAAAAAAATTACTTCACATGGCATTGGCGGTAATAGCCGCTGTATTGCCAACGATACCTAGTATGGCACAAATACCAGAGGGGTATTACAATTCACTCAAAGGCAAGAAGGGAGCGGAGCTGAAAACTGCTGTCCATAATGTCATCAAGAACGCCAAGGTGCTCTCCTACGGAAGCGGAAGTGGACATACTTGGTGGGGATTTTGGCAGACCGACCGAGACGAGCGAGGTTACTTCATCGACAGATATTCTGCAGAAAGCGACTGGGTGAAATCCACCTCACAAGGCGCAGTGGGTTCGGGTATGAATATCGAGCACTCCTTCCCTAAGAGTTGGTGGGGAAAAGCCAAAAACCAAGCTTACAAAGACCTCTATAACTTGATGCCTTGCGAGAGCAAAATCAACTCCACCAAGAGCAACTACCCGATGGGAACTGTGGTTAGTGGTGACAATGGCAATGAATGGACCAAGGTAGGAAATGGTTCTGATGGCAACAAATATTGGGAGCCTGCCGATCCATGGAAAGGCGACTTCGCACGTGGCTATATGTATATGGCAACCACCTATCAGAACTTTACCTGGAAGGGAGCAGCCGCCCTTCAAATCCTCCAGCAAGGCACTTACCCTACCCTCCAAAAGTGGGCTTATACCTTATTTATAAAATGGGCGAAAGCCGACCGTCCCGATGCCTTGGAAATCCAACGCAACGAGGATGTCTATAAGATACAGGGCAACCGCAACCCATACGTTGACTTCCCTAACTTGATGGAATATGTTTGGGGAGACAGTACCGACATCGCCTTCAATCCAGAGACGACCGTCAAGTCGAGTGCTTACAAAGATGGTGGCGGTGGAACAGTTACTCCAGACCCAACGCCAGATGAGCCTAGTAGTGGAACCATCTTCACTGCCGATTTCACCAAATCCCAAGGAGGTTGTACGGAGAGAATCATCAAGAACGAAAGTTCATATAGCAACATTTGGTTGCAGACAAGCGACTATGGCTGGAAAGCAACGGCATACGAAAAGAGTAACAAGAAAAACAATGTTGCCGATGCCACACTCATTCTCCCAGAGACAGACTTGACCGATTATCAAAGCGCAACCCTCACCATCAATCAAGCCGTCAACTTCGCCAAGACAAAAGGACTTGAATACCTCAGCATAGAGGCTATTACCATCGATGACGAGACGGATGACGAAATCACCACCAAGCTGGCAGACTTCAAAGTACCATCCGAAGACAGTTGGGCATTTGCAACTTATACCCTAGACCTTACCCAATTCTGTGGCGATCGCTTGATCCTCGCCTTCCACTACACCAGCGACGCATCCGTCTGCTGCACATGGGAAATCAAGAACCTCACCATCGAAGGCACCAAGGTCCCTACGGGTATCGACACTCCTACTTGGAAGACTGACAATCATGGAGTGATTGATTTCAGCAAACCATACGAGACCTACACCGTGGATGGAATGAAGACTACATTGAACAAAAACAAGAAAGGCATCTTCATCGTCAAGCAAGGCAATGCCACTCGCAAGATGGTAAGATACTAAATGTGACATCATATTATAAGACGATACAAAGCTATATAGCATATTATCATCCAGAAAAAGATATATTGGCAAACAGAAAAAGCCCGAATACTCGAAAGGAGTTTCTCCTCAGAGTATTCGGGCTTTTATTTTCTATGTACGGACATTATTTGTCCAAAACCGCCAAGTTCTGATAGAACCAAACGTTCATCAGGTTGGCTCCACGATGGTTCCAAGCATAGTAAGGAATCAAAGTGAGATTCATATTCTTTACAGAAACCTTGCCATCAGCAGCCTGATCCAATACCTGCGCAGGTGTCTGGATAGCCTTCACAGCGAAAGCAGGAGCACCCTTGGTCTCGGTATTCTGAATAGTGTAGTTGTCAACGAGCGTGAAAGCAGGCTTCTTGCTGCCCATCACTGCACGGAGCACAGGCTCACCAGCATTGTCAGCAGCCTCAGCACAATAAACCAAAGGACCACGCTCCACTGCTACCTTGCCACGGTCATCAGCCACCTTGCCATTGGCTACAACGGTACGAACTGGCATATCGAAATGGATGCGAACGACATCCCCCTTCTTGATGTTCTTCACTGGGAGATAACCCTTGTTGGCAACCAAGTCAGCTTCCACAGCCTTGCCATTCACAGTTACGCTATAAGCAGGTTTCTCAGCATCACGATAAGCATAGAGGTCGCTTGGTACCACCTGGTTGCGAACCCATCCAGGAATACGTACCAAGAGGTTGGCATTCTTCGCAGCACTCTTCTTCACAGTAATCTTGATGTCTCCATCCCAAGGATACTCGGTTGTCTCCTCCAAGACCACATTCTTGCCACCCACCTTGATGGTAGAAGTATTGCCAGCGAAGAGGTTCACATAGATATTATTGTCCTTCACACCAAAGAGATAACCCGGAACGGAAGGGATGAAACGGCACAGGTTGCTAGGACAGCAGGCACAACCGAACCATGGTTGACGTGTGGTATTGCCATCGGAATTAAACTTGTATTTGCCATCGCTAGATAGAGGGTTTGGATAGAAGAAACGTCCACCATCCATACTCATACCAGAGATGACACCATTATACAAGGTGCGCTCCAAGCAGTCTATATACTTACTCTCACCATGCAAGAGGAACATGCGCTCGAAGAGATATACCATAGAGATGGCAGCACAAGTCTCGTTGTAAGCAGTCATATTAGGCAATTCATAGTTGGCGCCGAAAGCCTCACCTGCATGACGAGCACCCACACCCCCAGTGAGATAGTACTTCTTGGAGACGATGTTGTCCCAGATACGATCGATGGTCTTGATATAATCTGAGTCTTGTGTGAGGGCAGCCACATCAGCAATACCGGCATACATATATCCAGCACGAACGGCATGTCCCCAAGCCTCGCTCTGCTCCAAGATAGGTTTGTCGCTCTGAGAATAGATGTCCTTGATATGTGTCTTGCCACGATAGTCGAGCAGATACTTAGCCTCATCGAGATACTTCTTCTCACCCGTCAAGGTGTAAAGACGAGCCAAAGCCATCTCGGCAATCTGATGACCTGGCACCACGGTAGCCTGTCCTGCCTTTGGCCCCACCTCCTTGACTACACAATCAGCATAACGCTTGGCGATGTTGAGGAACTTGGTGCTACCCGTAGCCTGATAATGAGCGCAAGCCGCATCCACCATGTGGCCGAGGTTGTAGAGTTCATGGCTCAGCACCTCTTCCTTCTCCCATCGCTTGTCACCACTCCATCCATGAGGATGCTTTGGGTTGATGGTACGAGCTGTATAGAGATAGCCATCAGGCTCCTGTGCCGCTCCGACCACGTTGAGTACACTGTCGATATACGCCTTCAACTTCTTGTCGGGATAAGTTTGGAGGATATAGCTAGCACCTTCGATGGTCTTATAGACATCGGTATCATCGAAGGAGAATCCCATAAACTTGCTCACGTCCCATGCTGGGGTAGTCAACCCCTCGTGATTAGGATGCTGCAAGGTATAGGCAGCCATCTCGAAATTCTTGTAACGGTGCTCGCTCTCACACTTGCTGAAAGCCAAAGGAATCGTCACTTTCTGGGCAGCTTGCAAACGAGCACCCCAGAAGGTGTTCTGCGAAATCTTCACACTGGTGAAAGGAACTTGGGCGAATGGATAACCATTGCTCAGTGTCTTGCCACTCTTCTGTGCCATCGTTGGCAATACCACGGCGGCTGAGAGAATCACGGCTGAAATCAGTCTCTTCATAAATTCTTCTTTAGGTTATTAATATTGTTGGTTTTTGCTATCGAACCATATCGATGGTGCAAAGATAATAAAACAAAATGAATAAAGTGTGCTATCAACAACAAAAAAAACATTTTTTTTATACCTTTTCACACCGCTTCTGCTTATCAGATTGCTACATACACAAACGTTTGCACAAAAAAGAAGTAGAAAAATGCTGAATATCAGAACAAAGAATCTGATTTTTTTACTACTTTTGCTAACAAAACATGATTATTTCAAAATATGTAAAAAGATGAAAATGTTTTACTCACTAATTCACAGAAGAGCATGGCTTGCTTTATGTATGCTGCTATGGATGCCTATACATCTATTGGCAGATGAAACAGCTAAAGAAATCAAAATTTACTTCCACGACAACGCTGGCGATAAGATTAGCTTATATGCCTGGGTGACTGATGAGACAGGAAAAAGCAAAGTACTCACCACAGACTGGGATACTCCAAGCACCGAAGTTTACCCCACCGTCAACATCGGAGGAAAAACATGGAATTATAAGACATTTACTGGTTATAGTTCCGTCAACATCATCCTCCGCAAACACGACAAGACAAGCAAAGAGATTATCGCCCAAACGGTGGATATCGCAGGAGTTACGGAAGACACCTATCTCGTCACATCTGGTAGCTTCAAAACCGACTGGTCGAAAAAGCATTCTGTCATGCTCTTCCACGACATCACACGCTCGGAGGCTGAAGGCAAAACCATCAACTACGAGGTGCGCATGAAAGCTGATGGCGCTACCAAGAAGTTCTATATGACTAACGTGCGCAACCAAGAACCAAACATTCACTCCATCAACACCAGTCTCTTCACCATTGGCATCAAAGACAAAGACTTGCCTGGAAATGATGGCGACAAGGTAGATTTCTATATCGCTGGCTCCGATGACGGACAACAGTATGCAGACGGCACTACCATCATCGACCAATTCCGCCCTCACACTGCTGATGGTTTCGATTTCACACGACAAACCTTTACCGACGAAACTAAAGGCTATAAAACTTATGTAGAGTACAACAACTGCCCCAATACGCAGAACGATTATTACTTCAGTCTTACCAAGGGTGCTGGCGTTTCCTACACCATCTGCCTCAACAATTCGTTGGTTACAGACGTTAAGTATGGCAGCAATCAGGACGTAACTCAGGAGCACGACCCCAACAAGCCAACAGGTTACGACGAACACACTACATACGGTACACGCAGCGTCGCCGTCTACACCAATCAAGCCATTGCGAATGATGAAAAGGGCTACACCCTTATTGGCAACTTCCTGAAAGTCAACGATCCCAATACTGACAACCAAGGCCTTAATAGCGATGCAACCTGGTCGCCCGACGATGATAAAACACGTTTCCCCATGAAGCGATGCACCGAATTTGATGCCGTGGTGGGCGAGCTCGGCGACATCGTGTATAGTCACAAGCTCAACAAACCAGCCAGCAACATGAACACCATGTTCTTTAATATCTGCCCCAACACCTTATTAGAAGATAATTCGAAGAAGTGGGGAGGCACTGATGATAACAACAAATACACTACCGATAAGTGGAACTATATCATCCGCCCACAGGTGCAAGCGGGCAAAGACGCTATCGCTCTGAATGGCTGTGTAGAGATTACACCCGTCAAAGTAAAAACCAACGACGAAGGCATCGAAGTGCCCGTTGTGATCAACCGCAGCCAGGCTTTCAATGCCAATGTCGACGATAACAACTATTCGCAGTTTACCGTTTACTTCAATGCCACTCGTTCCACCTATACCATCGTGCCCGAAGAGTCTATCGACCTCATAGGCTCCTCAGTAGGCATGATCGACCGCAACAGCGGTGAGTGGCGACAAGGACAATGGGAGAACGGAGAGCGACAGTATCACTATGTCAGAATGGCGAGAAACGATGCTCTCGACATCACCACTAACGCAGGAACTACCGAAGAGCAAACCACCAAATGCTGGGAATACACAGGACAATTCTATCATTACGACGTAGCTGGCGGACGTGGCGGCGCCAACGCTGCTTATGGATTCCGATTCCTTACCAATCAGACCTATGTGCGCAACTATATCGAGGACTCTTGGCGTCCAGAACATTACACCGACGCACAGAAGGAGGAAAACGATGAGAACAAAGCTATGCAAGCTGTCAATACGCCCTATTGGAATGAGGTGCAACTCGACCCTTACAATGCCACGGACATGAACAACCCCATCATGCCTTACAACCCCAACGGAAGCCCTATCTACGGCGGCTTGGGCAATGAGCGTGACGAAGGACTGAACATCGGCTTTGTGCTGCCCACAGGCATTTACACCATGCGTTTCTGGCAAACTACAGATAAGTCTGGCAAAATCCAAAAGGCGTGGTACACCTTGGGCGAAAGAATCACACCCCCAAATCCTTTACCCGACAATACCGATGTCTATGAAGAACTCAACTGTATTCGCACATTCAGTTCTTCTATTGCCTACAAGCGTCCTGACAAGATGCGTGTATTCATCGTAGATAGCTACAACAACGGACAAGCCCACCTCAAGGAGATAGATTACATCCCTGCAAATACAGGTGTCATCTTAGCTTACAAATCTGCCGATGCCGAAGGGATGAAGAAGAAAGCTGATGACCTTGAGTTCGTAGGCGAAGCCGATGAAGCCGACCAGAAGTATATCTACGAAAAATTCCCCTCTATCAACTTTGAGGAGAAGCACGATGCTGGAGCAGAAATCGGTATGAACTACCTCATGCCATCCATCGCCTCTATGACTATCCAGACTACTGAATACGCTGACAAAGCCACAAAAACCATCGCCTATCGCAACTATATGTTCACTGCCTACAAGAAGAAGGGCGACGAGCGATACACCCTTTGCTTCAAGCGCGTCATCACAGGTAAGACAAGTCCCAACACTGCTTATCTTCGCTTGCCTGCAGAGCTATGCGGAGGCAAGAAGGTAACTACCAACGACGAGAAGATTGTTGGTTCGTCAGCTCAATTCCCTGACTACAACCCACAAAACGCTAAGGAGTGCTACGCCGCAGCTATTTGGGGAGACAGCAGCACCACAGGCATCACCACGCTGCCTACAGATAGCTCCGTAAGCCCCACTCGCCCACGCACCTACTTCACGCTGCAAGGCGTACAGGTAAGTCAGCCTACAGCACCAGGCATCTACTTCTGCCAAGGCAAGAAAATCGTGGTCAAGCAATAATCAATCCATACAATAATAACTATCAAGATGAAAAAAATATATCAACAGCCACAGATAACAACCCTTTTCGTTACAGCTCTCACGCCTATCATGGGAAGCACAGAAGAACCAGGTAAAGTATCTGCTGGTAGTGGTGCAGGAAGCGATAGCGAAGGTAATGAATACATTGTCCTCGGCAAAGACTTCAACGCATATAATACATGGGACGATGAAGAGGATGAAAAATAAGTAGGCATTTTAATTAACCCTCAGCAACGGATGTCGTGCAGGGCAGAAGGTAATGCCGTGCAGGGCAGAAGACGATGCGACTAGGAGCGTAAGCTGATGCGACTAGGAGCGTAAACAAACAGGCGTACATCCGTGCTATTACGAACGTACGCCTATTATTATTTTCCATCGAAAAAGCATCTACAGCTTTTTCTAGTTTCCTTATCTATGCACCGTGCAATGCTCATGCCGAGCATACAAAAAAAGTGTGCAATTAACGATAAATGTTAGTTGCACACACCATTTTGCAGCATATTATAACTAAAACTGCGCTTTAAACAAGAATGATTTACCTTTATTTGGTCGTCAAATACTTATCATATTCACAAGCTGCGAGCAAGAAAGCTCCCACACCGAAGTTAGCTTGCGAGTTGGCATCCACGGTCTGACCAGGGATGGCACGCTCACCGATAGGTTGTACATATCCCACCTTGCCGTCTGCCTGAAGTGCAGTCTCTGTGAGGTATGTCCATGCTCTGTCGATGCTTTTCTTGTACTCCTTCTTGTTGAGGTAGCCATTGTTGACACCCCAAAGCATACCGTATGTGAAGAAGGCAGTACCACTGGTCTCAGGACCTGGCGCATGGTCAGGGTCCATCATCGAACGAGTCCAATATCCCTCTGGCTGCTGGATCTCAGCTACCGCCTTCGCCAACTTCTGATACTTGTCCACGAAGAACTGATAGTGTTGATAGTCCTTAGGCATATCTTGCAGCACCTTGGCCAAGCCAGCTAGTACCCATCCGTCGCCACGAGCCCAGAAGTCCTTCTTGCCGTTGGCACTCTTATGCTTAGGATATACATATTTGCCATCACGGAAGTAGAGGTTGGTCTCCTTGTCGAGCATAATCTCGTCGGTGGTGAGGAGGTTGGCATAGAGCTTGTCGAGATACTTCACATCGCCTGTAAGCTTGTACATCTTGGTCATCACAGGCATCACCATGTAAAGGGCATCACTCCACCACCAGTAATCGGTAGGCTCGGAGTAAGCCTCATAGTGCATCACCTCCTTGGCACGCTTCACCATGTATTCAGAAGCCTCGGCATTACCCTTGGCAGCCTCGATGTTGTAGAGGTCGATGTAGGTCTGAAAACAGATCTGCCAATCACCGAAGAGCACATGGTCCTTGCCTTCGCCGTATGGTTTGTACTTCCACTTGGCAGGGTTTGCCTCGGTAGCACCCGACCAGTCGTTGTGCTCAGCCCATCGGATGGTATAGTCGAGCATCTTTGGATCTTTGAGCATCTTCCATACCTCCATATTGCCAGTATGGTAAGCAGCGTTGTCCCAGAAGGAGCGAACCTCAGGCTTGTTGTTGGTCTGCCAGTAGTTGTTCACCTTCTGTATCATCTCCACGATTTGCTCGTGGTTCCATGTCTTGGAAGCCTTCACTTCCTTCTTTGCCTTGGTTAGCTTGGCTGCCTTCATCGTCTTCTGTGCAGAAGCAATAGAAGTATATACAGGAGCTGTAGCATTAGCTTGAAGAGCAAGCGAAGCGACAGCGAACATCAAAAATATCTTTTTCATATCGTCATAAGGCGTATGCCCCATTTATCATTTATAATTTATCATTTGTCATTTAAATATCACCATTTATCCTTGGTGGTGATGTCATCTTTCCACTGGTGATCCTTAGGGAAAGCCTGGTTGTTCCATGCCTTCACCTGTGTCCAAGGCTGGGCTGCGTCGGTCCAGAAAGGATGGTCGGCAGGCAAGCCAAGAGGCATGAAGGCAAGGGTGGTCATATAGAGAGAACCATTGTTGGTGTACCAGTCTGCCACGTTTTTCTGGCTTGTTCCACAGAAACCGATGGAGAGATAGCCCTTCTCATTGAAGTTGTTCTCCTGGTCGAACATACGATGGAGCACCTTGGTCAAGGCAGCACGCACCTGACCGTTGCTCAAGTCGCTAGGCAATTTCTGATACCAAGCCATCAAGGCGAGTGGTTGCATAGTAGCCATACGATAAGGGATGCTTCGTCCGAAAGCAGGGAAGGTACCCTCAGGAGAGATGAAACGCTCCAAGATGAGGCTATACTTCTGGCAACGCTTCAACTCACGGTCGTAATACTTCTTGTAGTCGAGACGAGTGTTAGCCTTGGCATCTACCATCGCCTGCAAGGTCTCCAAGTACATAGGATGGAACACATAACTGCTATAGTAGTCGAAGGCAAAGACAGGACCATCAGAATACCAGCCATCACCCACATACCACTCTTCCATCTTGCGACAAGCCGAGTTGACACGATATTGGTCGTAGTCGCCACCTGCCTTCGCCATGAAACTCTCGATGGTAGAAGAGAAAAGCAACCAGTTGGTATATGGAGGGTCGATATGGCGGAGCTTGGCAAACTCCTTTAGGTAGCGTTGCTTGGTCACGTCATCCAATGGCATCCACAAGGTGTCATAAGCACGGAGGAAACTCTCGGCGATGTAAGCGGCATCCACCAAGTTCTGTCCACCGATACCCCAACAGAGATAGTCTGGATTCTGAGGATCGACAGCGTTCTTGTAGGAAGCCAAAGCCCACTCACGCAGTTGCTTGCGCTGCTTACCCTCGGCAGTATTTTCATCCGGCAAGGTAAGCCAAGGAGCCACACCAGCCATCAATCTGCCGAAACACTCCATGTAGAGCACCTTCTTGTTGCGGTTGTCGAAACTAGGACTGAACTCCGTCTGCATGTTCTTTTGCAACTCGCCCTTCGCCATGTTTTCCAACACGGGTTGAGCCATCTTGTAAGCCAAGGAGCACCAATATTCACGGTCGCTCTGCTGTTGTACCTTCTTCTTGGCACTCATCCCAACGAAAGGAACCAACGCCAAAAGGACGGTCATCACGATAGTTTTATATATATTATTCATAGATAAGTTGTAATTTGCTATTGTTTGTTTAGTTATTGTTATTCTTTTAAGCTTTTAAGCGTAGAGATGTACCCATTGCAGGTAATCTCCACAAAGATAGGTGATTTTCTTCAGAAACAAGCAGAGCGACCGGTATTTTTATTATTTTTTCAGTATTGGCATACCGTTCTCCCAGGAGATAGGTATCCACAAATGTCGGCTGTCGCTCAAATGCTTTGGATTCCAGATGTCTGCCATGAACACATAGTCGGCACCATGGAACATCTTCTTTTGCGCAGCTGTCTCCACCTTATATATATAGGTACCCTGCGCACCGAAGGTCTTGTCGGCTTTCTCACCACGGCACGGATTAGAGAGTTGCTCCCAAGGACCATAGATATTCTTAGCCCTGAACATGCGAGCCGCATTAGGAGCCCAACCCGTACATCCGCTTGTAATCATCCAGTAAGTGTCTTTCGTCTTGAAGATCGTTGGAGCTTCGTTCTGTCCACCGGCAGCCACTCGTACATAACTGCCATTGTGTGTCATGTAATCATCTGTGAGTTGGGCGATTTGGAGCGTCAAGTTATCCTCAGAAGAGTAGATATGATATGCCTTTCCGTCATCATCGACGAAGATGGTCATGTCTCGTGCCATCTGTCCACCAGCGAAGTCACGCATCCAGAACATACCTCGCTCTATCTGCGTACGCCACTGTGGTGTCCACCATTGCTTCATCTCTGGGAAGAGGAGTTGATGGCGAAGGTCGATGGTGTCTGGCTTGGCGAATCCTACAGGATAGATGCCAGGGTTCACTCTACCAGAGCGCACGAACTTGAAAGGTCCGAAAGGAGTGTCGCTGACAGCCACTCCATAACGAGCTGCGCCATATCCTCGTCCTTTCAGTTCGAGGTGGAACCACATCACGAACTTCTTGGTCTTCTCATTGTAGAGCACCTTAGGTCGCTCGATGATGCAACCGCCCTCGATGTCGCTTCCAGATTCCTGTGAGACAGGGAGCACCAGTCCGTGGTTAGTCCAGTCCTTGAGATTCTTGGAGGTGAAGCAACTTACGCCGAGTGAGCTATAAGGTTTGCCATCCTCCGATCTACTCTCTCCGTACCAATAATAGGTACCTTTGTAGTTGAAGATGTTGCCGCCATGCGCATTGATGTGCTTGCCGGTATTATCTTTCCAGACCCCTCCGTCCATCGGAGCTTGCGCCATCATCGGCAGGCAGGCGAACATCCACAACAAAAGTAATGTAAATAGTTGATTCATGACTTTGTAAAAGTTATTATTTCTTATTGTTTCGTTAATCATTCCTTTAGGTTTCTATAACCTCCTTTGGTTTTGTTAAGTGCAAATTTAAGGACAAATCCCCATTTAAGGGGTCAAAAATCGACTAATAAAGAGTATAAATCGTGAAAAAGAGGCAAAACAAGCCTTAATCACACCTATTTTGCCTCTTTTAATATTTTCTTATCGTCTTACGACAAACTTCATCGCTTTGCCAGTGCTGGTCTTGACCACCATCACTCCCACAGGCAATGATGCCAAGGAGAAAGTAGCCTCGCCCGACTTAACACCGCCTTGTGCTACCAAGCTTCCACCCAATGTGAAGACCTTAGCCCAAGAAGCGGAAGCATCTCGTACCACCAACTGTCCATTGGTTACTTGAATATCCAACTTGTCGGAAGCGACAGATGTCTCTGGTGTCTGAACACCTGTGGTTTTGTCTGTGCCGATGCAAATCCAGCCGACAGTTTCCTTGAATGGGTTCTTGTAATTAATAAGATTATCTGGATCGGTTGTATCTGGAATCAAACGCACTTGACACATTTTTTCTGTTGGTCCATTCGCACCTGTTCGAAGTTGCGAGGTCACTTTGCGATCATAAGTCTGCAATTGGCACAGAAAATACGGATTATCTAAACTCCATCCACCATAATTGATAGCTTTAGCGTTAGTACCGGTAAAGGTCATCAGTGTATCATTCACGATAACGACCTTGTTTTCCAGTTGAGTAGTACCTTTTTCTATGGCAAGATAAGTAGCACGACGTTGTCCCATCGTTTGAGATTCCTTTCCCTTCTGTCTGGTCAACACAACTTTAAATCCCTCTTTGGTTACATCCCATACACGAGCCTCGCAAGGAAACGTCTTGTTGGTTGAAATTGGAGTAACAAATACCAATGGAACCGTTTCAAATGGTTCCTTAAACTTATACTCAACAACTTCACCTTTCAAATACAAGTTTGAAGTTCCATTCTTCATTACACCACCTTCATAATGAAGATTCCCCATTGTACCAGATCCAGGCTTCAACGCAAGATAAGAAGCCACTTCCGTACCTTTTGAATAATCATTCACATCAGCAGTTGCACCATTCCAAGGAAAATAATGAGAAGAGAAATAGGAATACTTATCTCCGACCTTGGATATTTGACTCAATGCATTGACAGATTTCGTGTCAAAATTCTTGCTTGATACCGCACCAAAGACAACAGCAGGCATTTCGTCAAAACCATATTCAAAGAAATTATATGTATCTTCGTCATTATCTGCTACAACCTTGCCCCACTGAACCTCTTCGTTACCTTCAGTACCACTCACAGCATTGAGCACTTCGGAAGAATACAAATCCTTACCATTATAGTCAATGCCATGGATGCGATAATAATAGTTACCAGCTTCTGCTACATTTTCCTTATAACTATAGGTTTTGGCAGGACTATCTTCAATCGTAATTTTATTCAAACGCTCCCATTCGCCTTTGAGTCCCTTTTTTCGCTCCACATACATATTGTCCAGCAAATCGCCATTAGGGTTTTTCCAAGAAAGCGTACAAGTGTGACTTCTTGGTGTAAACACTGCGGTCAAGCCAGCTGGTGCTTCCGTTCGTGGATTCCTTGGTATGTATTCCTTAGCTGAATTATAAGCCATAGCTGGGCGTAAGTTGGCGTAATACTCACCTATTGGAGTCAGTTTTTCATTGGCAACGGCATAACGACACTCCTGCACATTATTATAGAACGCATATCGCTCAATATATGAAGCATCGTTCAAGTAGTCAAGGATAGGTCCCATGTGCTGTTTCTCGATGGCATAATTGGCATCCGAAGCCGATGTGTTACTGCCAGGCCATCCTGTCCAGTTGGCACCATAGTTCATCTCGGTAATCCAAATAGGGCGACCACCACATCGACGGCTGATATTCTCCAATTGACTTTTCCAGCTATTTACGTCACTATACCAATAAGCATGTACAGCAATAAAGTCACAACGCCATCCACGTGCATCGATAGAATCAATGAACTGATAAAGCCAATTATAGTCACCTGAAACCGCAGGCGAGCCCAAACGGCGACCTTCAGCCATTAATTGAGGCCATTCTGCCAAGACTTCATCTACAGTAGCAGGATGTTCCCTACCATCAGCTTTATTATCTGGTTCGTTATGTGCCAAGATATTGGCACTACCTACTTTGCCCACATCAGTAAAAGATGGCCAACCTATATGATGACGCTGAGAAACATACTCACGATCCGTCCAATCACTATGCGTGCTAGCATCCCAATTGTATGCCCATCCTGTGTTGAGCATTTCCTGTGTTGCATCACCCCAGTAACCAGCCCAACCACGTTTGATGACATTGTTCCACTTACTAATACGGATGTAGGAAATTCTACCATTCAATACCTTTGGCAAAGAGGCTATCTCTAAGTCTGCCTTGTCAGCAATGAACACACGACTGTATCCCTGTCCATTAGATTGATTGGAGAAACAAACCATATAGCCACGCTTCAACTTGAAACTGCGGATTTGGTTATTGAATTCCTTATCATTAGCTAAACTATAGATGGTATTTACATCATAGCTGTTCTTCATTGAACCACCATAGTTTGCCTCCGTATAAACAGACAGTACTTGCTTTTCCGGATAAGGCAACAACATACAGCCAGCTCGGAAAACACGCAACTGACAGTTAGTGCCACTCACAGCTTTCTCACCATTAATAGTAACCGAACCGATATAGTTCTTTGCCTTACTAGGAAGGAGGGCATCAAAGATGACAACCGCCTTCTCTGGATCGGTAATATCAATGCTACCCGTTGTTGCAAACGGAGTAGCAGAAGAAATGTGATAGTCAACACTTCCCCCCAAGGTAACAGGAGCTGTTACCTGCGCTACCGTTTGGGTCTCGTTGTCGGCAAAAGCGAATGCCGACACACCCAACAGTATAGAAAGTATGAAGCTTCTTAATTTCATAACTTAATATAGATTTAATTAAACATTAGATAATTCCAGTTCATTATTTCACAACCACCTTCTTGCCATCGACAATGTATATGCCACTTGGCAAACCTACAAGGTTGTCTGAATTCTTACGAACCTGCAGACCACTCAAGGTGTAAACTCCTTGCTGGCGAATAGGCTCTTCCGACTTTATCTCATGGATGCCAGTTGTAGGAACTTTCAAGCCATAATAATAGAGACGCACATTGGCAAATATAGTCCAATAACTTGATTCGGAATTAGTTCCTTTCAAACCTATTGTCAGCAGACGCTTTGTGGATTGGTAGAACTGCACTGTATTGTCATACAAGCCTTTGGCAAAGTAAGCACTGGCAGACTGCATATCATTAGGAACATACTGAGTGCCTACAGTCGATTCCTTACCCTTTCCTTGCTTTTGGTCTTGTGCATCCTGCATAATATTGCAGATAACTTGTTTGTTTCTGGCATTACTCAGATAGATAAATGGATTTACGTTATTATTACCATTCACATAGTCAGTAAATACTGTTGAAATAGAACCTGGGCGTTGGAAACCTTGCACCTTCATTTCATACGTACCTTTTGGCATACTTGACAGTTTCTGAGAAACATCCAAATTCTTCTCATAAAACTCACCACAAGAATAGTTGATTGTAGGCAACTCAGTTGAGTTATTAGCAGTCCAGCCATCTGAAGAAGCCAATGTAGGATTCTTCACAAAGAAGGTGATGTCGAAAGGTTGATTAGGATCAGTTGCTTGTACTTTCGACAAGAATGTACGAGCAGCATCCTCTGCATCAGTAGCTAAAGCATCCAACTCATCTGCAGACAAACCTTGTGTCTTGCTAGCCAATTCTTCCAAGTAAGCCTTATATTCTGCATCAGCGCCTTCGGTCAATTCCGAATGAGGCACATGAAGCAAAGCTTCCCACTTCACCATCTTCTCATTGAACTTATCCAAAGCAGGACGGAAGCTCTCGCCTAACACCGATACCTCTTGTGAATTGAGCAGCAACCAACGTTGCGCACCAGCGTTCTGAGCAAAAGACAAGTTTTCTACGGACAATTGGGTCTTATTATTTTGAGCAGTAAGGCAATTAGCCGTATTGCTGCTCACAAACGCAATCCAAAAAGCACTTCTCGACTCACCATTGATGGTAGCTACCTCCACTGGTGAAGGCAAAAAGTGGAATTTTTCGAAAGCCGTAGGTACATCCACATCCTTAGTTCTGATGCCATTGGCTCCCTTAGAGTAATAAGTCATGTAACGTCCTGTTGCCGCATTCTTCAAAGAATAATAGCAAGTAACAGGATCAAAGACAACATACCAAGCAGCTTTGTCGTTAGTCAAAGCCTCGTTAGATGTCATCTCTTCCCAACTCAAACTGCCATCACTAGTGACGCTGAGGAACTTGGAACCTAATCCATAGCTCTCATTCTTGATATAATACTTGGTATTATCGTCCTGCTCAAAAACGTATGCAGGGATAGCAAACTGGCTATTCGTTGTTGGCAATCCATCCTCACCTAAAGCCTCAGCCAAGACAGAATTACCAATATATAAAACCTCAGTATTACCCGTATCCTCATGTGCTCCATTAATGCCGTATGGCCACATGTGGGTTCCATCACCATTCAACTGCTTCGTAGGATTATTGTCCCAAAAGCGCAAGGCACGTGTGGTACGAGTACCCAGCCAATACCCACTGGTACTATTGGCACGCAAGAATGAAGGACCATACCAAGTGGCATGGGTTCCGACACCAATGGCATGAAGCATCTCATGGAGCAAGGTACCCGTCTTCTGATAAGACACATTAGGACCGACACGCATCCAACCACCATAGCTACAGTCGGCGGTCGGAGTATCTGCGCCATAGCCGATGTTGACATAGAGTCCCTTGATACCCGTATATTCATTCCATAAATCAATTGCCTGCTTAGATGCACTCTGAACACGGTTCAAGGCATCAGCAGGAAAACCATCACGAATGCCATAGGATACACCACCCTTTGGTCGGGTAATTGCCTTAATAGGTTCACCATAAACCACATCCCCATTGGTCTTCTGCACATACGCACGGATATAATACACCGTGGATGGAGTTAAGTTAGAAATGCGATAGATATAGCCATTGTTCGACAAATAAGCAGTACAGGTTTGGTCATCAACGGTAGGACGCTCATTCGTCTCAGAATAGCAAAAGCCTTGGCTCTTGATTCCAGATGTAATACCAGAGACCGTCATTCTACCAAAGATATGGGTAGCACCGCTCAACCACACCTTATTGGTTACAACGGAAGCTTCTGCTGCAAAAACTGGCATAGCGGTGCTGATTCCACAAGCCAGCACCAATGCCATCAAAAACTTTTTATATCCATTCATAGGTTTTACGTCTTATTATTTCTTAGTTATTTGTTTTCTTCCTTTAGTCACATAGACTTTACCCTTGGGAACCACGCGAAGACGAGTGCCATCCAATCCATAGATGGCTTTCTGGGCTTGCGCCTTGTCTGCCTCAACTCCCTTGATGCCTGTAGCTGCATCAAGATAAGTCAACTTGAAGTTGTCGAAGCAGCACCAGTCAGCATTAATATGATTACTACTCTTGATACCCAATGTCAAAGTGCCATCCGTCACCACACATTCCAAAGAGCAGTGATACAAATCCTTCGTGTTGAAAGCCTGATTGGCTTGGGTCACATTGTCAGGATAGGTATAAGGTGACAAGGTAAACTGCTCGTTGTCATACAGAGAGCAAACTGGCTGCTCTACTCCATTGGCATACAAGTGAGCATTGATTTGTTCTGTGCCCGCCCGATGGGCAGCAGAAGCCACACTGCTACTACCTGCACGATAGAAGCTCTGTACCTCTACACGATAACGTCCATTTGGCAGATGCGACAACGTTTGATAGAAATCGAACGTCTTGTTGTAATGCTCTGCCACTCCATTCGATGCAGCCGTAAAGGAAGTACCGCTCCATCCTTCTCCACCATTGGTAAAGTCTGGATTTTGGAGCAAGAAGGTCATATCCGATACCTTACCTTCTTCTGCCATTTGACGTAAGGTTTCCTCGTAATCAGCCAAGGCTGTTTGCAATGCCTGCTCAGCAGACTGCATCGCCTCTACCTCTTCATCAAAGGTACCTGAGGTCGTCAAGGTTTCCTCACCTTTACGGATGGCTTCATCTAGAGCTGGCACGCTCACTGCACTCTGCAACTTCTTGGCTTCATTCAAGAGGCTCACCACCTTTTCCCATGTCAACAGATGATTGTACTCACGTTCTGTCAACGTCAAGAAAGAGCCATGCTGCGCCTTCACATTCCCCTGGATATTCTCCTTGTCCTGTGGATTCTTGCAATGCTCATCCAGTGTTACCATACGATAGCCACCGCCACCATAGTTCATATAAGCCAACTTCCAGGTCTTGCTACCGATAGGACGGAACAAGCTTGGAGCCTCCACTGCCTGACCATTATCACTGAAGTCAAAGTTAGGGTCTATCTCCCACTGACATACACCTGTGGTCTTGTCACCAGAAGGTACCAAGGTCTTAGCTGTAGCCTGTCTGAGATGGTGCGCTCCACTCTCAGTCTTGTAAATCATCACATACTGATCATCCAACTTGTTGTAAGCGATGTCAGCATCGATGATGTCGTAGCCAGGGTCGAAGTAGAGCTTTGGAGATGTGAAACCACTCAAGTCCTCATTGACCAGAGAATAATAGATGCGATGACGATCTGGGAAGCCAACTGAATAATAGACCACATATTTACGTGTCACTGGGTCGTAGATGACCTCAGGAGCCCAAGCAGCCTTCATGTTTTCCACATCGGTCAATCCCAACGCCTTCATATTTTCCTCACTCTCCAAGTCGATGGAGACGCTTTTGTCCCAATGCACCAAGTCGTTGCTCAACATCAAGACCATGATGTGATTGCTCGTCCATCCATATCGAGAAGCCATATCAGTACCAGCCAACATAAACTTACCATTCTCCATACGAGTTACATAAGCATCTCGCATACCACCGGTTGATGTATATTTCTTGGTATCAAACACCTCACCACTATTGAAGAGGTCATCGAAACTGTTACCATAACGGCTCAACGCAAAGCAAGTCGTCTCATTGGAAGAATGCATGTGGGCATAGAGATAACCATACTTATCTGCATCCTCGTCCAGCACTCCATCCTTGACCTCGGCTGCCACGTCACTCACATTCAACTTAAATACATTCAGTGAGTAAGCAGGAACAGAGAGGATATTGCAATCATTGAGTTCCTCCTCAGCAGATGGGGTTACCTGTGATGGCGAGTCCATCGTATTCTCGTCCGTACCATTGGCAGAAGCCAAACGAACGACCGTACCACTCTCAGCCTTCATGTGCTGGAGATTGAGTTGAAGGGTGGCACTAGTAGCATTTGGGTTGACCACCTTGAGATAAAGAATACCCTTCTCATCATCAATCTGAGCTGATTGATACAAGAGTTGCTGCGACGGCAAGGTGAACTCATGGATAGTGTTTCCATCCAATCGGCAAGTCACTTGATTGCCATCCACCTCAATCTCGATGTTATACCATTTACCAGTCTCGATGGAGCCACTAGCAGAAGCCATCGTGGTTTTGCTTCCATTGACACACATTTCCACACCATGCTTGGCATTGTTCCAACCACCTAGGTTCCACCAGCAGTAATTGTTGGCATCTTTATAATTGAACACCACCAAGAAACCTTCATTGCCGCCTGTCTTACGAGCAGATACCTTATATATATAATGGTTAGCATTGATGACGGTCTTGTTCATATAGGTACAATTCTCGGCACTGCCCTTTTGAGAAACCACGCCATCAGAAACAGACCAATTGCCTGTACCTGCAGTCCACTGGCCCGATGTATCGGCAAAGTTGTCCGATAAAAGTGTCGTACCCGCACCATCCATCACAGCGGCATCGTCATACTCTACTTGGGTTGCCCAGGAGCCTACGCCCACTTGCTTGCTACCCGTAGCCACAGCATTGCCCGTCTCTGTCCAACGGAGGTTTTGCTTACCGAGGTTATTACCGAGAAGTTTCTGTACATAGTAGGAAGGAGTACAAAAGTTCTTGGCGGCATTGAAGTGAATCATATCGTATGCCCAGCAAGGGTCTTGCTCATGCGTGAATATTGGCGCAAAGCTAGCCAACTTGCAGACATCGGAGTTTTTCTCCATACCCAACATATAGATGGCTTCACCCAAGGCACTGTTCATATTGCCATACTTGCCGTAGGTTCCACTGGCATTGGCTGCATATTCACCATTATAGACACCGATGGTACGATTATAACGATCGTACTTGTTGTAGTTGTCACGCATCCAAGAATGAGAGCGATAATAGTGCTCATCCACCAAACCCACAGGACTGTTGAGTACCCATTTAGGATTGTCCGTTCCCCATGCCTCCACGTTGCCGATGATGGTCAACTCTGGATACTTGGCATGAATGGCATCGTAGAACTTAGCGTAACGACGGCTGTACTCAGCACGAGCCTCTGGTTGTCCATTCTCGTTGCCCACCTCTATGAATTTCAATCCGTATGGATGAGGGTGACCGTTGGCAATACGCTTACGTCCCCACTCCGTGGTCTCGTTTCCATTGGCATACTCAATGGCATCCAAAGTATTTTGAACCAAGGTATCCACTTGTTCAAAAGGGATGGTAAAACCATGTCCCAAACCGACATTGACCACAAACATTGGGGCTGCGCCCAAGTCCTCGCAGAATTGGAGATACTCATCATATCCCAAGCCATCCGAAGAACGATACTTCCAGTTATTGTTCCAGTGTCCAGGGCGCTGCTCTATAGGACCGATGGTTTTCTTCCACTGGAAGGCATTGTCATAATTATCTTGACCTTCCACATAGCATCCACCAGGGAAGCGAAGGAAGGTTGGTTTAGTTTCATATAGAAGTTGAGCCAAGTCTGGACGCAATCCGTTGGCACGACCCTTCCATGTATCAGGCATCAGCGATACCATATCTACATAGACCGTACCATTACTTGACATCAAGAGAGCGAAACGACCATCCGCACAATCAGCGGTAGCCTTGACTTCTGCGGTCAGTTTCACCCAAGTATTTGTTTTCAAGGTTCCCTGGAGTTGCACTTCCTCAGAAGCCGCACTTCCATCCGCCTTTTGGAGTTGACCATATATTTTGCCATTCAAGTTCTCTGCTCCTTTCACCCACAGTGTGAGATGATAGGTAGAACCAGTTGAGAATTTCATTCCCCAGAAGCCTGTGTTGCAGACACCTGCCTTTCGGGTCTCACCAGCACCAGATACCGTCATTCGAAGACTGGTATTCTGAGCCTTGTTGAGCAAGTCGCTTTTATTCAAGGAAAGCGATACATTTTGCGAACTGCCTTTCACTGCCGACCAGTACTCTGGAGAAGTCGAATTGTCCTCAAAGGAGCGGTTACGAATCAATTCAGCATAAAGACCGCCATCACCAGCATGGTTGATTTCCTCGAAGAAAAGACCATATTGGTAATCACTGATCATTGCAGCACGTTTCTGAGCATCCAGCGTCATCGACACCTGGGCATTTGCAGAAAGAGAGGCGCAAAGAAGAGAGCTTAAAAGTAAATTCTTTCTGATGTATAAGTTAATCATATTCACTCGTCGTATTAATAGAGGTTTAGGAAAAGGAAAATAGGCGGTAACAGACAGTTAACCACTCTCTGTTTACCGCCTACCTATTAAGATACTAGGTCTATAAAGACTTAGAATTACTTGACAACTACCTTTCTAACCTTTACAGAACCATCGCTCATGACAGACTTCACGATGTTGACACCAGGCTTCAAGCTGTTGTACTGAACACCATTGATGTCATAAATCTTAGTAGATACTACATCACCAGCCTTCTCACCATTGATATTCTCAATGCCTGTGGTACCCTTCACGTAAGACAACTTGAATGACTTAACAAATGTCCAGTCGCTGCCTACCTTCTTGTTAGTATTAGCTACACCAATATAGAATGGACTAGTACCATCATAGTCGAAGGTGATTTCCTCTGAGTCATACTTAGGACCGATTTCATCAGATGTAAGGAATCTCTGACCAGTAGTCATATTGTTTGGTACATAATATGAACCATTATATTGGCTCATACCATCTGTAGAAGTAAGATTAACCTTACCCAAATCATCTGCAGTGATGGCACCTGTATAAATTGACTTCACATCTGACTTTGCAACAGGTTCAGCATCAGCCTCCTTAGAGTTAGCGTAATATACAAATGCGTTGATGGCATCATCAATATCACCACTGCCTTTCAGGCGATAGTAAGCACGAGCAGACAACTTATAAGTACCAGCTGGCATACCAACCAATTCCTGATAGAGGTCAAAGCCCTTATTGTCATAGAACTCTACCGCCTTAATATTCTTGTCCTTTTGGAAACCAGCAGCATTCTGAGTTACCTTGATAGTCCAACCCGTCTTGTCCATGGTCTCGAAGTCATAGTTGTTGATAACCTTACTGATATCAACACTAGCACCATTCTCAGCGGCAGCAACCACATCATAGATGAAGTACTGAGTATAACCCTTGTTCAACTCCTTGATGGCAGCCTCGATATTATCTTCGGCTACAGTACCATTGTTATAAGCATCCTCTGCCGTCTTCAAGCTAGCATTGTAGATAGCCTTAGCCTCAGCAGAAGTAGTAGCAGTAGTCTCATTACTCTCGTAACGTGCCTTGACATTCTCTATAGCTGTAGCCAATGGCTTATAAGCCTCCACAGCAGTTTGGGCAGTCTTGATTTCCAAAGCCAAAGCCTTGATGTTGTCCATATTGAGAGTTGTATTCACTGCATCAACAGCTTTCTGCAAAGAGCTCTTTGCACCCTCATACATCTTGCCTTTCAACAGAGCGTTTGCTTGCTCTATCAAAGGAGTTACACACTGCTGAAGAACTGCCTCGCTAGTACCTCTATAGGTAATCTTGAAATTGTCAAAGATAGCCCAGTCACCACTGTGACCAGCAGGTCTTGCCTCTTCCTTCACACCGACACGGAGCGTACCATCTGTCACAAGAGCATAAACCTTGGTCAAGTAAGCTTCGTTACTCTCAGCGCATGCTGCAGCAAAACCCTGCATAGAGTTAGGGATATACTTGCCATTGAATGCATAGTCTGCATTGCCAGAAGTTACCTTCTGCTCTGACATACCATAAGAGTATGGAGAAGCGAACTTAGCTGTGATGTCATTACCATAGAGGCATGCTGTGATCTCGTTCACGTCATTAGGATACAACTTAGAAGCATTATCGTTGTTATCAACACGATGCATAGCCTGTACGGTGATCTCATATACACCATCAGGAATATTTGTTATATCCTGATAGAGATTGAAGGTACCCTGATAAGACTCAGCATTCTGATAGGTCGTATTGATGGCTGCGCCTGTATTGTTCCAACCAGTAGCACTCTCGAATGTAGGATTGGTGAGCAGGTCCTCCGTGCAGTCCGCACCCTCCTTGACAGCAGACTTGCGAGTAGATACCATCAATGTCTGCAACTTCTCGATGTATGCCTTCAAGTCAGCATTATTGAGTGAATAAGAACCGCAAAGGTCATCATAAGTTTCATTAGTGCCACAATCATCATAAGCAGCTTGCAAGTCTTTAGTATCATACTTACCATCAGCATTTGTTGTCAAAAGAGTAAGTTCATCACCCAAACTTGTCAACTTCTCATACAATGCAACATTTTCGTCTGCATCAGCCACAGCAGAACGCAACTGATTCAACAATTGATCAACCTCATCCTGTGTGGTAGCAGTTGCATCCAAATTTCCTATTTGTTCTTGTATAGCATAGACTGCATCTTGATAGTCTAACATGCAAGAATATCCACCCACCTTATCTGCAGCTTTGTTTGCTTCGTCTTTAGCAGCCTCCACAGCCATAAACATAGCATCAGAGCCGAAGTACTGCACGGTAACATCATCCAAGAACACCCAGTTAGCTGTGGTATTTTCAGTCTTCATACCGAAGGTCATCTCAGACAAGTCTGTGTCGCCCTCCACAATCACAGAAAGTGTCACCTTCTCAGGCTTGCCTGCAGCGGTCGCTACCTTGACAGTCTTTTCCTCACCTCCTGCTATAGCATACAAATAGACACCATCAACACGATAAGATGCGTCAGCTTCCTGCTTACCCTGTTGACAAGCGTTGACATAAGCTGTAATCTTGTAACCACCCTTTGGCAAGTTCTTTAAAGTCTGAGAAACAGAACTATTGCTCAAGTGACCATTATTCGTGTCAGTTTCCTCCTTGTTGGTACTACCATATTTTGAATTTTTATGAACCCAACGCTCAATGAAACTTGTACATTCATGCGCATCTTCATCAACAGTATAAGAACCACCACCATGACGCCAAGTGAAGCCATGACCTCCAGAACCCACATTACCATCATTGTCTGCATCTGGGCAGACGATGTCCCAACCAGTTGCGCTGTTACAATCTGCGTTAGGGATATACTCTGTGATATCAATTATTTTGCTAGAAGAAGCGCCTTCCATAGCCTTGTTACGAGTCATATCTTTCACATACTGAGCAGCCTCTTTCAACTGAGCCAATGTTGAATTTTCGTCATTATAGACCGTGACTGCATTGCCAACATCGATACCTGCCTCAAGAGCCTTGTTGATAATGTCCATCATCTCGTCCTTGCGATACATATAGCAGTCGTAAGCCTCTGGAGAAACTGCCATCCACTCGACACCATAATCAGCTCTGTTCTCAGACTTCATATTCAAGATAGGACGGAAGATCTCATCGGTAGCATCTTCGTTCTGTTTAATCTTCTTAGGATCCTTTGCGTTCCATCCTGCACGAGTATTGGTGGTCTCTGATTGGAACTCTATTGTATCTGCTTGAAGCTCGAAAGTTTTCTTGTCGTTGTGGAGATAAACCTCCCAGTTACATTTATTGATGCCCTGACTTGCGTAATCTACATAAGATGTACCACCATTATCATCCTTGCCATTGTAGAACACTCTTCTAGACCAATCGCTTTTAGAATTATTGTACATAGAATAAGTACCATTAGGTTCTCCTTTGGTCTTATTAGGTACAAAAAGTACCTTCATACCCTTCTTGCACAAACTGCTCTGTGTGCCCCAAGCGTTACCTGCGTTCAGCCACAATTTAGCTGCAACGTTATAAACATACACGGTGTCCTTGCCATCCAAGTTCAATTGAACTGGAACAGGAGCATCTGGTGCAGTAACCTGCGCCTTTGCCTCATTGGCACTGACTGCAGCTACCAACATGGCTGAATAAAGTAAATGTTTGTTCATTGTTAATTGATTAAAAGTTGTTTATTATTGTTTAGTTGTTATTTAAATGGCATCAACCAATTGTTAGGATCTGAGAGATCCAACGCTGGCTTCTTGAATGCCAACTTATCTCTAAGCCACAGCGAACCGAAGTTGGCTGTATATGGATTTTCATTGTTCTTGTGGCGAGCAATACGGCAAAGGTCACCGAAGCGAGAACCCTCGAAAGCCAATTCCAATGCCATCTCATCACAAAGCATATCCTCTACTGCATCTATCTTTGCCTTGAGCGTATCAGCAGCGGTAGTAGGAATTTCGTAACCCTTCTGGCGCAATGCACTCCATCGCTTCTCTAACTCTGTGCTGAGTCTATACTCAGACAAATTGCCTGCGGTATAACCACAACCACGCATGTGGATGCCTTGGTTACCCAAGCTATATTTCAAGCCATGATCCTCATCGTTGAAGATGACCTCATTCTCATCTGTCAAGAAAGGAACGGTAGTCTTCAAGAATTGAATACCCTCAGCTGTCATATAGGTAGTATCCTTCTCCAAGGTGCTGTTCCAACCATCCTTGAGCACAGCGAAAGCTACATCTGGATGTCCCATACGGTTGACTGCCTCTGCCAACTTCAAGTAGATTCCAGCTGTACGATAAATCTGAATGTTGGCATTCCGATACTTCATGATGACATAAACAGGCTCAGCAGCAGTTGTCTCTGCTGATGGAATCTGATTCTTGATGGCGTGATAACGCATATCACCAATTACCTGAGAACCTACTGTTGTGGTCAGACCATTGGTGGTCTGATAATAATAGGTCTGGTTGTTGGACAAATCCAAGAATGCAGAAGAAGGCTGCAATGACATCTTCTCATTATAGGTATAGCCATCTGAAGCAGAATAGTAGTTATAACCAAACAAACCTGGCAGTTGAGTAATCTGACCACGCAATTTATTGGTTGCCATCGCTACGTATGTCTGAGTTTCATTGTCAAATGAGAAGATTGATGACCAACTATTATAGTTAGGGTTGGCATAAGTATCAGCATTTATTACATCTGACGACAGATTCAAATAGTCAGGATAATTGTTCAAGTGTGCCACATAATTGCCGCAAACAGCCTTTGCCTTCTTCAAGTACTGGAAGTAGTGCTCAGCTGCCTTGGCGTACTGACCTGTCTCCAAATACAAATCGCCAAGTACCAAACGTACTGGGAACATCATCTTGGAAGTAGCAACTGTCTTAGAGGTACCTGCATCCGTAGTACCTGCATCAAAGTTACCCCAGTTAGGAACAGGAAGATTCACATACTGCTCCAAGTCTGGTGCCAAAGCATCACAGATACCCTTCATATCCTTGCGCTCCAATTTGGCAGCCTCCTCCACACTAGCGATATTGGTAAGAGGAGTGGTATAGAATGGAACGGAACCGTATGTACGAGCCAACTGCATGTAAGCCCATGCACGGATTGCCTTTGCCTCTGCGTACTCCTTCATTGCTACCTGGGTAGAACCCGTTGCCAAGGTGGTGTCACGGTGAGCTACATAGTAGTTGCAGTTGTTGATGATGCGATAATACACGTATGCGGAGTCATACTGGTTGCCATCGGCATAGTCGAAAGCTGCCAATCTGCGCAAGTCGGTAGAGGCATTGGCAGAAGTGGAGAGCAAGTCGCCACGCAACTCGTTGGTCAAGACAGTCTGGTCGATTGCCTGCTGCACACCCTTCAAGATACCATTGATGTAGAACATGGAATCCACCTTCTGGTCCAAAGCAGGATCATAAACATATCTGTCAGACTTACTGTCAAGCATATCACTGCACGAAACGAATGATACAACCATCAAGGCTGCCGCAATGAAATATATTACTTTCTTCATGATTTTATGCTTCTGATTGTTATATTACAAATTGATTTTCAAACCTACAGTGAATGCTCGTCCTGGTGCTACACAACCGGTGTCGATACCCTGGTAGAGCACAGCATTGGCTGCCGACATCTCAGGATCGCCACCCAGATACTTGGTGATGGTGAAGAGGTTGTTTGCCTCTACCCAAACCTGAAGTCCCTGGAGCCATGAGAAGTTGACTGGCACCTTGTAGTTGAGGTTCAAGGAACGAAGACGCAAATAACTGCCATCCTCTATCCAACGGTCACTGAAACGTGAGTTGCCAATCTCATCATTGTAAGAGATGCGTGGAACATTTGTCACCTGCCCTTCATTTCTCCAACGATTGACCATAGCTGTAGTCTGGTTGTAGAAGTTCTTACCACCCTCCAAGACACTGCGCTGGTAGTTGAATATGTCATTGCCCAAGGAATAAGAGAACACTGCTGAGAGTGTGAAGTTACCCCATGTGGCACGTGCGAACATATTACCATATACATCTGGGTTAGGATTACCGATGATGGTCTTATCTGCATCAGAGATGATGCCATCACCATTGAGATCAGCGAAGTGAACATCACCAGCCTTGAACTCCTGACGAGCACCTGTCTTATCTACCTGATAGAGATAGCCATCCTTACCAGCAGCCTTCGCCTCTGCATCAGATGCAAATACACCGAGGGTCTTGTAACCATAGAAGACACCTGCACTCTGACCTACGATTGTAGCCACATTGTCGGTACCATAGATGGAAGAGGTATAACCCAAACCACCCTTCTCGTTACCATCCACAGCGAGGTAGGTCTCATTAGGAAGACTCTTGATGGTATTCTTGTAGTGACCTACGCTAGCACCCAACTCCAAGGTGAAGTTGCGATTGACCACTGGCTTGCCACTTACCTGTACCTCGAAACCCTTGTTGTCGAGTGAACCTGCGTTGCTCCAATAGCTCTTCACACCTGCCACAGGAGTAGTAAAGTTCTTGATGGTAAGCAAGTCGGTAGTATGGTTGAAGAAGTAATTGGCACTGAGGCACAAACGGTTATCCAACCACTTGCTATCAAAGCCTACATTGAAACGATGGGTCTTCTCGAATGTCACATTCTCATTACCAATGTTGTCAAGCTGTACAGCAGGAATTGAGTTGTGGAGGAACTTCAATACCTCAAAAGAGGTGCGGGCTGCATTGCCATTGATGTCATCATTACCACTGATTTCATAACCTGCGTTCAAACGCAAGTAGTTAATGCCTGCATTCTTAGGGAACCAACTCTCATTGGTCATCACCCATCCAGCCTGTACACTTGGGAAGAAGCCCCAGCTTACGCCACCCATGCGAAGGCTTGTCGCCTTGTCACCAAAGGCACTGCTGCTCTCCAAAGATGCAGCTACCTGCAAGAAGTAACGGTTGCGATAGTTGTAGTCTGCCTGCGCATACCAAGTAAGACTTGCATTCTTGTAATCGTCGCCGGTAGCATCCTTGAAGTCCATCGAGTTGGATACATTAGGAATCTTATCGTTACCTGCTGTCTGATACTGACCAGATGGATTGTTCATCTCATAATTATAAGAGAGGTAACGGAAACCACCCATCACCTTCAACTGATGAGCACCAAAGATGCGAGAGAAATCCAAACGAGTGTCACTCATCAAGGTTTCCTCCTTGGCGAAGATGGAAGCAGACATCGTCTGTACCTGACCCAAACCTGCCACATAGTAAGTTGGCACACCACCCTTTGGACGGTAGTAACGCTGTGAGTTACGGTTCAAGGTATAGTTGATGTTTTCTGAGAGGTAGAAACCATCCATCAACTTGAACTTAGGAGCCAATCTGACATGGAACATAGAGTTCTCCATACGGTTTTTGTTGTTGCCCTCACCATTCTTCAACAAGGCTGTTGGGTTAGCCAAAGAGAAGTTCTGACCGAGTGGTGACAAGAAATCATCTGCCTCAGACAAAGTCGAAGAGAAACGACCCAAAGTATTGCTATATACGTATGGGCTGAGGAATGGAGACTTGATGAGTGCCAACAAAGTTGGAGCGGTCACCGTTCCCTGTGAGAAATCACTAGGTGTGCCATCATCAAAGATGTCACGTGAGATTTTCACGTAGTCAATGTCAAACTGAGTAGTGAAGCCCTTGGTAATCTTGAAGTCACTGTTGAAACGTACATTCAAACGACTGAAACCATTCTTCTTCACCGTGCTCTGACCATCGGTATAACCCAATGACAAGTTGTACATACCTACATTATCACCACCTTGCACATTGATGCTATAGTTCTGAGAGAGCGCAGACTCATATACTTCCTTGCTCCAGTCAGTATTGTTGTGATAAGTATGGTAATAATAGTTGTTAGGATCATTCGTCAAGAAATTGAATGTCTTGTTGGTCATGATGTTACCAATCTCTGGATAAGTACCCAACATCTCAGTAGCATAGCTCATATACTGGTTGGCATCCATTACCTTTGGCAAACGAGGTACAAGGTTAACACCAACACCTACATTCGCCTCGATACGAGTAGCAAGGCTGTGCCCACGACGCGTAGAGACGACGATGACACCATTGGCACCCTTTGCACCATAGAGAGCTGTACCATTCTTGAGCACGGTTACGTTCTCGATGTCAGCAGGATTCAAGTTCAACAAGATATTGTTGTAACCACCGGTCTGCAAGGTGGTGGCATTGTATTGCATGCTCTGAGGCACACCATCGATGACAATCAATGGTTGTGCATTGGCGTTCAATGAGTTCAAACCTCTAATGAACATGGCAGAACCGATACCAGGAGTGCCGGAACGCTTCACGGTACGAACATCAGCACCCAACTGGTCTGCTATCAAGTCATCCACACTCATTTGGGTGGTAACATTTGCCTTCAAGTTGGCAGCGTTACCCATCGGCGTGTCACCCTTGTACATTTCATTGAACTTATCACTCAACATCTTCACCTTGACCTTGTGGTCGTTGCCAATAGCCACCTGCACGCTAGCATACTGTGAGGTGTGCATGAAAAGTGAAGTAGTGAAATTAGGCACCTTGATGGTGAATGTACCCTGTTCGTTGGTCATAGCAGCATAACGTTCATTACCCAAAGCCTGTACCTGCACACCACTCAATGGTTTGCCAGTAGCAGCATCGAGCACTGTACCAGACACCTCAATCATAGGGTAACTAGGTTGTTGCTTTGCAACAGGAGCCTTGCGTTCTCCTTCAGCGGCATCCGTAGCTTGGGCTTTGACTTGCGCAGCGGCAACCATCAATCCCATCATTGCCAATATTCTGAAATTTATCATTGTCTTCAAATATTGAGTTCGTTATAATTAATAGGTAACCATGTTGAGATGCCAGAACAACTCAGGCATTTCATTGGTGTAGTCAGTAATGACACCCTTTTCCATGTAATAATCCACTGCATCCATAGGCACCAAAATGATATTGGCCACACCCAAGGTAATCTGACGAGTAGTAGTTGGAATAGCTGTCTGAGAAGTGGCAGATACCGCAAACATAGGATAAGCGGTGATACCATTTGGCAAACCTGTATAACATATATTAGGTGTAAACTGTCCCATGTACTTCGTCATCACACGAGCACTTTCCTGTGTTCCATAAGCAAACTTCACACCTGTCTTACCTGTAAGATTTCTAGGGTTAGGCAATCGACCATTACTACCAGGTGCTACACCTCTCATAGTATGAACAAAACTTTTGATTTGCATCGTTTGATCAGCAGGAGTCTTTGTCTCATCATCAATATTCTCAGGAACCATGGTGAGATAAACAGCATACTTGGTCTTTACTACATTTGGAATATAGAAGTAAAGTGTAGGACGCAAGTTCTGAGTACCTGATACCTTATAATATGAAGAAGTATGGAGTGAACCTTCTACTAACGGATTGCGATCATCAGAGCTGAGTCGTACTGTCTGTGTACGAGCCACATTGGCATTGGCAGCCTGATAGTTACCACTGGTTGCACGCAAGCAAATCAATGGTGCTGCATATTGCCAAGGCTTGAAGCGCAAACTATCTGTCACCCATGCCACACCATTGGATAGGACTCTCTTGTTGGCACCCACAAACAAGTCGGAAGCATCTGAACCATTGAAAGCCATACCTCTGTAATCCAAAGTATTGCAGAAATAATTACTCCTTGTACTATGGATAGAGTCGAGCGCTGACGTTGGAAGACCACCATCACGAAGACAAGGGTTGGTCGTATTGCTGAAAGTTAATTTACCCAGCATTCTGTTCTCTCCATTCGCATTGGTCAAACTATCAGCAGCAATCTTCTTCTGACTTTCCACGACATATTGAGCATTACCATCCTTATCGAAGTTATAAGTAAATGGAGCTATCTGTGTAGGATAGGTATAATACGCACTCATCTTCTTCTTGGCTACCTCCCAAGCGTGGTCGGTAGGAAGAATCATCGTATAAGAACTATCCTCTGTAGCCAACTGTATGTTCAACTCATCATACAAGTAGTTCTTATCGACATAGACAGTATCCAAGTAAGTAATCATACCATCCTTCATCGGACCTTTCACACTGTTGTCCAAGTCCATCTCACGATGTTGGTTACTCTTGAAGATAGAGTCGAGTATGGTAGTAGCGTAACCATCCGCACCACTACGAGAGAAATAGTCATAGAAGTTAGGACGGAAGTCGATCAACTGGTTCATCACATGCATGACACCATTCTTACCTACAACATTAGAAGTCTCCACGGGAATACCACCGATGTTGTAATTGCCATCACCCTCGAAGTCCATGACCTTCTTGTTCAACAAATAGACACGCTCATCGACAGCACCCACTGCACGATGGTAACCACGTGCAATATGGTTGTTGAGGAGTTCTGCCTTCAAGAGGCTATCGCTCATCGCTTCATACTTATCAAAGTCGAGCGCATCATTGGTAGGAGCCCAAACTGTATAGCTCTGACCTGAAGACAAAAGCTGGTCATACCCTACTCTCTTGAGGAGTTGGGCGAACTGACTCATATCCTCACGGCTGCTGATTTCTTCCCACAATGACATATTGGATGTCACAGAGCCATCTGCACCACCATTGTCATAATGATCGTCCCAGTCACTGCAACCTTGGCAAGCCAAGGCTACAGCAGCTGTCAATATCATATACCTTAATTTCATATCTGAATCGTTTACTTTGTTATGACTAATCAATTAGAACACGTCTTCACTATAGACTGAGTTGTTATAGACATTCACTGGAACCAACTCGATGTAGTCCAACTGAAACTCTGCACTGACATCTTCAGGCTTAGCTGTCTTGCAACGCAACCAGTATTCCTGACCTTGTGTAAAGTTGGCCTTGGTTACGATACGACGGATGTGTCGCTGTGACTTATCTGAAGAGAAGAAGCGAGCAGACTTACCTGTGCCATTCTTGAAGTGAGTGAAGTAGTGAGGACCACGCATCCAACCACGGTTGTGCATAGCCTTATCGACAGCTACACCCGTCATGTCATCATCAGTCTCAGGGTCTGTCCAACCTACTGTAGCACTCGATGGATCCACGTTCTGATCCAAAGGAATATCCACAGGCATCATACCTGCACGATCGGAAGAGTTACCGAGGTAGAACTGGATGATGGTACGCTTACCATTGGCGGTATAACCGAAACGCAACTCGTAGGTACCATCCTTTGGAACTGGAGGCAACTTGATGGCGAAGTCGAACGCAGACTTAGAGCAGAACAACTCATCACCCTGATAGTCGTTCCAACATTCATAGCCGTTGTAACCATTGGCATGATCCTTGGTCAAGTAAGTTACATTGGAAGCATTGCCGTTGTAAACCACCATGTTCTTGAAATATCCACTAGGGAAGCGTACGCTTCTGATCGCCTCTGAGCGACCGAAAGTAGATTTCAAATCCTCACCCGTGTAACCTCTGAAACGATTTGACATACTCTCATCCAACAAAGACATGAAGTCGAATCTCATACGCTCATTCAGCACATTGTTTGGAACGTTGGTATTATAGACGAGCATATTATTGATTGGATGGATATAACCATTCACTGCCTGACGGGATGGTACATCATCATTACCAATCTTATTACCTTGATCCACCACCATGTTAGGATTGAGGTAAGCAGAAGAATTGAGGTTGGTATTACCTGGAGTCTCTGTCATAGACGGATTAGCCAACTGACGGTTGATATACAAACCATCAAGTGTACCATGATTCTTAACACCTGTCACCTTGAACATCGTATTTGGCAACAAGGTGCGATAGTACTCATAGACATCCAAGTCTGCCAACTCATTGAATGAATAAACCAACTTATCTGATGATACAATATAGTTGATGATGTGATAGCGCAAGAACATATTCAAGGCATTCCATTGGTTGGTGTAGTCAGAACCGGTGCTTACGTTGATACCTTCATCCTTCACATAGCTATACCAATCAGCACAATTTGCGTAAGCAGAATTAGCATAATTTGCCAAGTCTTGCACACTGTTGATACCATTGTTCTTCAATACAGCATCAGGCTCTGCAAAGATAGTGAAACCGACCTTACAAGCCTTAGGGTAGTCCATACCAGAAGTAGTCTCGATGGTCAACCAGTCGATACCTGTGGTACGCTCCGTCTCAGTCAAGAGCTTGTCCAAACCAGTCTCTCTCAAAGCCTGGAGCCAGATAGAGTAAGTACCCATATTTTCCATCTCATCAGTCAGCAAGTTGCTAGAACGATAGAAGAGGCGGTCGATGATATGTACGATACCATTCTCCATTTCCAAGTCTCTCTCAATAAGTTTGGAAACACCATCCATATAGATGTCGTTATCCACACGCTTAGGAGTCTGGGTATTGCCGAGCATCATGGTCACATCGGTACCTACATAGAGGTCGTTACTGGTCTTCTTGTTACCAGTAACCTGTGATTCCACGATGTCTTTGCAGAGGGAGTCTTTCTTCTCCGACTGCAAAAGTCGCTCTACCAAAGGAAGGCTCTCGTCGGCAACGAGTTTGTTGTGGTCGTTACGACTCTTGTCATTATAAAGAGAGTCGAGGTAGTGATCCACCGCCTCATTGGTAGGTGCAAAGCAAGTATAGGTGCCGTATGCCGACAAGCGGTCTGACATACCAGCGGCATCAGAGATCTGCACAAACTCTGACAGTTGGTCATTGCTACGCAAGTAGTCGATGATGGTTTGACCTGTGAAGGTGTAAAGATTGCTCTCGTCAATCTTCTCAGAGCAAGACACCAAGGCCATCGCACCCAGTGCTCCGCCCATCATCATGCGACCTATCTTATTCATGATTGTTGTCATAAAGCTATACATATTATATTTATATGTTCTTTGTTCTCTACTTTTCATCAGTTCGGTCAGAGGTCTTGGTCTCTACCCATACTGGATTCTGATGAATCAAAGGATTGTTCTTGGTCTCCGAATGAAGGATTGGCCAATAGAGATGACCCTCATTGCTCAACTTGAAGATGTTGGAAAGGTATCTTGTAGCAAGAATGGTCGTCAAGTCGTTGTCGCTCTCCTTCAAGGATGGCAAAAGACTGCCGTTAGGGTCAAGCTCATACAAGGTCTTGGTAGGGTCAACGCCCTTCATGTGACGATAACTGTAACGTACCAAGTCGTACCAGCGCTTACCCTCATAGCAAAGTTCACGACCACGCTCCTGCAAGCACAAGAGTTCCATCTTCTTCTGAGAATCGTAGTTGGACTTATAGACCAAGGTATCAGCCTTGTTGTCACCTGTAGCCCCCATGATGGAACGAGAGTTCACCATACGCACGATGTTGCAAGCCTGCTGTAGCTTGGTATCATTGCCACCCGAGAGCTGCACCTGAGCCTCAGCCTTCATCAACAAGAGGTCGGTAATACGATACACAATCCAATTCTGACGATAGTTGTCGAAAGTACGTGTAGGGTTATAAGAATACCCCTTACCATCTGATGGGATAATTGACATAGACGACAGATCCACCATCTTACGAACCTCGAAAGCAGTGGCATTGCCGGCGTTTACACCATAACTGTTGTCATAGTAACGATAGTCGTTCTTTGACTGGTAGTAACTACTGACAGATGCACTGGATGCCGCAGGAGTAGGGTTATCACTCAAAGCCATACCTACCAAAGAGGTACCTACGAGCAAACCGTGGCTAGCACCGTTCTTCTCCTTATAATAATAGGTACGTACTTGATCATTCGAGTTATTGGTTCCATTGAACTGCAACTCCAAGATGCTCTCCTCTGAGTTACCCTTGCCAAAGATATTGTAGAAAGCTTGACGGCCATCATACAAAGAGTATGGATTGCTTTCTGAAACCTGGACACGTGGATGGTACTTCTTATAGTATGCCTGATGAGAAGCCAACACCTTATCTACACATTCGATACATTTCTGATAATACTCTTCGCTCTTGCTCTTGTCGGTGCCGCTCCACATGGAAGCACGCCACAAGTAGATGTCTGCAAGTGTGGCATTAACAGCGTCCTTGCTGAACAAACCATAGTTCCGCCAGTCGCCCTCACCGAAGACACCATACTGATAGCAGCCTGTCTCAGCCTCCTCCAAGTCGTTAATACATCTTTGCAAGGTAGAGTCTGGTGGCAACTGACCATCCAAGGTCAATTCATCGGTATTCTCATATCCCTGTGTCACATAAGGTATGTCACGGAAGGAACGAACCAAGTAGAAGTGGCAAAGCGCACGCAAAGCCAGCATCTGGGCACGTACCGTCTGCATATCACCCTCGGTGAAGTTAGGGTCGATCTCGATAACTGCTGGAGCATGCTTCATCACCAAGTTACAGGTGTTGATGACATTGTAGAATGCAGCCCAGGAGTTGTAACCGCTACTTGGATAGAGGTCGAGATTGGAGATGTTATCCAATGTAGAATTGTTGATAGACTGATACTTCTGCAACTCATCAGAGCGATAGTCACCCCACATGATGAAACGCTCGATGATACTACCACTCAACATCTTATAGTAAGCACCATTCACCATCTGATCGACATCATCCTTTGTCTTCCAGTAATCCTTCAACACCGTCTTGTCGGAAGGGGTGATGGTCAGGAAATCATTGCATGAGCAAAGCGACAACACACCAACTGTTGCGATAGCTGCGCTTCTTATGATCTTATTTATTTTACTTTTCATTGTTAGTCACTCGTTAAAGAATTAAATTCCAATGTTCACACGCAATGTAATGGACTTGCTACGTGGTGTCTGAGAACCATCCCACGCAAAGTTCCAACCACTTGTGGCATGCTCTGGGTCTGTACCGCTATAGTTACTGAACACCAAGATGTTCTGGGCATTCAAGTCGAAACGTAAACGCTCCAAACCGATGCGAGAAAGTATCTTCTTAGGTACATTGTAGGTCAAGCTGACATAACTGAAGCGGAGGAATGATGCATCCTCTACGTATCTGTCGCTACCCAACCAGTTGTAACCTGCATTGTAGAGAGCACGTGGTATCTCAGTCACATCACCGTTCTTACGCCAACGCCAGTTTACAGCAGAACTCTGGTTAGTAGTATCATACATCTTCTCCAAACCCATACGAGCTGCATTGATGACCTTGAAGCCTGTACGATATACGAAGTTGGTACGCAATGACCAGTTGGAGTAACGGAAGGTGAATCCGAAACCACCAGAGAACTTAGGGTTGGAGTTACCCAAATATACCATATCCAATGCGTTGATGGTACCATCATGGTTGACATCCTCGTACATCGTATCACCACCATCGAATTTGTAAGTCTGACTACCATTGCTAGAGTTGTAAGTCATACGCAATGGAGTACCATCATAACCTGTGATCACCTTACCTTCCTTGTTGATGGCGATAGGTGCAGTCTTACCAGATGGCAAGAACACATTATTAATATAGTTGACAAGATCCTCATTGTTGTTGATTGGGATTCGCTTGTCACCATCCATGGCGAAACCTTGACGACGCAAGTTGGTCAAGTAGTCGTAGGTGTATTGATAAACACCTTTGTTGCGCAATCCGAAGATTGAACCCAGGGCGTTACCTATCTGTACACGCTTGAAGTACTTACCACGGCTATCGGCTGTCCAGTCCTCATTGATACCGTCCAAGACCGTCTGGTCCATCTCGGTAATCTTATTGAAGTTCTGGGAGATATTGAAGCTGGCGTCCATAGAGAACTTACCTGCCTTGATAATCTTGTTGCCCTGGATGTTCAACTCCCATCCGTGGTTCTGCATCGCACCAATGTTGCTCCAAACCACAGAGGTGAAACCTGTCTGAGAAGAGATGCTTACATTTTTGTTCAACAAGTCGCTGGTTTTCTTATAATAATAGTTGAAGTCTGCTTCAACCATGTCATTGAAGAGTCCAAGGTTGGCACCCAAGTTCCATGAAGAGGTACGCTCCCACTTCAAGTTGCTCAACTGCAAGCCATCCACTACGGTGACAGGCAAGTTGTTGGTACCATTACCATACACATTACCCGAAGCATACTTAGAATACTGCAAGTACTCACGGTCTGGCTGACGACCATTGACACCCCAAGATGGACGGAATGACAACATAGAGAGTACCTTACGAGACCACTTCATCCAAGGCTCATCGCTGATGTTCCATCGAGCAGATACACCTGGGAAGTAACCCCACTTATTCTTGTCACCAAACTTGGTAGTACCATCGGCACGTACAGTGAAATCGAGAGAGTAACGAGTCTTGTAAGACAAGTGAGCAGAATAGATGGCAGACATGCTGCGCCACTGACCATTGCTGGTGTACATGTCACGAAGCTGTCCATCTACGGTAGATGAGTTGACACCCTTAGGAAGGTTCTTCTCCACTACCTTCTGGTCATAACTGTTACCACTGGTCATCTCCCATCTACCCAACATAGTCAGGTAGAGATCGTCAGTCTTGAACTTTGGAGTAAAGATCAACTGATGACGTGTGGTGAATGCCAATGAGTTATAATCATACATCGTATAGATGTTGTAATTGTCATCTTGCCATCCGTTGGTATTCAATGTACCAGGATAATATACTGGGTTACTCTTGGAATAGACATCGAGATAAACCAAGCCTTCATAGTCGAGCTTTGTCTTGCGATCATCTGTTCCCAAGAGATAATAGTTGAGTTTGAACTCTGGTGTGATACGATAGGTACTCTCGTTATCCCAAGCCAAGTTGGCGATAGCAACAGGATTACCCAAGTCACGTACTGACTTCAACTCCTCAGAAGAGTAACCAGGCTGTGTGGAATTTCCCTGTGGAAGCATGATATAATACTCATTACCATCCACACCATTAGCATCCTCACGATAGATACTCATGTTAGGAGCCATAGCCAATGCCTTACCCAAGATGTTGTTACCATAGTTACGCTGGTTCTTGGTATAAGTCAGAGGGAAGGTGGTAGAGAACTTGATACGGTCACTCACGTAGTAGTCCAATGCCAAACGAGTGGAGAAACGGTCGAGCACCTGCTTGATGATGGTACCTGTCTGGTGGTCATAACCAGCAGACACACGGAAGGAAGCCTTCTCACCACCACCATTGATGGTCAAGTAATGGCTCTGGTTCCAACCTGTCTTGGTCACAGCCTTCACCCAGTCGGTATTATCGTTCCAGTTGTTGTACTCAGCCCAACTCTTGTTGTAGTTCAACTCGTTGATATTGGTTGTAGCAGAAGGATTCTGTGTAGGGTTGTAGAGTTCCTCCTTCATCAACATAGTATATTCATCACCCGTCAAGAGGTTGTAACCACTTGGCTGCCATGTACCCTGGAGAGAGTAAGAGTAATCGACTCTGATCTTACCACGAGAACCACGCTTGGTCTTGATGCTGATGACACCATTGGCACCACGAGAACCCCAGATAGCGGTAGCAGCGGCATCCTTCATGACGTCGATGCTCTCGATATCGTTCACGTTGATGGAAAGCAAGGAACTATAGGTTTCCTCTGTTGCGGTAGAGAAATCGACATCCTTGGCATCTGGCACATCCATAATGTTGCCATCGACAACGATCAAAGGCTCAGAAGAACCATTGATGGTGGTGACACCACGCATACGCATCGTAGTACCAGCACCCAAGTTACCAGAGTTGGCAACGATGTCAAGACCTGCGATCTGACCTTGCAAAGCCTCATCGGCGCTGGTGAAAGAAAGACCTTCGACATTGATCATGTTCATGGTCTGTGTAGCTACAGAAACCTCGTTCTTAGGAATGCTCAAACCATTGCCACGGAAGCGTGACTTCGCTACGACGGTCACCTCCTTCAGGGCGGTCTCGCTCTTCAAGGTGATATTAAAAGAGGTACGAGAGCCGATGACGGTAGAATAAGGCTTGCAACCTACGAAGGTAACGACAAGCTTATTCTTTGGGTTCTTGATGGTCATGTTGAAGTTACCATTGATATCGGTAATGGTAGCATTCACGTTTCGGTTGTTGGCATCCTTCTCGACTACGTTACAGCCAATGACTGGTCCCATATCATCGTTGACGACACCGGAAATACGCTGTTCTTGCGCAGCCACCGTCAAAGCACTGCACAGAGTTCCCACCGTTATGTATGTTCGTAAATTATTCATCATTGTTACATACTAGATAATACATTATTTATAATACTGAACACCCTTGCTCTGCGCCTTCAAGACGGCAGCACGATGTTGGGCGAGGCGCTGCTTGTCAGCAGGAGAGTTGCTTTTCCAAGCTGCGTCATAGCGACCACTCTTGTCATAGCAAAGAGGTGTGCCGATTTCATGCACTACAGCAAATGATGAGGTTTCAATCTTACCGGTATTCCTACTTCCACTAAACACATAGTCACGTGTCATAAAGTTGGTCACCTTGCCTGTGCTCGCCGCATTGATATGCACTGCATTACCAGCGTTGTCTTTGACAGTCATTACATTGTTACCACCAGAGACATTCAGTTTCTGATAGACACCATTGATGTTGCAAGAGGTTTGATATACTCTTCCACCATTCTCGGTAGGTGCATCTCCGTAATCCAATTTATTATCAGCATAGATGGAATAATCCTGGAAATGATAGCGCACAAAGTTTCTGATTGCCTCCAACATAGCAAGTCCCTTTGCCTTGGCAGCAGCTGCTGTCTCTGCATCTACGTGTTGATTATTTTCCATCAACTGTGTCAAATCATCCCAAGAAGGAAGTCCTTTCTCTTTATGGGCTGCACGCATAGCTTCATTATTTGGTGCATATACAGTATAGTTGTAACTATTGAAGAACGAAATATTGTAGTCGATGCAATCATTTACATCATCAGTAAATACTCTAAACTGATTCTGATCTCTTACATTTGTAATACCCAACCACTTAAATATTTCATTGATATTATTTGGAAGCATACACAAGTTGACAAAATCAGAGAACTGACTATGTCCTTCCAAACAACCATTGACACTGATGACTGGAGCTTGAATCAAATGATCAATGATGTAGCTCTTACCATTACTATACACAGAAGGTGTTTCTGTAATCTTAGCAGCAGGCATTTTTTCATCTCTTGATGTACCCAAGCCATTAATTTGAGCTCCACTCATTACTTCATCACCCAAGCCTGCGGTTCCAGTAATACGGATCTCGCCACCATGCTTTGTCTTGTAATATTTATTAGAGCCTAGACTCTCACCAGCATTCAGCGATACTGTATGATAGTTTAATATATCAATCAATCTATCATGTATATCACTTAATCTCGTAACTCTTGTTGAGTCTTTTGATACTGCGCCTGTAGCAATCGTGTAATTAAAATAAGATGCACTTATATTATTATCTCCCGCTTTCTTGTAGAAGTGATACAATCTAGCACGGCCATTACCACTACCATTATTTTTACCCAAAGACACTGGGTCAAGATAATAAGCATCAAAAGCCTTGTTGTTTGGCAAGAACAAAGCATAGTTGGCAGTACTAGCGCGAAGATAAGCGAAGAAGTTGATGTCCAAGTTATCTTTATCATTACTGCTTGCTTGCTTACTCTGGATAGCCCAGTTGATCACGCTCAAGTCCATGTTACCACGCAAAGAGGCTGGAGTGGATACAATATTATATGTAATAGGAGGCACTACTCTATCCAACATATAGATGACACCATTGTTGGCTACACGTACATCCTTGGAACCATCAGCTGCATTCACAATGTCGGAAGCTGTAATGCCGATAGGGTCACTCGCCTCATCCAAGATAGTACCAAACTTGCTTGGCACTGACTGTACGAAGGAAGTGTTCATCATGTTGTTGACGAACGAAGAGATGATGTTGTTTGGGATACTGTCGATGTTCTCTCCCAAGTTCTCCAAGGTGTTTGGCTTCTTGGCATACAAGCTGATGATGTTGTAACCACCTGAAGAAGGATTCAAGAAATAGTCCTGCACAGCCTTGTCGGTAGGCACAAACATAGAGCCCATATCTGCGAGGTTGACACCGAATGCACTATAATACTGGTTCCATCCTGGGTCGAAGCGCAAGAGCTTGTCGTTAGCCACGGTCACGCCCTTAGGGTCTCTGAGCAATGGCTGAGCACCCTGGGAACGCTCACTGAAATAACGCCACTGGAAGATGGAGTCGATGACTGGACGACCATTGAGCACAGCATTATCATTGTAGTTCAAGGTGGTGACTGCATCATAATAAGGTGCGCTGAAGCGATCCATCATACGGCTGAACCACTTGGTGTCGCTACTCTCACGGATGACCTTAGCCAGGTTGCCCGGTGGCAAGATGACGCCATCCATCTGGTTGATGTAACCATTCAAGCAGGTTACATCTTGTGCGATCACCTTATTCTTAAATATAAAGGTAGTTCTCTCCTCATAAGGCTTGCCAGTGATGATTTGGAAATCATTGGCATTGATGCTGTTGTTCAGCATCTGCTCTTGAGTGAAGTGTACGAGCATAGGACGAGTATTGTCCATGACAACATCGATGCCATGTTCACGATACTTCTCCCAATAAGAATTGTTCTTTGGCAGATTACTCATCCATACATGATAGATGGTATCTGTAGCGTTGGCTGCGGTCTGATGCTTCAAAGCCACACCTCTAGAGAGGCCACCTTGACCATCATCGACGTTTGACAATGCCTCGGTCAAGATGGCATTATCCAACATGGAAGCATAGAATAGTTGCTTCTTCATAGACTCAGTCAACTGGTCGTAAGAAGAAACGCCCCAAGAATTGTTTTTGAAGAATTCGTTGTAAGCAGAGTCGTTAGCTACAAATACGGTTTTGGAACCTGTCTTCGACATGACCTCCTTGTAACCGAGATCGTCAATCAACTTCAAGTAAGTGTGGAAAGTGCCAGTGAGCGCACCCTTCGGATTTTCCAATTCCTCGTAGATGCTCTTTCCTAACCAACCTGGATTGTTGCCCTTCTCATCAAGGTCGTAATCATCCGAACAAGCTCCCAACCCCATCAAAGCGGCTGTAGCAAAAATACCGACTATCGCACACTGCGATTGTTTGATAAAGCGATTACTCATTTTAAATATTGTTAGCTAGTTTTATTTTAGATTTATATTCTTTTTAAGTTCAATTTACAAAACCCTTTTATCGGTTTTGTATTAAGTACGTGCAAAATTGGCGTTTTTTAAGCAATTATAGGGGAACAAATCGCTAGAATAATGGAACAAAATGCTAAAAATAGCCAAGAAACGTGATTTATATGGGAAAAAGTATGTAACTTTGTAGCCGAGTAAACGAGTAAACAAGCATAACAACACAAATGAGACAGGTATATATTTTATTACTATTCATACTTTTTGGCTTGCCTTCACAGGCACAAGTATTCCCTTTCCGCAATTTGATTTCGTTCACGCTCTCTGCGAACGAGGAAAATAATTGTATGTTTTTCGACAAGGAAGGCATGTTGTGGGTGGGTACCAACTCAGGTGTCAAATCGTATGATGGATATACCGTGAAGACCTACAAGTCGGACATCTATTCTCCTGGCATTCTGCCCAACAACACCGTACGCTCCATCACCGAAGACCACGACAACAATCTCTGGTTGGGTACTCGCAATGGTCTCGTCAGGATGAACAAACGCACTGGGTCTTTCAACACATTCCTTCTTCCATCCGAAAGTCAGCGTATCATATATACCCTTTTCACCTCCAAGGATGGCACGGTATGGATTGGTACCGATGGTGGTTTGTCTTATTTCAACCCTAAGGATGAGACCTTCTATACATTTAATAATAAGAACACATGGCTTGTAGATTCCAATGGCAAGAAAACGAAGATGGGAGGCTACAGCGTAAAAGCCATCGTGGAAGACAAAAATGGCGACCTGCTCATCGGTACTTGGTCGTCTGGCTTGTTGCGCCTGCATCGTGGCTCGCATACCTTCCAGCGCTATCCCGTGCTCAATGACATGAACTCCGCCTACTCCCTCTTCTTCGATAGCAAGCAGCGTCTATGGGTAGGTACATGGGGCTATGGAGTGATACGCCTCGACAATTCTGGCGATGTCAGAAACCCGAAAATATACAAGTATCCATACAATACCAACCACTTCGACATCTTCTACAAGATTACGGAAGACCCCGTCACCCATACCCTCTGGGCATGTACAAGAGAGGGCGTCTGCTATATCTATGAGAGTCAATTGGACAATGGGTGGCAGATGCACACCATGATAGGCGACAACGCACTCAACTTCAACAACGACATCGCCAGCGACGGGCATGGCAACATCTGGCTCTGTACACAGAACAATGGCATCGTGCAAGTCAACACCACGCCTTCACCTTTCGTGATCTGCCACCTCGATACCAACAAGGCGGGATTCCCAATCAACTATGTCTATTCGATGTTCACCTCCGATGGAGAGCACGTTTGGTTGGGCTTAAACCCATACGGCATCGCCCTCTACAACAGGAAGACGGGTGTCACCTTATATAATAAGAACATTCCGGGCTTCGGGTCGCTCAACAGCCGAACCCTTACCACCAGCATATCCAGCATCACGGAAAGAAGCAACGGCGAGCTATGGTTTGCCGTCAACAACTATGGCATCATCGTGAAGCCGAAAGACGGCAACGCCAGGGAAGTGGATACCCGCACCGCTCCCTACATCCATGACAATTTCGTCAACACCCTCTTCGAATCACGTGACAAGACGATGTGGATCGGTTCGCGCAACGGCATGAGCGTGGTGGAGCCTAACAACAAAGGCTACGCCCTCACCATGCGAGAGGGCAAGACCGATTTCACGAGCTGCGACATCCGACATATCAGCCAAGATAGGCAAGGACGCATCTGGGTGGCTACAGACAATGAGGGCATCATCTGCATATCCGGCAACCCTCGCAACATCAAGTCGCTCCGATACAAGCAGTACAGCTTGAAACAGAAAAACATCGATGTCAACGATGCCAACTGTTGCATGGAGGACAGCAAGGGACGACTCTGGGCTACCTCCAACAGCGGCGGTCTCTTTATATATAATAAGGTGGAAGACCGATTTGAGTCGAAGAACAAGACTTACCATCTTTCGGGCGACCGTGTGATGGCAATGGAAGAAGACAGCTATGGAAGCCTATGGTTGACCACTGGCAAGTCGCTAGCCAATATCGTATGGAACAAAGACGGAAATCAGCCTCAGAACATCACCTATTACACCCAAGAGGATGGATTGGGCGACTTGCTCTTCTCGCCCAACGTGAGCTGTCGATGGGGAAAGGAGCTCTTCTTCGGAAGCAAGACGGGCTTCTTCTCCTTCGTTCCTACGCCCAACATGGGGAAAAGACATCACCAGAATGCCAAGCTGGTCATCACCGACCTCTTCATCGACGATGAGCCATACGCCAAACTCGACTCTACCCTGCGTGAAGACATCTCACAGGAGGCTCCTGCCTACACCCAGCGCATCGAGATTCCATCGAGCGTGAAGAAGTTTGACATCGAGTTTGCACTCCTCACCTACGGCAATGCCAAGAAGAACGTATATGCTTATCGACTAGATGGTTATGACGACGACTGGCAGTATTGCAATGGCGAACTGCACCGTGCCACCTTCCAGAACTTGAGTTCGGGCACCTATCGCTTGCACGTGAAAGCCACCGACAGTTATGGTCAGTGGCAGGAGTTGCCATACGCCATCACCATCAAGGTTTTGCCGCCTTGGTATGCCTCACGATGGGCAGGCATGATCTATATCCTAATGCTCATCATGGGACTGTTTGCCGCCTTGCGCTGGTACAAAGATCGCTTGAAGACCCGCAACAGCCTGCAGATGGGCGTGATACTCACCAATATCACCCACGAGTTGCTCACCCCTCTCACGGTCATCTCGGCTACCATCTACAAGCTCAAGAGCATGGCTCCGCAATATGAGGAGGACTACTACGTGATGGACAGCAATATCAACCGCACTACCCGACTCCTACGAGAGATACTCGAAGTGAGAAAGTCGCAGGCAGGACAGTTGAAGTTGCTCGTGAGCCGTGGCGACATCGGCTTGTTCGTCAAGAATGCTTGCGAGGGTATCCGTCCGATGGCTGAGCATCAGAAGATTACCATCACAGAAAACTATCCTAAGGGCGATTGCAGCGCATGGTTTGATGCGGATAAGTTGGACAAGATTCTCTATAATCTCTTGTCAAACGCCATCAAGTACAACAATACGGGGGGGCAAATTGCCGTCTCGCTGTCGCTTAACAAGGAGGTGGCATCGATTTCTATCCAAGACCATGGAATCGGCATGTCGAAGAAGAAGTTGAAGCATCTCTACACCCGCTTCTTCGATGGCGATTACCGTCAGCAGAACATGCCGGGCACTGGCATCGGACTGTCGTTGACCCACGACCTGGTGAAACTGCACCATGGCGACATCCTCTGCGAGAGCACGGAGGGCAAGGGAACCACCTTCACGGTCAACCTGCCTTATCACAAGGGCGACTACCGTGACACGGAGATAGACACTTCGGGCAGCAGCAGAAAGACCAACGACCTCGCCATCCAGCAAGCCAAGGAGGAGAAGGAACAGACGGAGCACAAGCTCAACCCTATCCACACCTCCATCTTCATCCGCAAGAACTCCAGCAAGATTCTCGTGGTGGAAGACAACGAGGAGTTGTTGGCACTCATGCTCCAGGTGCTCAGCAAGAACTACCATGTGCTCACCGCCAAGAACGGCAAGCAGGCGATGAACATCATCATGAAGGAGAATCTCGACCTCGTGGTGAGCGACGTAATGATGCCGGTGATGGATGGTATCGAACTGACCAAGCGCATCAAGGAAGACAAGAGTTTCTGGCAGTTGCCTGTCATCCTTCTCACTGCCAAGAACAAGGAGGAGGACAAAACGGAGGCTTACAGCATCGGTGCAGACGGATATATCACCAAGCCATTCAAGTTTGAGGAGTTGGAGGTTCGCATCAACGCCATCCTTGACAACCGCAAGAAGGTGATAGAGAAGGTGGAGAGCGAGGTGGCTTTGGCAGCCCAGTCAGCCTCTGTCAAAGGCGGCATGGGAAAAGGTAGTCAGGAGGGTGACAACCAGAAGAAGTCGCACCTCAGCAACCCAGACCAGGCCTTCGTGATGCGTGCCACGGAACTAGTAATCAAGAACATCAGCAATTCGGAATATGGCCGTGACGAGTTTGCCAACGACATGGCGATGGGTAGCTCTACATTATATAATAAGGTGAAGGCGACAACGGGTCAGACCATCGTGGCGTTTATCACCTCCATCCGCATGAAGGAGGCGAAGCGCATCCTGGAGGGCGATCCCGACATCCTCATCAACGACTTGGCTGTAAGGGTCGGCTTCAACACCCCGAAATACTTCTCGAAGTGCTTCAAGAAGGAATTCGGCATCTTCCCGAAGGAATTTGCCGAGCAGATGCAAAGCAAGGGATGAAACTTTATTTCTTCAAGAACTTCTGGGCAGCACGACTGCCATCCTTGGCGATAATCTTCACGACATATACGCCATTGCTGATGCCAGACAGGTTGACAAACTGTGAGCCTTTGCTTTCCGCAACCTTCTGTCCACCCATACCATATACCTGCAACTGAGCTATCTCGCCATACACGATCAAGCCATTGCTGGTCTGATACAACTGATACTTCTTAGCAGAAGCAGCCTCATCGTACTTCACATCACTGATGCCATTGACGACATTGCCATCCTCGTCTATCTCCTGATATACACCGAGGGTGAGGTCGGTGAGATACATATCACCCTTCTCCACATTGGTCAAGGTGATGATGATAGGCTTCTTCTCCACCTTGCCTATCTTGGAAGCGATGTCAACCAATGCTACACCTTCGCTGAGATTAACTGATGCACTACCATTACCAGAGCCATCCACATACTTCCAGTCTATCTTGAGCGTTCTGCCACCCGTGCAATAGATATTCGACTGCATCTGAGCCAGAGAAGACAGGGTGAACTCCACATTGGTAGCCTTTGGCAGATAATAAGCACCGTATGAGGCACTTTCGTAATTCTTGCCAGGAGTCGTATTCTTATCAACATACTCCACACTACCCTTTCCACTGGAAGGCTTGCCGTAATATCTAGGCTTCACACCCTCAGCATTGCCACCTGTGATATATTTCTTCACGTTGTCAGCTATCACCTTGTCCTGGAAGAGATAGTCGTTGACCACGGTCTTCACCTGAAAGTACTTGCCATCATCGGTATCATCCACAGCCTCATCCTCCAATGTGCCATCGTTCTTAGGCATCACGAGGGTATAGGCATTGTCATCGCCACCATACTCGTATGGACCATAGTCGGCACTTTTGCCCACGTAAGGGATATTGAGCGTGACAGACCAGTTGTCTGGGGCATTGTCGGAATAGTTGTAATGATTCTTGTGCGCATCCACCGTCTTGAAGTCGGCGATTGGTGTACCTGCATCTATCAACTTGCTGCCAGCCTTCAATCTGCCGAACTTCAGTGGCAACTCACCGTTTGCCTGACGAGGTCCGATGGCAGTCTCATAGCTTAAGTCCTCATACTCAGAACTATAGTCATTGACTGTCTTTGAGTAGGTAGTGCCAGATGTGCTAGCCTTCTCACCCAAAGGATTGGTATTATCGAGCGTTGTCCAAGTACAGAAGTCGATGTCAGGCTTTTCTGTGAAGGCTGAGTTACGTTCCATTTTCTGCGAACCATACGCAAATCCCACACAGTTGCGCAGCACCCAATTGCCATAGTCGGGAGCTTCCATATTATACCCATAATTGATACCATTGCCAAAGGAGAGGTCATTGATAAGATAAGAGCCTTCACGATGATGGTTCTGGTCGAATCCCTTCTTCGGATGGAAAGCGGCGATGCAGTTCTTGAACACATGAGCACCTACGGAAGTGCCTCCCTGCTTGCATCCGCCCATTTTGAAGCCATTGCCATTACCCTTGTCAAAGCCATTCTTGAGCACCCAACAGTTATCCACCACAATAGGGAAAGCTGTGTAATACAAGTCCCAGCCATCATCGGAGTTATGCCAAGCACGGCATCCATGAAACTCATTGCCCGGACCAGGGAAGAGCTTGATGGCAAATCCATCGGCATTGCCACCATTCGTCCATGGGTCATAGTTATCATAGGCATCACAGTTGACGACGATGTTGTATCTGCCATATTTATATTCTTGGTTACGGGTGTTGTTGCCATTACCATCCTTTCCGAATCCCTGCTGCAAACCGGTGTCCCCATTGCCATAGAAGCGGCAGAGTTCCAACACGCAGTAGGAGCCTTCGAGCTTCATGCCATTGTCGGCGGAGTTGCAGATGTCGAGCCCACGATAATGCCAGTAGTTGGCACCTATCTTGTGCATGATGCCACGATAGGTGGAAGCCTCAGTCTCATTGGAGCGAGGCTGACTGGAGAAGTCGAAGACAGGTCGCTCGGTATCGCCAGGATAGGCGAAGACACAGATACGATTATCGGCAGTACCCGTCTGCGTCACGTTGATGGTCTTCGAGAGATGATAGGTGCCACCTCTCACATAGAGGATGTCACCAGCCTTCAGAGCGGCGAATGCCTTGATAGGGTCGCCGAAAGGTTTGTCGATTGCCATACCGTTGCCGGTACCGCCTGGCGCCAAGTAGTAGTCCTTGGCATCAGCCTGCCATGAGGCAAGCAGACACACCCCGATGAGGGATGTCTTCCACAAAGAGTTTGTTTTCATCTTGAATCAGTAGTTTGTTTTTAAGTCGTATTTCAGTTTGTTTGTTCTTTCTTTCGCTCCATGAGCCTACATATAAAATAGGTTTCTGTTGATATTGGTTGCAAAGATATAGCAAAATCTCCAACCTACCACCATATAGCCTCATCTTTTAAGATTTTATAAACATTGGGGCAGCAAACCTCCCATTTCATCACTTGTCAAGCACTGTGTTCGCAAACGTTTTCGTTATTTTTTGCAAATTATATGCAAGATTTTAGGCGTTTTTAGCTTTTATTATTAATTTTGCAGCCGTAAAAGATACAAACTAACAAGCTACGAACGAGGATATGACATCCAAAGCTCTTATTCCTTATTAGATGAATATTACATGATTATATAAACCTTCTTAATGTATCAAAGTAAAACTAATGGATAAAACTTTAGTAAGACATCGTAGGACTCTAATATTTAGAGACTACCAAGTACTCGTATTCCTACTTACATTCTTGCTTACAACTTTTGGGGTTAAAGCAAGCAATGGGGTGAAGTTTAATTCCGCTGTACGCTATTCGCAGTGGGCAATTAATTCACGAGCCAACGATTTCTATGCCAACACCGCAAAGTTTGGTTTGGCAAAGTATGACACTAGTGGGGCAAAAACCGATGAGAGAATCAATGGTAATAAAACTAATCTCGACTATGTCCCTGGCTTGGTTGCCAAGGCTATGATTGAGGCTGCCGACTACTACAACGGCTTTGATTGGTCTAAACCTTGGTTTCTCAGTGTCAAGGAGTATGGCGATGCCTATTTCAACACTGTAGAGAACACTGGTGGAAGTCTTGATAACCTCAATGCTGTAAAGCTTTATTTCGGTATTTACAACAATTCCAACGCAACTGAAACTGACAAGGCTAACGCTAAGACTGCGATTAGTCGTGCACAAGCAGGTTTGATTGAACACAACATAAATCATTCTATCCAAAGCGGCACACTAGCAGGTGCCAATGTTGTCGGCGGCTGGTTTCACAAGACAGCTTACAATAACCAGATGTGGCTTGACGGAGCATATATGGGCAGTGCTTTGCTAGCACAAATCGTCAACTTTAATAGCACAAATTCCAATATCTTCGGTAGTACAACTGAAGATTGGAACATGGTTTTCAAGCAGTTGGATATTGTTTGGAACATGTGTTGGAACTCTACCGACAAATTGATGTACCATGCCTTTGAGGCAAATGCAGGAACGGGCACATCCGATTCTCATGCAGACACTTGGGCTGGACTAAATGGAAAAACAGAGCCTTACACTTTTCATTCTGCCGCTTATTGGGGACGTGCTAACGCTTGGTACCTCCTTGCACTTGTTGATGTTTTGGAAGCAATGAACAATGCTAACCAAAGCAACACCACAAACTACAAGACATTGAAACAACACCTAGAAGACTTGGCTGCTGGCATTGCAGCTCGTCAAGATATTACTATGGGGGGGTGGTATCAATTGCTAGACAAAGATGCCACTTACACCGCTAGCAACTACAATAGTAAATGGAGTGGAAAGCCAAGCAGCGTGACAAACTATATCGAGACATCAGCAACAGCCATTATTGCCGCTGCTTACTTGAAGGCAACTCGTTTGAATTTACTTTCTAGCACCACTCAATATAACTACAAGACCATCGCCAAGAAAGCATTCGAAGGCTTGGTTAACAACTTCACTTATCTTGACAAGGATGGTAACTTGGAAATCTGGGGTAGCTGTAAATCAGCAGGTCTTGGTGGAGGCACTAGCATCGACTATGCAACTGGTGGTAAAAAATATCGTGATGGTTCCAATGAATATTATTTGTTAGGTTACGATGTACCTATGGTTAAGGAATCTGAGGGTATTACCGAGGGCAAGGTTCTCGGCGGTTTTATTATGGCTGCCACAGAATATGAGCGTGCTTATCAGAATCAGGACAGCAAGCAGATTCTCTTTGCTCGCGACTTGGCTTCAAGCTATGACTTCACTACTGCAGGAACCCTCGATGCCACTGCTTATGGCAATGGTACCATTTCTTATCAGTGGTACAAGGATGGTAAAGCCATCGCAGATGCCACTTCTGCTACTTATACTCCAACTGTAACTGGAAAATATTATTGCGTCGCTACTGCTAATGCTAAGAGTGCTGGTGGCAAAAGCATCCAGACAAGTACCACAACTGTGACAACTGCCAATACAGATAATGGCAGCACAGATAATGGTGGTAGTGATAATGGAAATACTGGCGACGGTGTAACATCAAATAATAAATTGTTTGACTACACGGTTCCCGCAAATACAACTTTAAATACAACAGAAACGAGTGTTAGTCCTTATGGTTCAGTATCAGCATCTGCCGTATCTCAAACAGATAAGACTAACGGATTTAAATTTGATAAAAATACCACATATCTTAAGATTACTTTAGCCAACAATACGCTACAGCCCGGAGATGTCATTACAATAACATCTTATGCAGATAAAACAGGCATGGGTGTTAAGGCATCAGCAACAGCTGAAGGTAATAATGCTATTACTGTTACAAAGAGCACTGAAGCAAAAGCCAACACGACAAGCTCTTATACTGTAACAAGTAATGATGTACTTAATGGAAAATCTTGCATTTATTTAAGTAGAAGTGCAGGTAGCACTACTTACATGAAGTCCATTACCATTACTCGTCCTGGTAATAAGAAATATACAGTTTCTGCTACAGCAGGAACTGGTGGTTCTGTATCCATCGCAAATGGTTCAAGTGAAGTGACATCAGGTTCAGAAGTAGAAGAGAATACCTCTCTTACATTCACTGCCACACCAAACAGCGGATATGAGTTTGTAAACTGGACAGATGCAAGCAATGCTGAAGTTAGCAAAGAGGCTACTTACACAAAAACTGTAACTGCCGCGATTTCTCTTACAGCCAATTTCAAGGCTACAACTCCTGTTACCCCAACCGAAGACGAGGTTATCTATGACTGGGAAACTTCTGTAGGTACTACTACAGTTGGAACAAACTGTACTTCAAATAGAGAAGTTATAACCTTTAGTAGCAACTTCAATGCTAAAGATGGAAAATATATCACCATTAAGCCTAAGACAGGAGGATTCAAAGCGGGTGATGTCATCACATTAAAGGGCTACTGCAATAGCTCAAATCTTTCAGGTGTAGTAGTCTATTCTGATGTAAATGGCAATAGTATTTTCCAATCAAACACCTTGGCAAAATCAGAAGCTGGTGGTTCTGAATTTACTTTTACCCTTAACGAAGATTGCGACGCTCTCTATTTGGGTCGCTTCGGTGGTGGTACTACTTGTTTGACAAGTCTACAGGTAAAGCGCCCTGCTTCATCTTCTAATAAGACTCGACTGACAGCTTCTTTCGAGCGCAATGCTGACGTTGTAGTCAACACTACTTCTTCAGTAACTTTACCAAGTCTTACTGTTAAGGCAGGAAACACAACGCTTTCTGATAATCAATATACTGTAGTTTACAAGTCAAATGCAGAGGATGTAGCTTCTTTGAGTGGTAATACCATTACTATTAAGAAATTAGGTATCGCAACCATCACAGCTACAATCACTCCTAAAGATGCTGAGACTTATGAAGGAACCACAGCCACTTATCAGTTGAGCGTAAAGGCTCCTTCTCCACTCAACGTTTCCGTAATGGATGTTACTATCAACACCACAGATGCGGAAGAAGAGCAGCCTGTCATCAAGGTTTATGGAGATAATGACAAGTTGCTGAAGTTGGGTCAAGACTACACCTTGTCTTTTGCTGTTAGTGGAGATAATGTGACTGTTGATGAGACGACTGGAAAATTCTCAGTTACGAAAAATGCTGATAAAACAGCATTTATTAAGGGAACATCTCTAATTACCGTTACTGCGACTCCAACAGCATCACTTGGAAGCAATTATACTGTAGGTACTCTTCAGTTCTCTTACTCTGTATCAGAAGGTAAGATTAAGCCTGTTTTCTTGGATTCATTCAAGGATATCACCATCAAACTGCACCAAGATAGAAATACCAGAACTATCACAGTTCCTCTGATTTACAATGGTGAAGAAGTTAGCAGTTATTTCAACTACACATATAAAATTACGGCAGATGTTAATGGACAAGTTCAGGAAGTTACCCAAAATACACTTAACTATACACCAAGTACAGAAGGAACATATACAATTACTGTAACTGCAGTACCTGGACAGAATGGTGAAGACAACTATGGTGACGTTTATGATAGTCCTGATCCTATTTCATTCAAATTGGATGTAAAGAGCACGTATCAGGTTATCACCGTTACACCTGACCCAACAAGCATTAAAATGTATACAGGTACTACACAAGTAGCACCAGACTTGACGGTTACAAATGGAAGCGCTACTCTTGCCGATACAGAATACAAAGCCTTATGGTTCTCTACATCTCCTGGTGTCGTAAAGGTAGATGCCACAACAGGAAAGTTAGAAGCAGTCAGTGAAGGTAATGCAAATATCAGAGTCGTTGTCACTGGTGAAACCTTAGAAAGCACCACAGCTTTAATTACTGTAGATGTTGACGACCCTGCTGTGTATCGAGTTCATGCAAATGAGGAATATAAGAGCCAGAAAACCATGTGGAATCAACACAAGAATCTGTCTGTTACACTTGGTGGATGGTTATTCCCTAATGATGTGAAGGGTCTTTGGACTACAACAGAGTCCTTGTCAAAAACTGTTGAGTGGAACAAAGATGACAGCCAGAAGAATTATAATTCAAGAAAAGCTCCTTGGAAGATTACCGGATTTGATTATATGGTAAAGGCAGGTGACAAGCAGAAGAATGCTCGCCAGGAGAATGGTTCCAACAGTATGCCAGAGACTACATTGATAAGCAATGTGGATTATTCTCAGAAAGACAAAATTGTTGACCCAATGTTCAATGTGCCATGTTCTGGTTCCTTCCTGACATTCCAGCCTAAGACAAATGGTACTGTCGTAGCACATATATATCAAAACGGAGTATTCGATTCAAAGAAGAATAAGAATAATACTATAGATTATCAGTACAGACCACAGCGTCGTGTATTCATCATGGATGAAGCTGGTAATTTTGTAAGTTCTGATGCTCACATCGAATCTACTACAGGTAAGCCAAATGGCAAGAATTATGATTTGACTCAATATAAATGGGATATGAGTGACAAGCAGTCGCCAACTGTAGAAACAGTGAAGAAGCACTTTGGTCTTGAAAGTTTTGAAATGTCAGAAACAGGTTTTAAGAACAATGTTTATGAAAACCAACTTGACCAAAAAATAGCTCCTAATGAAGCAGCAACAAAATATCCAAATTTGAAAGGCTCACGTGGATGGTCAGTTCTCGCTGATGCACCTGTTACCTATACCTTTAAGGTAAAGGCTGGTAAGACCTACTATCTCTACAACTTCGGTTCGAAGATTGGTTTCTATGGCTTCTCTTTCGACGAGGATGCAACAGCACCTATCGTAGATGAAATAAGATACGATGAGAATAGCACCAATACGGTAAAGAAAACCGAGACAGGACACGTTGCTAAGGTAAGTATCAACCGTTCATTCAAAAAGGGCATATGGACAACTTGCGTACTTCCTTTCAGTCTCAACAAGCAGCAGGTGGATGCCATCTTCGGTACCACATATGGTATGACAAATGATGGTTATGGCAATAGCGTAACACACTCCGATGGTACTCAGATATTGTACTTTGACCGTATAGAAGGAAACAAAGCATACTTCGTACGCCACGCTTACAACACCATCGTAGCTGGTAAGCCATTCCTTATTAAGCCAACAAAGGATGTCGAGTCTATCAACACGGCAGATGTTGTAGATTACCCATACGTGACTATTGAGAATGAGACTCCTGCAGATTGGTGCAAGGGAAATGGCTATGTTTGGAAGTCAAGTTATAACAACGATATGAATGTTGAAAAAGGCGATTGCATCATTAGCAAGAACAATGGCACATTCAAGAACTACAGAGGCGAATCAGGTACACTGAAGGGATTCCGTGGTTTCTTGCAACAAGACAAGACAACAGGTGCAAAACCAATGATGCTATCTATTGCCACATCAACCAACATAGAGGACAACCAAGGAAGCACTACTGGCATTGACTTGGTCATCGACGCAGACGACAACACTATTTCTTGTCCTACGACTGGAAAGATATACAATGTCAATGGTCAACTCGTCAGTGACAACATCAAAGACTTACCATCACTTCCTAGCGGAATCTATATTATCAATGGTAAAAAGTACATCAAATAAAATCAGTAAAATCAATGAAAAGATATCAATATATTAAGCCAAATATCACAATCTTGGCTACGAAGACAGAGAGTCATCTCACCACCCTATCTCCTCCTCACACAGAAGACAAAACTAATGGTGGAGTAACCGGACCTTCAGATGGTGGAATAGGTGGTGAATCAGACTTGGCAAAGAAGTTTGACGCATGGAGCACATGGGACGATGACTTCGAGTAATAATCCGTTCTAATTCATCAAATTACTTCGCAGAAACGCAGTATTATATATAGAAGGTGACGGTCGGGACTTCGGTCTCGACCGTTGTTTTGTGCTAAACTAAGTTAATCAAGTCCTCATTATCACGCTTTCTTCATTTATTTTCCTTATCTTTGCCAGCGTTATCTCGCAATAGTGCGAAAACGACATCATAAATTCAATTATATGCCAGAATTTATAAACCCACGTGTCGATTGGGCTTTCAAGCGCATTTTCGGCAGTGACGACACCAAGGAGTGTCTCATCACGTTCCTCAACGGAGTATTTGAGGACGAGTTTGTAATCAAGGACGTGAAGCACCTCAAGACGGAGCAGACACGTCATCAAAAGCGAGAGCGAGGAGTCATCTTCGATGTGGCGTGCGAGACCGATGACGGGAGACACATCATCGTGACCTTGCCAATTTCGAACCGACATCGGCTTCGGATTGCTCGAAGAGGAAGGTTCTATACTAGATAAACCAATCGAGCAGCAGGGGTGCAAACAAAAAGAGCAAGACGAGCAACTGGGATGTGACGCAAAGACGCAAGGCGAGCAACTTGTGCCTCACAAGCGCAGACAGACTTCAAAGACTAAAAAGTCGAAGGCTTGGCAGCTTTCGGGCTTGCGATATGGCTTCGAAAAGATGAGAGTGGTATTCTTGCAGTTGCCGCTCTTCGAGAAGAAGGAGCCAGAGTGTATGGATATATTTGATTGTTGGATTTACGTATTGAACAATATGGAGCATTTGAAAGAAATACCATTCTTGGACAAGTACCCCGTCTTCCGAAAGTTGGCGGCGATAGGTGATCTGCAGAAGCTCACCCCAGAGGAGCGTGACTATTACGAGGAGGATGTCAAGATCATGCGCGACCTCTATGCCACTGATAAGTGGGAGAAAGAGAAAAGACGTATGGAAAGAGAAGCTGCTCGAAAAGAGTTGGAAGAAGCAACGAAGAAAGCTTTGACTGAAGGTAGAGCTAAAGGAAGAGCCGAAGGAAAAGCCGAAGGTAGAGCCGAAGGAAAAGCCGAAGGTAGAGCCGAAGGAAGAGCCGAAGGAAGAGCCGAAGGAATGTTAGAAGTTGCTAAGAATCTTCTTTCGATGGACATACCTATACTGCAAATTATGCAAGCCACAGGCTTGACACAAGAGCAAATCAAGGGATTGCAGAATTAAAGAAAACCTTTGTCCCTGCTTAAAAAAGAAACATGAGGACATTTATGAAACATCATAGACGGTCGGGACTTCGGTCTCGACCGTTATTTGTTTGGATTTTATCAATATTCAACAACTTATATGTTTAGATTTTAGCATTTTTAGCTATTAATAGCTTGATTATCAGCAAAAAAGCAGTACCTTTGCAACGCTTTACGAAAAAGCAAAGAGAAAAACACTGCAAAACGCAGTGGAAAACAAGGCAAAATATAGACATCACAACACATGATATACCCAGACAACTTCGAACAAAAGATAGGATTCAACGAGATCAGAAACATGCTCCGTGAGCGATGTCTCTCCACACTAGGCAAGGAACAGGTGGAGAAGATGGCATTCAGCGATGATGCCGAACAGGTGAACGAATGGCTCAAGCAAGTGCGTGAGTTCCGTCGCCTCATCCTAGAGGTGGAGGACTTCCCGCTGCAATACTTCTACGATGTACGTGAAAGCATCGTTCGCATCCGCATCGAGAACACTCACCTGGAGGAGAACGAGCTCTTCGACCTCCGACGCTCCCTCTCCACCATCGACTGCATCGTGAAGATACTCAACCATAGCGACGAGGACGAGAGTCACGCCGAGGAAAACGACGGATGGCGCAGGGAGAAGAAATACACCTACCCTAGCCTCCACCTCCTGGCGAAGGACATCGTGACTTTCCCACAAATCGTGCAGCGCATCGACCAGATACTCGACAAGTTTGGCAAGATACGTGACAACGCCACACCCGAACTGCTCCAGATTCGCCGTGAACTCGCCAAGACCGAGGGTAGCATCTCCCGTACCTTATATAGTATATTGCGCTCAGCACAGAGCGAGGGCGTGGTGGAGAAAGACGTCACCCCTACCCTGCGCGACGGCAGACTCGTCATCCCTGTCATCCCTACCCTGAAGAAGAAAATCAAGGGTATCGTACACGATGAGAGCGCCACCGGAAAGACCGTCTTCATCGAACCGACCGAAGTGGTGGAGGCCAACAACCGAGTGCGTGAGCTGGAGGGAGAGGAACGCAAGGAAATCATCCGCATCCTCACCCAGTTTACCAACAAGTTGCGCCCTTACACCCGTGAGATCATGGACAGCTACCGCTTCCTCGCCAAGATAGACCTCATCCAAGCAAAGCAGAAACTCGCCGAGATACAGAAGGCGATAGAGCCTGAGGTGGAAGACCATCCACACATCGACTGGATACGTGCCATCCACCCCCTCTTGCAACAATCATTGGAGAAGAAGGGCGAGAAGGTGGTACCTCTCGACATCACCCTCACACAAGACAAGCGCATCCTCATCATCTCCGGTCCTAACGCCGGCGGTAAGTCTGTCTGTCTGAAGACCGTGGGTCTCTTGCAGTACATGCTCCAGTGCGGACTCAGCATCCCTGTGAGCGAGCGTTCGAAGACCGGCGTCTTCCAGAACATCATGATAGACATCGGCGACGAACAGAGCTTGGAGAACGACCTGAGTACCTACTCCTCCCACCTGCTCAACATGAAGAACATGATGAAGGCAGCCAACGGCAACACCATCATCCTCATCGATGAGTTTGGTACGGGTACGGAGCCTGGCATCGGTGGAGCCATCGCCGAGGCAGTGCTCGACCGATTCTGCAAGCAGGGGGCATACGGTGTCATCACCACCCACTACCAGAACCTGAAGCACTTCGCCGACAGTCATGAGGGCGTGGCAAACGGAGCAATGCTCTATGACCGCCACGAGATGAAGGCACTCTTCCAGCTCGCCATCGGTCGCCCCGGTTCTTCTTTTGCCATCGAGATCGCCCGCAAGATAGGATTGCCTGAGGAAGTCATCAAGGAGGCTTCCGACATCGTCGGTTCCGAGTACATCCAGAGCGACAAGTACCTGCAGGACATCGTGAGAGACAAGCGATACTGGGAGAACAAGCGACAGAGCATCCATCAGCGTGAGAAGGATATGGAGAAGACCATCTCCAAGTATGAGAGCGACATCGAGGAGATCGAGAAGAGTCGCAAGCAGATTCTCGCCAAGGCGAAGCAGCAAGCCGAGGAACTCCTGAAGGAGAGCAACAAGAAGATAGAGAACGCCATCCGAGAGATCCGTGAGAATCAGGCGGAGAAGGAGGAGACCAAGCGCATCCGCCAGGAGCTCGATGCCTTCAAGCAGGAGATGCAGGAGATAGACACCAAGGAGAACGATGACAAGATAGCTCGCAAGATAGCTCAGATACAGCAGCGCAAGGAACGCCATGCCAAGCGCAAGGCGGAAAAGGCACAAAACCAAGAGAAAGCAGCTGCCGCTCTTCGCAATGCACAGAACAAGTCGCAGACCGACAACAACCGTGAGTTGAAGGCTGGCGACACCGTGCGCATCAAGGGCTTGACCACCGTGGGCAAGATAGAGAGTATCATGGGCGATATGGCTACCGCCGTGTTCGGGGGTATGCGCACCAAGATGCGACTCAACCGACTGGAGCATGCCACCGAGAACACCGAGAAGGACAAGACCGAGGAGCGCAAGGAAAGTCTCGCCTCCTACGGCATCAGCAAGGAGACTCGCAAGACCATCGATGCTCACAAGAGCAATTTCCATCAAGATCTCGATGTACGTGGTATGCGTGGCGACGAGGCTCTCAATGCCGTGCAGCACTTCATCGACGATGCCATTCTCGTGGGAATGCCTCGTGTCCGCATCCTCCATGGCAAGGGAAATGGCATCCTGCGCCAGCTCATCCGTCAATATGTGAGCAGCATCCCTAACGTGACGCACTACGCCGATGAGCATGTGCAGTTCGGCGGAGCCGGCATTACCGTCGTAGATTTCTAAAGAAACGTTAACAAAGCGAAGATTTCTTCCGAAATATTTGGTAGGTTCAAAGGAAAGCGGTACCTTTGCACCCGCTTAAAAGCAATGAGACGGACAAGTCTCATACGACCAGCTCCCTCGGAATCCCCCAGGATGGGAACATAGCAAGGGTACTTGGTTGTAGCGGTGCGATATGAATCGCTTGTCCACCCGCCTCTTTAGCTCAGTTGGCCAGAGCACGTGATTTGTAATCTCGGGGTCGTTGGTTCGAATCCGACAAGAGGCTCAAAAAGAGAACTTTCTTCTAGAAGGTTCTCTTTTTTGTTATTATCATTTTTTATTACTATCCACACCCTCTTCCATCACCCTTCGCTCATTTTTGGGTTACTACCCACTTTTTCCGCCCTAGTACCACTTTCATTTTTTCCTAGGCAGAGAAAAATTCCTACCTAGTTAGGTATGAAATATCCCCTAGGCAGAGAGATATTTTCCACAAACCTGGAAATGACGCTCCACTACCTACACCCTTCATACGATTATATGGCAAAAATCATGACAATCAGGAGAAAGGAAGGAAACGCCGAAATCAAAAAATATATAAATTTATCCCTAATATTCCTACTATATGGGGAAAATTGTGTACTTTTGCACGATAATATATATTTGATTAAATGATAGACTTTATAAAGTTAGTACAGACAAGGGCTTTCGCCCGACAAGACGGTGCCATCCTTGGCGCAGTATGGATAGCGAGTTTCGCCCTCACCATGTGGTCGGTTTTCCCACCCCACGCACTATGGGGGATCTTCGCCAACATCCTGGCACTCAGCACTCCTTTCGTGGTGGCACGACGACTCAAGGCGTTCCGCGACGAAGCCTTGGAGGGAAGCATCTCCTTCCGCAGGAGCCTCTTCTACTGTTGGCAAACCTTCTTCAATGCCACACTGCTCCTCACCATCGTGCAGTTTCTCTGGTTTAAGTTCCTCAACACCAGCGTGTTCATCAACACCCTGATGGAGAGCTACAAGGGGATACTCCAGAGCTATAACCTGACACAGGCGGAGGTGAACACCATCATCGAGGCACTCGCCATGATGAAACCCGTGGGATGGGCTGCCACCTTCATGATCACCGAGATCATCGTGGGCACCGTGCTCAGTCCGCTGATCGCCGCACTGATGAGCAGAAAGCGCAGAAACCAACAATCATTCGTAAATCAACAATAACATACAATGGATATAACAGTAGTTGTACCTCTATATAATGAGGAAGAGTCACTCCCAGAGCTTTACGCCTGGATAGAGCGAGTGATGAAAGCCAACGACTTCAGCTTTGAGGTCATCTTCGTCAACGATGGCTCCACTGACCGTTCATGGGAGGTGATAGAGGAGCTAGCCGAGAAGTCGGAGAACGTGAAGGGCATCAAGTTCCGCCGCAACTATGGCAAGAGCCCTGCCCTCTACTGCGGATTCAAGGAGGCACAGGGCGACGTGGTGATCACCATGGATGCAGACCTCCAGGACTCTCCCGACGAGATACCAGCCCTCTACCAGATGATCAAGAAGGAAGGTTATGACCTCGTGTCCGGCTACAAGCAGAACCGCAAGCAGGGCGACCCACTCTCCAAGACCATCCCTACCAAACTCTTCAACGCCACCGCACGCAAGGTGAGCGGCATACACAACCTCCACGACTTCAACTGTGGTCTGAAGGCGTATCGCCGTGACGTGGTCAAGAACATCGAGGTGTATGGAGAGATGCATCGCTACATCCCATACCTCGCCAAGAACGCCGGCTTCGACAAGATCGGCGAGAAACCCGTACACCACCAGGCACGCAAGTTTGGCAAATCGAAGTTCATGGGCTGGAACCGCTTCGTCAATGGTTATCTCGACCTGATGACCCTCTGGTTTCTGAGCAACTTCGGCAAGAAGCCAATGCACGTGTTCGGATTCCTGGGCAGCGTGGTCTTCTTCATCGCCTTCCTCGCCCTCATCGGCTTGGGCGTTGACAAGCTCATCGACTTGCACAATGGCATCTACGGTCACCTCATCACCGACTCGCCATACTTCTTCATCGCCCTCACAGCGATGTTGCTGGGCAGTCAGTTCTTCCTGGCAGGATTCCTCGGCGACCTCATCAGCCGCCAGAACCCTAACCGTAATGATTATCAAATAGAAAAAGAGATAAGATGCGGAAAATAATCCCTATCCTCCTGTTGACCATCCTCACGATGGTGGGATGCTCCACGCTCGACTGTCCGCTCAACAATACCGTCTATACAAAGTATAAGTTGGACGGCACCGTGACGGAGCTTACCGGTTGCACGATGACCGTATCGACCACGAAGCGAGACGGCGAGGACAGCATTCTCATCAACAAGGACGAGAATGTAGATAGCTTCATCCTGCCGATGAGCTACGCCAATTCTGCCGACACCCTATACTTCGAGGTGCAAGACCGCCTGGAGCGAGTGTTCAAGGACACGGTGATCGTCGCCAAGGACAACCAGCCACATTTCGAGTCCATCGACTGCAGCCCGTCTTATTTCCACACCATCACCGGCGTGAAGACGACACAGCATCTCATCGACTCCATAGTCATCAACCATAAAGACGTAAATTTCGATGCAACGAAGACGCATTTCCTCATATATTTCGGCACTCGCGAGTAAGGCGAGCGCGGCTATCCCTACTCGTGCGAGCTTGGCCATCCCTACGAGATACGCCAAGGTGCTGGCGTTGAGCCTACTCCTCTTGGGCGGCTTGGCAAGTCCTGCCCATGCCCAGTCCAAGGCAAAGAAGATGGTGGAACAGCCTGACACCGTGCCTCTCTTCCGCGGCTTGGCGGTAAGCGTGGATGCCATCGGCTTGGGACAGATGGTACTGGGCAGTTACGGTCAGTACGAGGCAGCCTTGCGCATCAATCTGAAAGACAAGTACTTCCCTGTGCTCGAACTGGGTTATGGCAAGGCGGATGCCACCGACGATGGCACCAACCTGCACTACAAGACCAGTGCGCCATACGCTCGTATCGGTGTCGATTGGAATCTCTTGCGCAACAAGCACGACATCTATCGCCTCTATGGTGGTGTGCGCTACGCCTTCACCACCTACAAGTATGATGTAGAGGGTCCCGACATCACCGACCCTATCTGGGGAACCACCACTCCCTACTCTGCCAAGGATGTATCCTGCAACTGTCACTGGTTGGAGGGTTGCTTCGGCATCGACGTGAAGATATGGGGACCTATCCGAATGGGATGGAGCGTGAGATACAAGCGACGCATCGCCCACAAGGAAGGCGACATCGGCAAGGCTTGGTATGCGCCAGGCTTCGGCAAGCAAGGAAGTTCACGCCTCGGCGGAACCTTCAACATCGGGTATGAGTTCTAAGCAAATTAACTTCTCTTAAATTTCCATTAAACCCCAAATAAAGTCCCCTATGAATAAAAAGAAGCTTCTCTGGCAACTGCCGTTTCTCCTAGTCTTGGTACTCGGCACCATTTATATCATTCGCCAGCAACACGTTACACCATATCAGCACGACGAGGGTTTCGTCTTCGGAACCATCTATCACATCACCTACCAGAGCGATGAGAACTACCAGAAAGAAATAGAGGCTGAGCTGCAGAAGGTAGATAACTCGCTCTCGCCTTTCAACAAGACTTCCATCATCTCCCGCATCAACCGCAACGAGGAGGTGAAGGTCAACGATATGTTCCAGGAAGTGTTCGACCTGGCTGAAGACATATCGCAGGAGACCGATGGTGCCTTCGACATCACCGTAGCCCCGATGGTGAATGCCTGGGGATTCGGTTTCAAGCAGGGCAAGATGCCTAGCAAGGAGGCCGTGGATAGCCTGAAAGCCATCGTGGGCTTCCACAAGGTGAAACTCGTGGATGGACACGTGAAGAAGGAGAATCCTAACACCATGCTCGACTGCTCTGCCATCGCCAAGGGATATGGCAGTGATGTGGTGGCTCGATTCCTCAAGAAGAAAGGCATCGAGAACTTCATGGTGGAGATCGGTGGCGAGGTGGTGACCCATGGCAACAGCGACAAGCGTGTGCCATGGCGCATCGGTGTCAACAAGCCTACCGATGACTCCCTCAACAACAGCACCGAACTACAGACCGTGCTCAACGTCACCGACAAGGCGATGGCGACGAGCGGCAACTATCGCAACTTCTATTATAAGAACGGCAAGAAGTATGCCCATACCATCGACCCAAAGACCGGTTATCCTGTGCAACACAACATCCTGTCAGCCACGGTGATAGCCAACACTTGCGCCACAGCCGATGCCTACGCCACCTCATTCATGGTGTTGGGTCTTGATGGAGCGCAGAAGATACTTGCCAAGCATCCCGACCTCCTCGCCTACCTCATCTACTCGGATGCGAAAGGCAAGAACCAGGTTTGGTATTCGCCTTCGATGAAGAAGATTCTGGCACAGTAGAGCCAATCCGTAAAGTATTTTTTACTCCTCGACATGGCAGACAACAGTTTATACGATATCCTCCTTTCCCTGCCCCTCTTCCTCGGCATGAGCCGCAACGACTTGCACGAGGCGGCAGGCAAGGCGAGGTTTGACTTTCAGAAAATCGCTGAGGGTCAGACCATCGTCGAAGAGGGCGAACGCTGCCTGTCGCTCTACTTCCTGCTCACGGGCGACATCCAAGTGGTGACCGAAGCCGACGACCATGGCTACAGCATCGAGGAGGACATCAGTGCGCCAGAGATATTCCAGGCAGAGACCATCTTCGGACTCAACCAGCGGTTCACCCACACCTACATCGCCAAGACCGACTGTAGCATCATGCGCCTCGAAAAGCAAGAGATACTCAAGCTCTCCGGACTCTTCCAAATCTTCCGCATCAACTTCATCAACCTCATCTCGGCGCAATCGCAAAAACTGAGCCGCCGCCTGCTCCGTGTCCCCCCTAAGTCGTTGGAGGAGCGCATCATACGCTTCTTCGAGTTCCATTGTCTTCGACTCGGAGGCGAGAAGATTATCCGTGTCAAGATGAAGAGGATAGCGGAGGAAGTGAACGACAGCCGACTCGATGTCTCCAGAGCACTCAACCACCTGCAGGATGAAGGTTTGCTCCAGCTCCACCGTGAGCGCATCACCATTCCGGCTTTGGAAAAGTTACTGAAGAGGGAATTTATGGGAACTTCCCTTTAAATTCCCTTAACTTCCCACTTGCGAAAGTAATATTAGTTAAAAACCACCCGTAACCTTCTCTATTCACGGCTTTTTTTGCTAACTTTGCAGCTAAAAATTAAACAAAGTTAGTATGCTTGACGAAAAGAACATAGAGAAACGTATCAACCCATTTTTTGAACCCTACCAGACACCGCACGACACGGTGCCATTCACTCGTATCCGTTTGGAGGATTACGAGGAGGCTTTCATGGAGGGAATCCGCCGAGATGACGAGGCGACAGACAAGTTGGTCAACGACCCAGCAGAACCTACATTCGAGAACACCATCGCTCGTGTTGACACCGACAAGGGTGAGCATTATTACGACTTGCTCAGCCGTGTATCCAACGTGTTCTCCTGCATGATGAGTGCAGAGACCTGCGATGAGTTGGAGGCGTTGGCACAGAAGATGAGTCCGATATTGACCAAGCATGCCAATGACATCACGCTCAACAAGCGACTTTTCGAGCGCATCAAGTTCGTGCACGACCATCCCAACCGTGAGTTGACCGCCGAGGAGCAGATGCTTCTCGATACCAGCTACGACGGATTCGTACGCAGCGGTGCCCTGCTCGACGAGGCAGGCAAGGAGAAGTTGCGCAAGTTGACCGAGGAGGCAAGCATGCTCACCCTCCAGTTCTCACAGAACCTCTTGAAGGAGAACAAGGCCTACACCCTCCACATCACCGACAAGGCACAGCTCGACGGACTCCCAGAGACCGCCATCGCCGCTGCCGCACAGAACGCCAAGGAGAAGGAGCAAGAGGGATGGATGTTCACGCTCGACTACCCTAGCTACTCCCCATTCATGACCTACTCCACCCAGCGTGAACTGCGCAAGGAGATGTATATGGCACGCAACACGGAGTGCATCCACGACAATGATTCCAACAACCTGGAGATATGCAAGCGACTCGTCAACCTGCGTCGTGAGCTAGCCCAGTTGCTCGGTTTCGATACCTACGCCGACTACGTGCTGAAGCATCGTATGGCTACGAATATCGACAACGTATATCAACTATTGAACGACCTCATCGCCGCCTACAAACCTACCGCCGTGAAGGAGGTGGCTGAGATAGAGGCACTTGCCAAGAAACTGGAGGGCGACAACTTCGACATCAAGCCATGGGACTTCAGTTACTACTCCCATAAGTTGCAGATGGAGAAGTTCAACCTCGATGCCGAGATGCTCCGCCCTTACTTCCAGTTGGACAAGGTGATCGATGGCGTGTTCGGACTCGCCAACAAGCTCTACGGCATCACCTTCAAGGAGAACAAGGACATCCCAGTATATCACCCAGACGTGAAGGCATACGAGGTGTTCGACAAGGATGGCAGTTATCTCGCCGTCTTCTACGCCGACTTCTTCCCTCGCAAGGGTAAGCAGGGAGGAGCTTGGATGACAGAGTTCCAGGGACAGTGGATCGACCACAAGGGCAACAATGTGCGCCCTCATGTGAGTGTAGTGATGAACTTCACCAAACCTACCGAGGAGAAGCCAGCCCTCTTGACCTTGGGCGAGGTAGAGACCTTCCTCCACGAGTTTGGACACAGCCTGCACGGCATGTTCGCCAACACTCGCTTCGAGAGTCTCTCAGGCACCAACGTATGGTGGGACTTCGTGGAGTTGCCATCCCAGTTTATGGAGAACTATGCGGTGGAGAAGGACTTCCTCCGCACCTTCGCCTTCCATTTCCAGACAGGCGAGCCATTGCCAGACGAGCTGATAGAGCGCATCGTGAAGAGCCGCAACTTCATGGCAGCCTACGCTTGCTTGCGCCAGGTAAGTTTCGGTCTCCTCGACATGGCGTACTACACGAAGAAGGACGAGTTCACCGACGACATCATCCCATTCGAGAAGAAGGCATGGGAGAAGGCGATCGTGATGCCACAGTTGCCAAACACCTGTATGACCGTGCAGTTCTCGCATATCATGGCAGGCGGTTATGCCGCTGGCTACTATAGTTATAAGTGGGCAGAGGTGCTCGATGCCGATGCCTTCAGTGTCTTCAAGAAGAATGGCATCTTCGACCAGGCTACCGCCCAGAGCTTCCGTGACAACATCTTGTCGAAGGGTGGCACGGAGCATCCGATGACGCTCTACAAGCGATTCCGTGGGCAGGAGCCAACCATTGACGCTCTGCTAGAGCGCAATGAAGTGAAGAGAGAAGAATGAAGAGTGAAGAGTGAAGAATTCATTAGCATAGAAGGCATTAGCCCATTTATTATTTATTCATTATAATATATAATTTAATCCGATGGATGATAAGCAGACCAAGCTCGACTTGCGATACCTTCGTATGGCTCGCATTTGGGCAGAAAACAGTTATTGCAAGCGCCGACAAGTAGGGGCTTTGGTGGTCAAGGACAAGATGATCATCAGCGATGGATACAACGGAACCCCCAGCGGCTTCGAGAATGTCTGTGAGGAGAACGATGTGACCAAACCCTACGTGCTCCATGCCGAGGCAAACGCCATCACCAAGTTGGCGCGCAGCAGCAACAACAGCGATGGCAGTACCCTCTACGTCACCGCCTCCCCTTGCATAGAGTGCGCCAAGCTCATCATCCAGGCGGGCATCAAGCGTGTGGTCTATGCAGAGAAATACCGACTCAATGAAGGCATCGAACTGCTGGAGAGAGCCGGCATCAAGGTGGAATATCTCAATCCAGATGAAAGAAATTTAAACGTTAGTAAACATGAGTAGTAACAAGAATAAGTCAAACCGATTCATGCCCATCATCATGGCAATCTGCGTCGTGGTGGGTATCTTCCTCGGTTCGTTTTTCTCGAATCACTTTTCGGGAAACCGACTCAACATTGTCAATAGCGGAAGCAACCGTCTCAACAACTTGCTTCACCTCATTGACGACCAATATGTCGATGCTGTCAACATCGACTCGCTGGTAGATAAGGCGATACCGCTCATCCTCGCCGAACTCGACCCTCACTCGGTCTATATCAGCGCCAAGGATGCAGCCGCAGCCACCGACGACCTCAAGGGTTCGTTCTCTGGCGTGGGCGTGGAGTTCGTCATCCGTGACGACACCATCCACATCCAGAACGTCATCCAGAATGGTCCTGCCGAGAAAGCCGGACTCCTGGCAGGCGACAAGATTGTTGCCGTGGATGGCAAACCTTTCGTGGGCAAGATCGTGACCAACCAGGAGGCGATGCGCCGACTGAAGGGTCCGAAAGACACCAAGGTGAAGATCGGTGTCGTGAGATATGGCAGCAAGAAGGTACAAACCTTCACCGTCACCCGTGGCGAGATTCCTACCAAGAGCGTCACCGCATCCTATATGTTGGATGACGAGACAGGATATATCCGCATCAAGAACTTCGGTGAGAACACCTACCCTGAGATGCTCATCGCCCTGGCGAAGCTCTCACAGGAGGGATTCAAGAACCTCTGCATCGACCTGCGTGACAACTCCGGTGGTTACCTCTCGGCAGCGGTGAGCATGGCAAACGAGTTCTTGCCAGACAAGAAGTTGATCGTCTATACCCAGGGACGCAAGTCTCCTCGCCACGACTATCTCAGCGATGGCAAGGGTTCTTATCAGAAGATACCATTGGTAGTGCTCATCAATGAGGGTTCAGCCTCATCGGCAGAGATCTTCGCCGGTGCGATGCAGGACAACGACCGCGCCACCATCATCGGTCGCCGCTCGTTTGGCAAGGGATTGGTACAACAGCAGTTGGAGTTCCCAGACCACAGCCTCATCCGTCTCACCATCGCACGCTACTACACCCCATCGGGTCGTTGCATCCAGAAGCCTTACACCATGGGCGACGACAAGGACTATGAGCAAGACCTCCTTACCCGTTATCAGCACGGCGAGTTCTTCTCACAAGACAGCATCAAGCACACCGGTCCTGCTTACCATACAGGCTTAGGACGTGTGGTATATGGTGGTGGCGGCATCACGCCAGACATCTTCGTGCCAGAAGATACCCTCGGCATGACCTCTTACTTCAAGGAGGCAAGCATGAGCGGTCTCATCCTCCAGTATGCGTTCAGCTACACCGACGACAACCGTCTGAAACTGAACAACTTCAAGGAGATGATGGAGATGTCAGACTACCTGAACAAGCAGAACTTGGTGGAACAGTTTGCCACCTATGCCGACAAGCATGGCTTGCAGCGCCGCAACTTGCTCATCAAGAAATCGCATAAGCTCTTGGAGCGAAGCCTCAATGGTCGTATCATCTACAATATGCTCAATGAGCAGGCGTGGACGGAGTACATCAACCAAGATGACCCAGTGATTCGCCATACCTTGGAGGTCTTCCACAACAACGCCGCCTTCCCTAAGAAGCCTGCGGCAGTTGCGAAGAAGCCGCTCACAAAAAAGAAGAAGAAGTAACTTCTAGCACATTAGGAAAGCTTAGAAAGCAATATGGACAAGCAAGAACTCAGAAAAGAGATTCGCAATAGAAAGCGACAGTTCACCCAAGACCAACTTGGGGAGCTGTCGCTTTCCGCTATTTCGAAGCTTCGGAAACATCCGAAGGTGATGGCAGCCCACACCCTCCTCCTCTACTATTCCCTGCCCGACGAGGTGAACACCCACGAGTGGATAGACGAGTTGGTGACAGAGGGGAAACGAGTCCTCCTGCCAGTGGTGGTCAATGACAAAGACATGGTGATCAGGGAATACACCGGCAAGCACGACCTTGCCGAAGGTAGTTTTCACATCATGGAGCCTATCGGCAAGCTCTTCCCTGTAGAGAAATATCCGGAGATAGAAGTCGCCATCATCCCCGGCATGAGTTTCGATGATACCGGTCATCGGCTCGGAAGAGGCAAGGGGTATTACGACCGCTTCCTCACCAAGCTTCGGGGTATGGAGGGAAATCATTGTGAACGAAAGGAGGCTGATGGCACAGAAGTATATAAAATAGGTATCTGCTTCGGCTTTCAAAAGCTCCAGGAGATACCATTCGAAAGCCACGACATTCTGATGGATGAAGTGACAACTAACTAAACTTTTGCAGGCGAAGAAGTTAAAGGAATTACTAGTAGAACTTAATGTCGAAGATGACTTGTCCCCCCGCCTTTTCATTCAATCGCTTGACAAGGAGGCTACGCCCCATCGTCAAGTCGGCACGGAGGGCAGGACTCAACACCTTGACAAAGAGCGTCTGGTTCTTGATAAAACGCTCACCCGTATATTGGGCGATGGGCTTCCCCACCACCTCATCCCATGCCGACAACAATCGTTGCTGCTGCAAGGGAGTCTCCAGTCCCTCATGACGCAATATCTGAGGGAGCAGTTCCTGTATCGATCTTACTTTTCTTCTAAACACGAGAATAAAGGTAATATTTATAATTTATCATTTAATATTTATCATTTATCATCTTCACCTCCCCTTCTTCTACCGTGAAGATGCGATAATCGCCACTAGTACGGGAGAGGATGCGGTCGAGATGGTCACGGTTGGTATCGGTGATGAAAATCTGACCGAAGTTGTCGCCCGACACCAACTGCACGATTGCCTCCACTCGCTGGGCATCCAACTTGTCAAAGATGTCATCCAAGAGGAGCAACGGCGTGGTGTTCGACACCGTACGGCGAAGGAAATCAAACTGCGCCAACTTCAATGCGAGCACAAACGTCTTGTTCTGTCCCTGACTTCCCTCACGCTTCATCTGATAGTCGCCTATCAACATCTCCAGGTCATCCCTATGCACACCATGCAGCGAGTAGCCCACGGCACGATCCTTGAACCGGTCTCGCTGAATCACATTCAGCAGCGCACCTCTCTGACAATGAGACACATACCTCAACTGCACCTCCTCACGATTGCCCGAAATATGCTGGTAGATGCGCTGGAACACAGGCAAGAGTTCCTTCACGAAGGCATCACGCTTCTGGTAGAGGAGTTCGCCATTGCGAGCCATCTCCCCCTCCCAGATTTCCATCAAGGCAAGGTCGGGTTCCTCCTCCATCTTCAGGAGAGCGTTGCGCTGCTGTAGAGCTTTGTTGTAGTTGGCGAGTGCCTCGATGTAGGAATGGTCGTACTGCGAGATGACCACGTCCATCAGTTTTCTGCGCTCTTCGCTTCCGCCATCGATGAGCGAAGTATCTGAGGGAGAGACAAATATGAGAGGGATGAGACCGATGTGCTGCGACAGTCGCTTGTACTCCTTCTTGTTGCGCTTGAAGTGCTTCTTGGTGCCACGCTTCATACCACAATAGATGTTGTCGATGTCTCCATTGTCGTTACGATAGTTGCCCTCCAGCATGAAGAACTCCTCGCCATGGGTGATCACCTGCGAGTCGATGGGATTGAAGGCACTCCGGCAGAACGAGAGATAATAGATGGCATCAAGGAAGTTGGTCTTACCCACCCCATTATGGCCGATAAGACAGTTGATCTTGGGCGACAACTCCAGGTTGCAACCCTTGATGTTTTTATAATTGATGATGGAAATATTCTCTAAAATCATACGGTAAACGTAGCTTTTGGACTGCAAAGTTAGCAGAAAAAGTGCAAAAAACGAAAAAAGTGGGCAAGAAATTTCAATATGTGAATAAAATTGCGTATTTTTGCAGCCTAAAGTGTAGCTATGCGTCAACGCAAAGGCTGCCCCAAGCAAGAATAATAAAAAACAAAACATAAAAATGGCAAACATCAACGTACAGGCTCCAGAAAGCGAGAGCCTTAACATTCGTGAGGCATTCTTCTTGAAGAACAAGAAGATCATCCTCGGCGCATTAGCCGCCATCATCGTGGTTATTGCAGGTATTTTCGTTTACAACACCCAGATTTCCGGTCCTCGTGAGGACAAGGCAAGCACTATGTTGGGCAAAGGTCAGACATACTTCAACAACGAGATGTTCGACCAGGCACTCAATGGTGATGGCGCAGGCTACATCGGTTTCGCCAAGATTGCCAGCGAGTATGGCAGCACAGACGCTGGTAACCTCGCCAACCTCTATGCCGGTCTTTGCTATGCCAACCTCGGCAAGTGGGCTGAGGCAGAGAAGAGCCTCGACGCTTTCTCCAGCAAGGGCGACCAGATGATTTCACCTGCCGCAGAGGCAGCTCTCGGCGATGCTTACGCTCACCTCAATAAGTTGGACGATGCTGTCAGCGCCTTCAAGAAGGCTGCAAGCATGGCAGACAGCAAGGCTGATGACGACACCAACAACAGTCTCTCTCCTGTATTCCTCATCAAGGCTGGTGAGATCTTGGAGAGCCAGAACAAGAAGGCTGACGCCTTGAGCATCTACCAGGACGTCAAGAAGAAGTACGTCAACTCTATGCTCGTACAGAGCGGCGAGATCGACAAGTACATCGAAAGAGCTTCCAACTAATCACGCATCTACACATTATTGATATATATGGCTACAGCACTTCATAATTTGTCAGACTACGATTTCTCGAAGGTCCCTGATGCCAGCAACATGTGCTTCGGCATTGTCGTGGCTGAATGGAACCCAGAGATTACGGGTGCCTTGCTCGACGGAGCTGTCAAGACACTGGAGAAGCATGGTGCGCTCACAGAGAACATCCATGTGAAGACCGTACCGGGAAGCTTCGAACTCGTATATGGCGCACACCAAATGGTACTCAACGGTGGATATGACGCTGTCATCATCCTCGGTTGCGTGATCCGTGGCGAGACCCCTCACTTCGACTATATCTGTCAGGGGGTCACATACGGCATAGCCCGCCTCAACGCTACCCAAGAGATACCAGTCATCTATGGTTTGCTCACCACCAACGACTTGCAGCAGGCTAAGGACCGCTGCGGTGGCAAACTGGGCAACAAGGGCGATGAATGTGCCATTGATGCCATCAAAATGGCGAAGTTCTAAGACACACCCCTTGCTTCGTTGCACGAAACTAAAAGTCGCACGAAGCTAAAAGATATGAAAAAAGCTCATCCGGTGCTATCGGATGAGCTTTTTTCGTACCCCTTTTTATTATTTATTATTTATCATTTATTATTTAATTAAACTCCCTCTTCCTCTTCTTCTTGAGTATCATCGGAAGCGGTATCGAGCTGCGAGTCTTTCCCCACGGAGACGGCTCCCATGCGAGAGATCTTAACCTTCAGAGGCACATACTCATCGCTGGTGATGTCGGGAGAGCCCACACTAGCCGCAAAACTGAGGTTGTCGCCATCCGCCTCGACGAAGACGATGCCCAGCAGCGCGCCCTCCTCCTTGGTATGGGTATCGAGATAGCCTGTGAAGTCGGATTTCAAGAAGGTGCGATTGAAGAACTCCGTGCCGTCCTTGCGAAGGATGCGCACGGTGATTTTATTGTCGTAGTATTTGGTGTTATCGTCACCCTGCGCCAGTGGCAAACTGCTGTCAGCCTCTCTCTTCACCACCACCTTGTAGGTCGTGCCGAGCCACTCCACGTCACGAGCTTGCTCATACTCGCTCATCTTCTGGGTCTTCTTAGGCTTAGGAGCCTGAGGCTTAGGAGCGATGATGACATCACTCTTCTTTTTCTCACTGCAAGAGGTGAAAGAGCCACCGATGAGTGCGGCGAGAAACAAAGGAATCATTCTTTTCATTCTGTTGTATTTATGAATTGATGCTACAAAGGTATGAAAAAAATGGCAAACCAACAAATAATTAATAAATAATAAATGATAAATGATAAATGATAAATCACAAATGCAAGCAACAAAAAAAGCACCCTCTTTCACAAGAGAGCGCTTCCATACCTTTTTACTAACTAAAAACCTATTGTTCTCACACGATATTATAAAAGTTCAGTTTATGAATTCTAATCATTATATAAGACGGAGAAAATCGCAATAAGTTTAATCTGGAGACGAAAAAATGTGCAAGTTTAACATCAGATAACACTTCAACCATCGTATTAACGTTTATATACTATTTTCTCTTGCCATTTCCAATAATTTGCCGAATATTTGCAGTCGAAAATGACATTAATCAAATAATGTATGAAAACGGAACAAGAAAGAGAAGCCGAAATCGCATTAGATGTGAAGAAGGCGAAAAGAGAAAGAGCCGAGGCGGAACACTCTAAAGCATAATTACATACTTTACCCCGGTTCCCCCAGATAATCTACAATGCACTTCACCATTCTCGGTGTGAAGAATTGGCTGCCCTTACGATACCCCATCCTCTGGATGTTCTGCCACAAGGGTACACATTGCTGAATCCACGCCATCAGGTGACGACGCGCCACCGACTTGTCGATGGCATCAGGGAAATAAAGTTGGGCAAGTTCCAACTTGCTATACATTCTCTGAGGGATCTCACTAGAGCACTGCCCCTGAGTGAAGTCGGGGAAAGATGGTGATGAAATGCTTGCTGGTATATTCATGATTGCTAATGATTTAGAGGAGGCTCCGAGAACCCCGATTGTTGATTTCGCCAGCAATGATAATGCAAGCGAATGCAATGAAAGCTTGCTTTCAAATTGCTGAGCGCAGCTTATTTTATGCAAAGGTATAAAAAAAGTGCGACCCACGGCCGCACTTTTTCCTTTATTAGAGATTTTCTCGCTGTATATAACCTAGCGAGCTTCATCCCCTCCGTCATTCTTTCTCCAGCAGTCCTTGCAAGAGATAAGCATTGAAGCAAGGACAACTCTTCTGCACACCCGGCAAGTCTCGATGTCCCACGATCTTCTTGATGCTTGGATACTCCTGGTGAAGACGAAGTATCAACTCCTTCATCGCCTGTTTCTGCTCTGCTGTGCGAGTATCGGCGATGCAACCGTTCTCGTTGAGTCCTCCCTCATAGCAGATGCCGATGGAATGGGCGTTGTAGCCTCTGGCATGAGCACCCATCCGCTCAATCGGGCGACAAGGGTGAACCACACCGTCAAGGGTGATGTAGAAGTGATACCCGATGTCACGCCAACCGTTTACTGCCACATGGTCGTGGCGAAGTTGCTCCAGGGGGTAACGGCGATTGCTGCGAGTAGCACTGCAATGCACCACGATCATATCAATCATTCTCATGTCGCTCGCCCTCCTATCTACTACACGAAGAGATACCTAATGCGCCGAGCACGGCGGTCATCACTGTCACTACGAACTTCAAAATCTCACTCCAAGTCTGTTTGGTCTTTTCTGTCATTGTCATTCCTTTCTTTTATAAGATTAATATTCCTTGACGTTTCCGTCGCCGGTGCTGCTAGAGCTGCCGCCTGCCTGAGAGCCTCCACCAGCCTGAGAGCCTGAGCCTGTCTGTGAGCCTCCAGTCTGAGAACCACTTCCGGTGTTGTCCTTGCCGCCTTCACCTTCAGTCGCATTGTTCTTTTTGCTAGCCGCAGCCTTCGCCTCAGCGATGTCCACCGTAGCGGCACCAGTCTTCTCCGCCTTGAGGGCTGCCTTCTGAACGAGGCGAGATGCCACAGGAGTGAACTCCATCTGGTTGAACATATCCGACAAGTCATCGCCTGGCACAAACTGGATGCGCACGCCCTTGATATTGTCGGAAGTAAAGTCACTGGCAGTATCCGTTCCATCGCTCATCAACTGCAAGCGGAACTTGCCCAACTCTCCGAACTCCACCTGGTTGCCTCGCTGCAACTCCATCACCAAGTTCTCCACGCTACTGATGAGCACTGCGCTCACATCCGCTCTCGACACGGTGGTCTGCGAAGCGATCAACTGCGAGAACTTCTTCAAGGAAGTGGTCTCGTTCACCTGTGCATGGGCATAGACCTTCTCATAAGCCTTGCCATTCAACTTAGTGTTCATTTTTGCCAAACTGTACTTTACTGCCATAATTGATAAATGTTTAAATGAATAAGAGAGAAAGCAGACTACCCATCTGGCGCCATCGACGAGTATATCAGCCATCTCGCATCCGTGTTTCGGATTGCATTTGCAAAGATAACACATTGGGGAAGTCCCATTCGTCCACTTTCGTCCAGTTCTACCCACTTCGGTTCATTTTCGTCCACTTCCGTACACTATCGCACACTTACGTCCACTTCTGTTCACTTTCGTCCGAGTTACCACAATTCAATCCACCTCAACCTATATCCTCAAGAACAAATAAAAAGATAAAGAAAAACACACCTAGGAGCACAAGCTGATACGACTAGGAGCACAAGCTGATGCGACTAGGAGTGTAAGCTGATGCGACTAGGAGTGTAGGCTGATGCGACTAGGAGTGTAGGCTGATGCGACTAGGAGTATTCTCCCTAGCGTTATAAGCAGCGAGAATGCCCACTCCCAGCATTATATACAGCGAGAGAAAGGGTTATATACAGCGAGAATCGGCCGCCAAAAAGTCCTCCAGCGTTATATACAGCGAGAGAGCTAAAATTACAAATACCTATCATTCAACACGTTACGAAGGAAAATTCTAAAAACCATAATACCATATAGTATCTATATACATACTATATATTTTATATAATACGTAATACGTGCGTGTGCGCGCGAGGATTTTTTCTTTTTTTTTCTTCGAAAATGTTTGGGAGTTTGTGCAAAAAAGTGTAACTTTGCAGCTGTATGATGATCATATCATGCCAACATCAGTTTAACAATTAAAATCATAGGAGAAACAGATATGGCGAAAACCAAGGAAGTTTTACACCAAGAAGAAAATGCCACAGATGGCATTTCAAGTGCAATAACAATAGCAAAGGAGAAAGGACAGATGAAGTATCTAGACCCAAAGGTTGACTTGATTTTCAAGAAGATATTCAGCAAGCACCCAGACTTGTTGATGAGCTTGCTCAATGCCCTCTTGCCACTGAGCGACGATGAGCAGATACAACACATCAAGTACCTGCCCACGGAACTTGTGCCTGAGCTATACGAGCACAAGAACTCCATCGTGGACGTGCTCTGCGAGGACATCAATGGCAGAAAGTTCTGCGTGGAGATGCAGATGGAATGGAGCAACGCCTTCCAGCAGCGAGTACTCTTCAATGCCTCCAAGCTCTATGTGTCGCAAGCCGCCACGGGAGAGGATTACGATACTCTCAAACCAGTATATTCCCTCAACCTCGTCAATGCCATCTTCGAGCGTGACATGCCCGATACCTTCATCCACAACTACAAGATCGTACACGACAAGGACAGCAAGAAGGTAATCAATGGTTTGCACTTCACCTTCATCGAGTTGCCGAAGTTCAAGCCCCAGTCCATGCTGGAGAAACGCATGGCAGTGCTTTGGCTTCGCTTCCTCACGGAAATCAATGCGAGCACCGATCAAGTGCCAGAGGAACTCACTGAGAATCCAGAAATCAACAAGGCTTTGGCTGAACTGAAAGTCACGGCATTCACCGATGCCGAGCTTCGGGCATACGACAAGGCACTCGACAACATCAGAGTGGAGAGAACCTTGCTCAATGACAGATACAAAAAAGGTATGGAGAAAGGTATGGAGAAAGGTATCCAAAAAGGTATCGGGCAAGGTATCCTGCAAGGTATCGAGAAAGTGGCAAAAGCCATGCTTCTTAACAGAGTACCCGACAATCAAATCATTGCCTACACCGGCTTGACACAAGAGCAGCTCAATAGCTTGAAGGACTAAACCTATACGTTTCAAAAGATAGTAAATCCAGCAAGGGAACAAGCATCCGCCCCCTTGCTGGATTTTCTTTTTGTTTCCTCTCGCTTATCCGTCAATCCAAATTCTGATACTATCGGCCAACCTATATTTTTTGAGCAGTTGGCGCAAACAGCGGCGAATGAAGGCGAAGAAAGAAGCATAATACTCCATCAGAATTTTGCCATCTATACTGAGCGAAACATTCTGAAAAAGCATAGCACGTGTGCTACATGTCAAAGTGGGTGAACTATTTGACGACAGTTTGGACTAAGCTTGCATCAGACTCAACCATACATTTCTTCGCCCCATGCACCTCCCACCCACCAGGAGGTACATGGGGCGAAATGGTTGAGTTTTATACTACTTTTATGCAAGAATCACGCAAAACGAAAGAAATATCGAGGAAAAGTGAAAATAATGTCGAATATATTTGGATAAACCAATAATTATTGTTACCTTTGTGACACATATCAGAAAAGATGAATCCGTAGTACAACTGCGGTGAAATCTCTTCAAGACTTTGGGTCTGTTACTCTCTAAATGTACTCTTAGAAGTTGGTCGCTCCTAAATGGGTATTTGCAAAAAACGAGCAGATTCAAACATGGCTCCGCTATGTATTTCCCGAAATGTCGGGATTTATATAGGCATGGTGGGGCAGTTTGAGTCGTTTAATTGCAAATGCCCCTCCAAGACCATCATAAATAAGGTGGGGCATATTAGAGAGATTTCATTCTGTTCCCTCCCATGCTTTTATTTTTTATTAATATTTAAACAAAAAAGCAATGGCAGACAATCAAGAACCAGAACCGATCTTGCTCCATGAGGACACTCACCAGAAAGACCTCATCTCCATCCTTGGCACCCAAGGACTGATGTACAACGACTACAACGCAGCCGAGTACAAACTTCTGATGCTCATCATCAAGCACAACCAGACGGTGATCAAGAAATTCATCGTGCCAGCCAACCTGATGCACGGGCACCTCCCCTTCACCAAAGAACAATTCCAGGCAGGGCATGTCGATATCGTCATCCCCTTCAAGGAGTTCGGACACAACCGCTCCAACAACCTCTGGCTCAAAGACAAGCTCTGCCAGATGGCAAAGAAGCCCATCGCCATCCCCTACAAGATGAACGACACCACCTACCACAAGCACTTCGACAGCCTCTTCACACCCGACTGCCATAGACTCTCCGACAGTTCGTGGGTGGTATGCCTGCACTTCGACTATGAACTGATGCAATACCTCTTCGCCTTCGACAAGGGCGTGGCCCACATCGACCTCAATGCCATGGACAAAATGCACAGCGTGGCAACTCGAAAGATGTACGTACTCCTGCACTGTTGGGCAGCCCGCGGTTACACCTCCATCTCGCCCACCAGTCTGATGTTGCTATTGAAGGGCAGAGAAGCCTACCAGTACTTCGGCGACCTGGAAGCCAAGCAGCTCCTCACCGCCCAACAAGAGTTGAAGTCGCTCTTCGACAAGAGCATCATCGACGAGTACTTCACCTACAAGCCCTTCTACCAAGCCCACATCAAGAAGGCTATGCCCGACCACATCTCCTTCACCCTGCACAACAGAAAATACGTGGAACCTACCGAGGAGATGCTGGCTCAACAAGCCTACTGGCAACTGCAACTGAAGGTAAAACTCATCTACACCTACGGCGTGGAGGAGAAGACCGCCATCGACCTGAGCCTGCACATGCGCACCGACTACGTGGGCGAGTTGCACGACTGGTTCTTGCACAAAGACTACTTCATCGCCCAGCAGATACTGCACCACAAGCCGATGAACAAGGCTGCTTATATCGTGGGCGGACTGAGGGGTTTCTTCCATGACAAAGAGACCTCCAGGGGCAATCACTTCTAACGTTCCATTCTCCACAAAACAAACCTACAGACAGAGAAGAACACTAGCTGCGACAAGAAAGCAAGCAAAAAGTAAGCAAAAGTTTTGGTTTTTCCGACAAAATGATGTACCTTTGCAGCCAAAACGAGACAATTCGCATGAAAAAGGTATTATTTATCATATTATCTGCCATGGTTTTCACCTTTTCCTCCTGTTCTCAGAAGAAGACAGAGGAAAAGGCGAAAGTCATCGACACGATTCCGATGATGGTGATGCAGATACAGAAATGCAGCCGCCTCTACACTGCCGAAGTTCATGTTCACAAGATTGTGACGCACGACGACCAACTGAAGTTGAAAGGTTCGTTCTTGAAGAAAGCTTTCAACATCGAGGTGCCAGGCTCCAATCGCAAGGTGGCCATCCCCATGGACGCCACGCTCAAGGCATACGTTGACTTCAAGGACTTCTCCCAGAAGAACGTAAGTCGCAAGGGCGACAAGATAGAAATCATACTCCCTGACCCCAAGGTGATGCTCACGAGCAGCAAGATAGACCACGACGGCGTGAAGCAATACGTGGCGTTCACCCGCCGCAACTTCTCCGATGCCGAACTATCGCAATATGAGCAGCAAGGCAGGGAGGGCATCATCCGTGACATCCCCAACATGGACATCCTGGAGACGGCTCGACAGAGTGCCGCCAACACCCTCATCCCAATGCTCAAGGACTTGGGATTCAAGGAGGAGAACATCAAGATCACCTTCCGCAAGAAATTCACGGTGGAGGATCTGAAGACCATCATGCAAGTGAAGAACTAAGAGTGAAGAATTCATTTGATTTGGAAAATGAGAAAGTTTGAGATTATCATCATATTGACCTTGGTTGTCATCATCGGTGGAGGACTCTACTGGTGGAACAAGGACAACTCGCTCGAAGCTGGTAGCGTGGGCGAGACCACCCTATCGCCTACCCAGGTGAAATCCATCGAGGCTATCGGACAGTGGGAGTTCCTCTCCATCAACGATGAGGAACTCGTCGATACCACCCGTCATGGCTTCTTCGGCGACGACCACCTGGTGCGCATCTACTACGGCACACTGCGCCTCGGCATCGACATGAGAGACGTGAAGGAGGGATGGCTGAAAGCTGACAAGGATAGCATCACCTGCACCCTGCCCGACATCAAGCTACTCGACAACAACTTCATCGACGAGGCGAAGACCCAGTCGTTCTACGAGGACGGCAAGTGGACTGGCAAGGACCGGCAAGCGATGTACTACCGTGCCTACAACAACATGAAGCGCCGATGCCTCACCCCTGCCAACATCGCTACGGCAGAGGAGAACGCCAAGCAGCAGTTTCGGGAGATGCTGGGAGCCATGGGATTCAACAAAGTGGGATTTAACTAGAATAATATAAAGAGAGATTATTATGGATGCAGTCAACGATTTTTTCACAGCGTTTAGTTCATTCCTCTGGGGATGGCCAATGATTATACTCTTGTTGGGAACTCATATCTTCCTGACCATCCGCTTGCACTTTCCGCAACGGAAGATATTCAAGGCCATCAAACTCTCGGTGAAAAGGGACAAGGATGCCACGGGCGATGTATCGCAGTTTGGTGCCCTTGCCACAGCCCTCGCCGCCACCATCGGCACGGGCAACATCATCGGTGTCGCCACAGCCATCGCCCTCGGTGGTCCGGGAGCCGTGCTCTGGTGCTGGCTCACAGGTGTGTTTGGTATCTCCACCAAATATGCAGAGGGACTGCTTGCCGTGAAATATCGTGTGAAGACTCGCAGGGGCAGAATGCTCGGCGGTCCGATGTATGCCTTGGAGAAGGGACTGGGCTGGAAGTGGCTCGCCATCCTCTTCGCCCTCTTCGCCGCCCTCGCCTCTTTCGGCATCGGAAGTACGGTGCAGGCGAACGCCATCTCCTCGCTCGTGGAAAACCAGTATGGCATCTCGCCTTACATCACGGGCACGTTGGTCACCATCCTCGGTGCAGCCGTCATCCTCGGTGGTGTGAAGACCATCTCCAAGGTATGCAGCATGTTGGTGCCTTTCATGGCACTCTTCTATGTGCTCGGTTGCATCTACATCCTCATTGTCAACCATGCTTATCTTTGGCCTGCCATCCAAGTCATCGTTGACTCCGCCTTCACCACAAAGGCCGCGGGCGGTGGTTTTGCAGGCAGCACCCTGATGATGGCAGCACGCTATGGTATCGCACGAGGATTGTTCTCCAATGAGAGCGGTCTCGGTTCCGCCCCTATCGTAGCCGCCGCCGCACAGACCCGCAACCCAGTGCGCCAGGCATTGGTATCATCCACTGGAACCTTCTGGGACACCGTGGTGATCTGTGCCCTGACCGGACTGGTGATTACCTCCAGCATCATCGCCTACCCTGACATCGACTATCACAATGGAGCCGCCCTCACCAAGGCAGCCTTCAGCAAGATACCTTACATCGGTGCGCCTCTGCTCACCTTCGGACTCGCCACCTTCGCCTTCAGCACCACCCTGGGATGGAGCTACTATGGAGAAAGATGCGTGGAGTACCTGAGCGGCAAGAAGTTGATGCTCGGCTACCGAGTGCTCTACATCGCCAGTATCTTCATAGGAAGCGTAATCAGTCTCGGACTGGTATGGAACATTGCCGACTGCATGAACGCCCTCATGGCGATACCTAACCTCATCTCCCTCCTCTGCCTCAGCGGCATCATCGTGCATGAGACACGCAAGTATCTCTGGCGAGACCGTCTCGACAGGGACATGGAAGAGAATGAGATTGACGAACTGGAAGAAGTGGAGAAGATTCAGCCGCAGCTATGCGATGAACCTTCAAAATAAAGAAAAGAAAACCGCCCTTGAAAACGATTGCTTTCAAGGGCGATTTTTATAAGTAGATATAATTACATATTCACTTTGTATTGCAGATGCTTCATTGGGTGACCACCCCAGGTAGCATCATTCACGTACTCGAAACCTAGGCGAGTATAGAGAGCCTCAGCTTTGGGGTTGCCCTTATCGACCAACAAGCCGACAGCTGGCAATCGCAACTCCTTGGCACGCTCGATGGCAGCCTTGAGGAGTTCGGTGGCAAAACCCTTGCCACGGAAGTTCCTCGACACGGCGAGGCTGTCGATATAAAACTCACCCTCCTGGGTCTCATCCGGCATGCCAGAATAGTCCAAGCCAAACTCCACGAGTGCTTCCTCGCAGAATCGGCGACGCAGACGGTGCAAGTCGGCACCATCATATCCTACACAGGCACCCACCAAGATGCCATTCGAGGTGAAGGCAGCCAAGGTATTGCGATAACTATACTGACTATCCTCCATCTCCACCAATCGGGTCATCATACGATGGAAATCTATCAACGTATGCTTGGGGCCTGCAAAGTTTTGACAACATTCGGCGTTCATCGCTTCCATGATGAACGATGCGATGTGGGATGCCAAATCAGGCGTTGCTTTTTCTATCTTTATCTTCATAATGTGTGCAAAGATAAACAAAATAACCAAGACAAAAGAATTTTGCCTTGGTTATTTTTGTTATGGGAGAGAGAATTCTCATTGCTTAACTTCCTCTATCTCCGCGCTTCCTGGCTTGAAGAGATAGCCGATACACTGTTGTGCATCCACCTTGAAAGGTTTCCAAGTGAGGCGGCTCCAGTCGATCTTGTCGGTGCTCTGAGCCACTGGCACTTGTGGTATCAAACTGCCATCCTTGACCAAGATGATGCAAGGCAATGGCATGCTGACATTGGCAGAACCCGACTGCGATGAGTAGGCTGCTACCTCGGCGGCTGTAGGAACAGCGATAGTCTGGTAGCCACCCTCATACACCTTGCCACTCTGATAGTCGATCCACTTGCCCTTAGGGAGATAGACGGTGCGCTCGGTGCCTGTCTCCAACAAAGGAGCGACGAGCAACTGCGAACCATACATATATTCATCCTCCACAAGCCATGCACCTGGATCGTGTGGGAACTCCACGAAGAGCGCACGCACCATTGGCAATCCCTTCTCAGAACAGTCCTTCGCCTGCGCATAGACGTATGGCATCAACTGATATTTCATCTCGGCATTGGCACGGAAGGCATCCGTAAAGTCCTTGCTGATGAGCCATGGCTCGGTAGGAGGCGCTCCATGCGCACGGGTATGAGAACTGAGGAAGCCAAATGGCAACCAGCGGCGATACAAGTCGTCTGGACTCTGGGTGACGAAGCCACCCATGTCATGGCTCCAGAAAGAGAAGCCACTCAAACCGAAGCTCAAGCCACCACGAAGGTCGCCCAACATGCCCACACTCCCGACCTCATTGGTAGCGGCATCGCCACCCCAATGCAAAGGATAACGCTGACTTCCTGCCCAAGCACTGCGAGCCCAGATGACGCCCTCGCTCTCAGGAGTATTCGCCTTCACAGCCTCCCACAACGCCTTGTTGTAGCGCAATGGATAGAGATTGTGCTCATAGAAACCCGTCTTGCCACTGGCATAGAGACCATCGTATGGGGCAGCCTCGCCGAAGTCGCACTTGATGACGCTCACGCCCTGCTTGATGAGATGCGCTATCTTGTCTTGATACCAACCCACGGTCTTAGGGTTGCTGAGGTCGAGCACGGCATCCTCATAGTTCAAGGTGCCATTGGCATTCTTCACAGCCATGCCACCCTCCACGAGTTCGTTGAAGTAGCGGTTCTTAGGGGTGAAGTAAGGCAACTGCCACAGACAGGTATGGAAGCCATCCTTCTTCAGACTCTTCAGCATGCCCACTGGGTCCTTGAAGCGATCCTTGGCAAACTCGTAGTCGCACTGCCAATCAACGCCAAACCATCCGGTATCGAAGTGGATGACATCAGCTGGTATCTTGTTGGCTCTCAACTGGTGTGCTATCTCCAATCCCTCCTTCTGAGAGAAGTAAGAGATGCGGCTCATCCAAGTGCCGAAGGTCCAGAGAGGAAGCATCGGCGACTTACCGGTCACATTGGTATATTCATTGAGGATGTCCTTTGGCTCGCCGAAGAAGACGAAGAAGTCCATCGTCTCATCACCCATGAAGAGGCGCTGCGCTCCGATGTAGCTGGCACCGAAATCGGCTGTGGTAGGAGCCGAAGTGTGCATGAAGAAGCCATAGCCACGGTTGGAGAAATAGAAAGGCACAGGCTTGTACATGCCATCGGTCTCTGGTCCCTGTGGATCGACCACGGAGATATTGACCTTCTGTCCCACCTTGTTGAGCGAGGTGAAACTCTCACCACAACCATAGATGCGCTCACCCGGCGAAAGCATGAACACAGGGTTGATACTGCGGGAGTTATCGCTACCACGCTTGATGAAGTTGAATGGAAGCAACTTCACCTGGGTGCTATCGTTGTCGATGATATGTCGAGTCTGGGTGAGTATCTTTCCATGGGCATCACGGAGCACCAAGCGGAAAGGATACTTCTGGATTTCCAGCGAGCCGTTCTTGTTCTTGTAGATGATGCTGCGGTCGGAGGCTGTAGTGTTCCATCGTCCTCGACCGATGCGAGCGTTGGCATTGCCTGTGTTCTCAGCGATAAACTCAGGGGAGAACATCGGGTCGTTGGCATCGTCCATCTTAGGACGGACAGGCGACGTGAAAAGGGTGACACGCAAGGTGCGGTCGTCTATCTTCTGAATCTTGATACCGAGGTTCGGGTCGTTGTCATACTGGGTATCGGGGAAGTCAAGCATCTGCATTCTCACGGGCCAGTAGCCATTGAGATTGAACGCCTGGCGAGGTGCCAAGCGATAACGCTTCCAGTTGAGCAGTCCCTCGCCCTTGTTGAGGTCGAAACCTGCGATGCTATCGGCGAGGAAGTAGGTGTTTGCCAAGTCGGAGAAGTCGCCCGACATGTCTCTAGCCTGGCATTGCAAGTATTCGATGCCATTGTTGGTGTGGAGTTGTGCGTTTGCCGACAGAGCCGCCGCCATCGCACAGAAAGTAATAATTGCTTTTCTCATTGCTATTTAGGTTTTTAAATGCGATAGCAAAAATAAGCAAAATCCCCGAAAGCGACAAGACTTTCGGGGACCAATTATCATCGAGTTAACAAATGATGTATCGTTTTTCTACATTTCATACGGCACAACCGCTTGTGCCTTGCGCCAAAGCACAGGGGTGATGCCTTCCTCGCGAGAGAACACCTTGGAGAAATAAGACGAGGATGAGAATCCGGAGTGGAGCGCCACCTCCTCCTGCTTCACATTCGGATGAGCGAGCATATATTCCTTCGCCTCCGACAGGCGCAGACGGGTAATCTGCGTGCTGAAGTTGACCTCATACTTGCGATTGATGTAGCGAGACATATAGAGTTTGTTGGTTCCCATCTCGGTGGCGAGGTCGTCGATGGTCAATTGGGCGGAGAGGTACTTCTTCTCCTCCATCCAACGAGCCAGTTTCTCGCCGAATCGCTGTTCATACGCATCGACAGCCGAAGAACTCTTGTTCTCCTCCTTGGCGGTATCGTCCACATCAGCCTGAGTCACGGTGGCGCGGGTCATCTCTCCATATTTGATGGAGTAATTGATGAAACTGCAAGCGATATAGAAGTTGGTGGAGATGATATACACCTGACAAAGATAGTTGAAGACGATGCCGAAGACCAAGCTCAAGCAGGCCATGAAAAAAATGCAGACCATGAGTAAGAGACTCTTCTTGATCCAGAACATGAAATGCTGCATATCCTCAACGAAGTAATTCTCCAACACCTTCTTACGCTCCTCGTAGAGCTGATAGAAGCGATAGAGGAACAACATGACATGAATCACGAAAAGGGAAAAAGCCGCTACCGTCAGCCATACGCTCTTTTCATTACGGTTGAAAATCACCGAGAGGACAATCAAGAGGCACGAACAAGAGAAGATGATACCATCAAATAACTTCCGCTTAGGGGTGAAGTAACGGGGTTCGACCAAATAGGAAAAGGCACAGGCAAAGAATAGCGTGCCCACATAAAAGAACAGGAAGTCGGTCAACATGACAAACGGACTGAGTTCCACCCAAGAGTCCTGTCCACTATTGGTCAAGAAGAGCCAGGCGATGAGATTGCATCCCATCACAAAGAAGGACGCAGCCATGCACCACTTAGCCTTTCTGTAAGGTAAGTACGCATCTGTCTTGGGTACATTCAAAAACAGCAATATGATGCAAATAGCAAAATAGAATGCACTTGCAAACTCTATGACAAAAGGGAAAAACCCTTGTAAGCTCCAAACCATAAAAGTATGAACAGTTGGTTTATATCGAGGGCAAAGATACGATTTTTATACGAAAAAGATTCAACTACATGTTGAAAAAAGGTAAAATTGGCAGAATTTGTCGTAAAATAGACATTAAAGTGAGGATATTTCGACCCCTCAGTGGGATATAAAACAAATTCCTACCACATAAAAGACATTTTGCAACCCCATCATACCACAAAAGAGATGAAATAACGGAAAATTTCCAAGTTGACAAGATGTAAATTCGTCAATTTTCTATTTTTGCAACGCCCATATCGGGCAAATCACTATCTTTGCACTACGAAAAATGATAATAATAAGTAAAAGATGATACAAGCTAAAGGTACCACAAACTAATGAGGGGGATGCGAAAGCGCCCCCTTACTTTTGAATTTCAGCAGGAGCAACTTATCTACATTCAGTTATTCTCCTATAATAAATATAAAGTATTAAAGTTATCAAGATGATAAAAAAGATGAATGATTTAACAGAACTCAAGCATACATTCGTCTCTTCCAAGACGAAGTTGTTTGCGGCACTTACCATCATTATTTTCATGATAGTAGGCTGCCTACATGCGCAAGCTAAAAATGACAACCTTGTAGCATCCATCGACAACCTCGACAAACTGATAGGTTGCAGTAAAGATGAAGTGAAAAGCAAAGCTATCAGCGACAACACTTTCCCTACCGATGACAAAAGTGCCATCTTTTTTCTTTACAATGTCAAGACGGGTTTGTTACTCAATGCCGGAGGATATTGGGGTACCCATGTGTCGCTGAAGGAATTCGGTATGCCTCTGTGGATTCATAAGGATAAGGATAAGGATGAGTACATTCACTTCGCCCAGAAGTTTGACAAGTCAGGAGCAGCCTCTGGAGAAGGCAACTACCTAGAATACGAGAACAAAAGCGATGAATCAAACCCAGACCAAGGAGTGTATGTAGATAGAAGCTATCTATCAGGCAGCACGATTGTGAAGAGAGGTTGGGGTTTGGAAGCCGTATCCGGCAAGACCAAAATCTACAAACTCTACACCTATTTATATAGTGGTTCTTCATTCAATACCCAAACCAAATACTATCTCATTGCCTACGCCGCCCAAGGTGACGTAGATAAGAACTGCGGTGCCGCAGCAGAAACGAGTGACGACTACAAAACTGCCAAGTCGGACGGCAGCGATGAGTGGAAGATTATCACCTACAAACAGATATTTGAACTGCAAGAAAATCAGTCTCAGACATTGACCAAGTCGCTCGACCTGACCTTCCGCTTGCAATGCCCTGGCTTCTCACGTGAGAATGGTGCCTTGAGCAATTGGAAGACGATCAAATACGGTGGCGAAGGTAATCTCCGCTTCGGTTTGGAGCATTATTACAAGACGCCCGATGGCAATGGCAATATCAAGAGTAGCTACGAAGATGACTTCAGCACCACGTCCAAGAACCATATCTCCAGCTATACATTCCCTGATGGCAAGGATGCAAGAACCTTCAAAGATTGCCAAGACTACGAGCGCCATTGCGGCAAGTACTTTGCCGCCGACATCAAGAAAGCCCATGGTGCCATCTACCAAGACATCACCGTAACCCATGGTGGTGCATACGTCATCGAATGCAAGGGATTCTCCACCACGACCAAGGCGAAGCTCTTCGCCGTCGTCCTAGAAGAAACTACGGGGAGCGATGGAAAGGTAACCATGAAGAATAAGCCGAACTCCCTCCACATGACCATACTCGGACAGACCAACTACATGTCGAACGAGGAGAAGACCGCTCTCCATATCGAAGAACAGAACATGGACTATGCAGCCAAGGAATTCTATGGCAACCACAAGTATATCAGCAGTGTTCTGGTGCAAGTACCAGAAGAAGGCGGCACCATCCGCTTCGGTATCGAGGTGGGAGACCATAGTGAGAAGAAAACTGGCAAAGGAGAATATGAAGACAATGAATGGACGGTATTCGATGACTTCCGATTGCTATATGCTAGCAAGACCACGGATGGCGACTTGATACTGGACGAAGACAGAGACGAGCTCACCTACCTGAACAATGAGGCTGAGAATGGTTGTTCCAACACCTACCAGCACGTGACTCTCCATCTCAACAAGACATTCAAAAAGGATAAGTGGAATGGTTTCATTCTGCCAGTCGATTTGACTCGCGACCAACTCACCCAGGCTTTCGGTCCTAACGTACGCTTGGCAGAGTTGCATCAGGTGACAGACACCGAGATACAATTCAAGAGCATCAACGTGACAGACCAAGACAACGATGCTGTGGTGATGCACGCTTTCATCCCATACATCATCTTCCCTACCAAGCACCTGGAGTTGGAGCAAACCCCTGCCTACACAGCACTGCTGACAAAGACGGGAAGCAATATGAATGCCAAGGATGTTCACATTACTGTCAAGAAGAATCACATCGACATCCCGAACGTATCGCTCGCCATCAAGAGTTCGACTGGTAGTACTGTCAACATAAACGACCTCACGAACATGAACACGACTGCTTGGACAACGAATAGTAACACTGTGGTGGATGCAGCAACAGGCAGTCCTATCGTCAGCAGCAACAACAAGATGACAGCCTACGGCACGTTTGCCAGAACCTTCGCCCCTACTGCAGAGGGTACTTCCGGTAACTACCAAATAACAGAAGAGACGAACGAGGATTTTGGCAAATGGGTGCTCAACAACAAATCCGCCTTCATCGATGGTCGTGACGACTTGAAGGGATGCTACTTCTTCGACCAAGGCAACATGTACTATTCTACAAATCGTCCTCGTGGACTGAGAGGTTTCAGCATTTGGTTCCGCCCTACCACTGGCAATACCGGAGCAGCCAAGACATTCATCGATGGTGTATGTGTATCTTGGGGTGAAACCACAGGCATCGACTCCATCATCTATGGTGATGACTCATTCGGAGAGAACGCTAGCAGCAATGTTCAATTCGTCCACGGCATCTACACCCTGCAAGGTCAGTTCATCGGAAGCGACAGCAGTAAGTTAGCCAGATTGCCGAGCGGCATCTATTTGGTCAATGGCAAGAAGGTCGCTGTGAAGTAAAACAATCGCAAGACAACAGAAAACTATAATACTCAATAAAACGTGTAAAAGATGAAAGATATATATATGAAGCCAGAAACCGCTATGGTGATACTAGATACATGCCATATCTGCGCTGGCTCACCAACGCTCAAATGGAAAGTAGATGAGGCGGATGTGGACGACCATGAAAATCCACACTGGGGACCTATCAAACCCGACAAGGGTGAGGGCAACATGGGCAGCTACGACCCATGGGACTCAGACAACTGGTAATATTTAAAGGAAATCAAGATATTTTTATTACCAATGACAAGAAACAATTGACACATCAAAAGATAAAAGAAACGGACGCTGATGAGATCATTACTCACTAGCGTCCGTTTCTTTTATAATAAGGTTCCGCAAACGAGTTGCATCCCCATATTAATTACATCTGTTAGCCATATCTTGCAAGACATTAGCCTTATATGATTTCTCTTTAGAACTCCAGCTTCGCCTCTTTCAAATCGACAGCCTTGGCGGTCAAGGTGCCCTTGCCTTTCAAGACCACGAGGCATTTGCCGAAGAAAGCCTTGCGGTTGTCAGCCTTGAAACGCTCCAGAGAAGTTTGGCAGCCATTATCGACACCGAGAATTTCAGGCATCTGCTCTCCTACCTTGCACTTCAAAGCTTTCTGCAGGGAGAAGAAGACTTGGTTCTCGGCATTCGGACAGAGATTGCCATCCTTATCCACAACATCCACCTCGACAAAGGTAGTAGGAGTTCCAACGCCGTAAGCAAGATTGCCCTGATAGGTCTTCTTCAAGACGATATGGTCGGGAGCACCAGCGGTCTTGATGGTCTGCTCTCCCACTTGCTTGCCATCCTTGCGAGCAATGACCTTCACCTCACCCGGCTCGAATGTCACACGCCAACAAACGTGATACTCGGTTGACATATCGTAGGCCTCACCGACATTCACTGCCTCTTGCGAAGCAGGAACATATTCCTTCTTCTTGCGAACGCCCTGGCTCTTGCCATTGACGAAGAGTTCGACCTCATCAGCATGGTTGAAATAGCACCACATATCTATCGTTTGACCCGGAATCCAGTTCCAGTGAGGGAAGAGATGGAGCACATCTTTTGAACTCCACTCACTCTGATACATAAAGTAGCTGTCTTTAGGGAAACCAGCGAGGTCGATGATACCGAAGTAACTGCTGCGAGCTGGATAAGCGTATGGAGTAGGCTCACCGATATAGTCGAAGCCGGTCCAGATAAACTGACCGCCCACGAAGTCATTATGCTTCACCACATCCCAAGTTTCCTCGTGCGTACTACTCCAAGAAGCATGGAAGTTATCGTATGCCGAGCACTTGAACGAAGGGTCTGAATATGGCAACCACCATGCCACCGGTGCCGTATAGATGCTGTCACTTGGCATCATATAGAAGCCACGGGTCTGCAATGCCGACACACTCTCCGAGAAGATGAATGGCTTGCCGGGGAAGTTCTTCTGCACATCCTTCACCCACTGATGATGATAGTTGAAGCCGATGACATCGAGCGCACCACTCTTGAAGAGATGGTTGTTCGGATCAGGCTCATTGCATCCTGCGGTGATAGGACGAGTGCCCCAAGGGTCATACTCCTTCACGATTTCGGCGAGATGCTGGGTCAAGAGTGAGTTGACACTGAGTTCACCATCCTTTGCCAAGGTTGAGGCATCATGACCTGCATTCAATATCAAGTTGGCTTGCTCCAACGACAAGGTATCGGCAGCGGCATCCGACCACTGTTCGAGCACCTCATTGCCAATGCTCCACATGATGACGCTCGGATGGTTGCGATCACGCTTCACCAAGTCGGAGAGGTCACGCTGATGCCACTCATCGAAGAATCGAGCGTAGTCGTTCTGCGACTTCTTACGTCGCCACATATCGAAGCTCTCGTCCATCACAAGGAAACCCATCGTATCACACATGTTGAGGAGTTCCGGCGCAGGTGGATTGTGACTGCATCTCACAGCATTCACACCCATATCGCGCAAGATGACGAGCTTGCGATGGAGTGCATCCTCATTGAGGGCAGCACCCAAACATCCGAAGTCGTGATGCTCACATACGCCATTGAGCTTCATATTCTTGCCATTGAGGAAGAATCCCTTCTGGGCATCAAACTTCACATCACGGAATCCAGTGGTCGTCACCTCGGTATCCACCACCTTGCCCTTCACCAAGAGTTCGCTCTTCACCTTATATATATATGGAGAAATCACATCCCAAAGTTTCGGATTCTTCACTTGCAGGGTCTGCTCATTAGAAGCACTGGTCTGGGTAGCCACCACCTTTCCCGCTGCATCATAGATAGTATTGCGGAAGGTAGGCTTCAAGGAAGATTTCACCGCCTTGCCATCTGCTGCATTGGCAGGAGCATCTGCCGTATTGATGCCAGCAGCATCCGTCCAGTCGATGCGGATTCTCACCGTCCCATCGGGAGTGGTCGATACATACTGTCCCCACTGGGAGATATGGGCAGCCTTTGACATAACCAGCCACACGTGGCGATAAATACCACAACCCGAATACCAACGGCTGTTGGGTTGGTCTCCATTATTCACTCGCACGGCAACTACGTTGTCGCCCTTCTTGTTGAGGTAAGGTGTGAGGTCGTACTCGAAAGAACTATAACCATAGGGACGAGTGCCCAGGTTATGCCCATTGACATACACCGTGGCATTCATATACACACCATCAAAGGCGATGGCATACTTGTCATATTTATCCTTCGGACTGACGGTGAAGTGCTTGCGATACCAACCGATGCCCCCCGGCAAGGCTCCCCCACTCGCCCCCGACGGATTCGTAGGCGAGAAGTCGCCCTCTATCGCCCAATCGTGCGGCAAATCGAGATGTCGCCATGTCAAGTCGGCATAGTCGTTCTTCTCCATTCCCACACTATCAGCGAGGGTAAAGAGCCACCCCTCATCGAAATTCAGTCGCTCTCGAGCCTGCATTGGCAAAGCTGCAAGGGCGAGCAAACTAAAAGATACCAGAGATTGATTCAATTTCATAACATTACTTCAACTTCACTACTACCTGCTTACCGCTGTAAGATACCATCTTACCCTTAGGAGCCTTGTCGAGACTTACGCCCTGCCCCTTGGCAGCATTGACAAGCACGACATTGAAGCGACGCTTCTGAAGCATTCCATCAAAGCTACCCTTGCGAGCACCGATGGTAACGGTCTTCTGTGCGTCATTGTACTGGAAGTCGATAGTAGCATACTTGCCTTTCTCGTAGTTGTAGTTGGTACCCTCATCCTCATACAAGGTATAAGAACCATCCTTGCCAGCATATACATAGAGGTCGATGAGCTCAGCCTTCTTCTGGTCGCTCCACTCCATCTCAGGACCTACAGGAAGGATAGCTCCCTCTGGTACATAGACAGGAATCTTATCATATGGAGCATCTGCCAAGATGGTCTGACCACCTGCATAGTACTTGCCGGTATAGAAGTCGTACCAACCCTTCTGCTTAGGCAGATAGACATTGCGGCTATACTGCTCGTACTTGCCCACAGGACAAGCCATCAAAGCAGAACCAAACATCCACTGGTCCTTGATGTCGAGTACCTTGTCATCGCCATTGAAGTCCATCACGAGCGCACGCATCATGGTGTAATCCTTCAAGTGAACCATACCAGCCATACTATAGAGGTAAGGCATCAAGCGATAGCGAAGCTTATCGTAAGCCACGATGGTCTTGTAAGCAGGATGATCGGCAGGAGCGATGTTCCAAACCTCACGAGTAGGCCACTGACCATGGGTGCGATAGAGAGGAACGAAGCAACCGAACTGGTTCCAACGAGCCTGCAACTCACGCCACTCCTTCAAGTCGGCATTCTCCTTGCCTGTCTTGTCAAACTTCTGTTGAGCAGCCACATAGCGGTTCTCCACACAGAAACCACCCTGGTCCATACCCCAGAAAGGAAGACCAGCTAGGGAGTAGTTCAAACCAGCAGTCATCTGCGCACGCATATCCTCCCAACGAGTTGCGATGTCGCCCGACCAAGTAGCGGTGCTATATCTCTGTTCGCCTGCGAAACCTGAACGAGTCAAGAGGAAGACACGCTGGTTAGGGTTCACGCTACGCTGACCATTGTAGATAGCGTCGGCATTGACGATGCTGTAAGCATTGAAGTATTCAGTAGAAGTACCGAGGGCGGTAGGACCTGAGAGTGCCTTGCGATACCACATAGGGGTACAGTCGCGCACATTAGGCTCAGAAGCATCCATCCACCAGGCATCGACACCAAACTTATACTTAGAATAGAGATTCTCGTCCATCTGACGCCAGAACATCTTGCGAGCACCGGCATCATAGGCATCATAGAAGGAACCACGGAAGCCGAGCCAGTCGTGGATGTCATCCTTGATAGCCTGATGGTACATCCATCCCTTGGCATCTATCTCCTTGTAGTTCTTCACTGTATCGTAGAACTTAGGCCATACTGAAATCATGAAACGACCATTCATGGCGTGTACGCTGTCGAGCATAGCCTGAGGGTTTGGATAGCGAGAAGCCTCAAACTCATGGCTTCCCCAAGAGTCTAGTTTCCAGTAGTTCCAGTCCTGTACGATGTTATCCACAGGGATATGGAGGTCACGGAACTTCTTCAAGTTCTCCTCGATGTCCCGGCTGCTCTGATAACGCTCACGACTCTGCCAGAAACCGAGCACCCACTTAGGATAGACCGGAGCCTTCCCCGTCAAGGTACGATAGCCACTGATGACCTCGTCCATGTTCTGACCAGCGATGAAGTAGTAGTCCATATCAGGTGACATCTCACTCCAGATGCTGAGTTGGTTCTTCGCTGCCTCAGAACGAGGAGCAGCCACACGAAGACCGCAGTAAGACACATCACCATCAGGTTGCCACTCGATGCGGATAGGAGTCTTCACGCCCTTCTGGATAGGAGTCTCAAACTTATAAGAGTTAGGATTCCAAGCAGTACGCCAACGCTCAGGCACTACCAACTTGCCGTCGATATAAATCTTCATGTAGCCGGCATAGTAGAGGATGAACTGGTAGAAACTATTGGCAGGAGCCTCTACATATCCCTCATATACCACCTTCGAACCATTCAAGGCGAAGCCCTGAGGCAAGTTTTGGATGCCACCCTTGTCGGTCTGCTTGCAGATTTCAGAAGCCTCTGGCATGGCATACTCGAAGTAGATACTATCCTCGCCACGTACAATCTTCTGTCCATTCTTGTCGGTGTAAGTACCGGTCAACTGACCTTCCTTGCCATCCTTGTCATAGAGTTTGAACGCGCGGTTCAACTGGAGATAATCCTCTGGATTACCCCAACGGCAGTATGAATAAGAATCCCAAAGGATACCATAATTCTTATTGGAAACCACGAAAGGCACGCTCACCTTCGTATTATATTGGAAGAGGTCCTCGTTCTTGCCCTTCATGTTGAGCTCCTCGCTCTGGTGCTGACCCAAGCCATAGAAAGCCTCGTTGTCAGGACTGTCGAAGAGGGCATGCCAAGACCATCCGTGCTTCTGAGCCTCTGGCACCTTGGCGATGTCAACACCCATCTCACGGTCTGGCACAGTGAATGGCTTGAAAGTCTTACCGCCCTGTGCCACCTCATTCAAGAGCACATTGCCTTTGAGGTCGTAGAAGGCGATATGACCAGTAGCCTCGTTGAGCACGGCACGCATGGCAGAGGTTGTGATGACGAGGTTGTCGCCCTGCTCTTCCACCTGATACTTAGCCTTACTCTCCTGAGGAACGATGATGAGGCTCTGCTTGTTGCGGAAACTTTGCTCTGCGGTAGCCTGGACACGGATAATCTTGTCGCTGACTACCTGAAGACGAATCTGACTAGGTCCTTGGTTCTGATGCTGTTTCAACTGCACAGTAAGACTATTGCCTTGCTGAGAGAATCCTGCTGCTTGTGCGCCTGTGGCACTCAAGAACAGAACTGCTGAAATCATAAGTGTTTTAGATATTCTCATGCTTTTATGGGTTAGTATTTTTATTGTTTTGTTGTCAATTATTAGTTTGCACTCAATATTGTTGCTGCAAAATTAGGAAAAAATCCCCAAAGCATAAGTGTCTTTTTGTTTCTAAAGCATGTATGAAATGTTACAAAAAAGAGAATGTCTCCCCTTTCTGGGGGGAAACATTCTCTTTTGAACAGTTTTTCGACATATCGCCCATGCGATATTCATCGTATATAGGTCTGCCATTGATAGATGAGAAATCTATCGTTGATGGTCTTTCTTATACTGTGATGGAGTCACGCCATACTCATCCTGGAAGTACTTGGAGAAGTAGCGTGGATTGTTGAATCCCACCTTGTAGGCGATCTCGCTCACCGTAAATTCACCAGTACACAAGAGTTCCTCGGCACGATGGATTCTCTTCGCCCTCAGATACTCGGAAGGAGTGGTACCCGTGAGCGACACCATACGCTTATATAATTGTACGCGCGAGATGCAGAGGTGAGAGCTCATCGACTCGACGGTGGTCTCTGGGTCACCCATGTTGTCACGGATATAGATGTCGATGTCATTGATGAATCGCTTGTCATTCTCGGTCATCACATACTCAGGCACTCCAGCTTGCTCGCCAGCTCCATCGCCTTCTTGTCCCGATGTGCCCTGTGAGTTCGCATCATCCGGGATGACATCAGGATGAGAGAAATGATTTGTTGGATGAGTTTCCTCCTCCTTGCCAGCACCCTTTCTCGCCCACTTCACGAGGTTGCGGATGCGAAGGTTGAGCAAGTCGATGTCGAATGGCTTGGTGATATACTCATCCGCACCATTCTCGAAACCTTCCTTCTTGTGCTCGGTGGCGAGACGTGCCGTAAGCATCACAAATGGGATGTTCGCGGTGCGAGGTGTCTCCTTCACCAGTCGGCAGAAGTCATTGCCATCCATCACAGGCATCATCACGTCACTGAGAATGATGTCTGGCAGGTCTCCCTCCTGCAACTTATCCCATCCTTCCTTACCATTCACGGCTTGCTCCACGATGTAGTTCTCCGACAAGATTTCGGTCATGAACTCTCGGAAGTCATCGCTATCATCTACCAGCAAGACACGGAGTCGCCCCGTAGGAGCCACACTCTGCTGGGTAAGGTCGCCTTGAGTAGCGGGAGATGTGCTAATCACGGTTGCATTACCTCCCTCGTCCACTTTCGTCTGCTCGAAGGCTGGTTCTGCATCGGTATCTCCTTGCTTCAACGGAATATCTATCGTAAAGACGGTGCCACCGCCTGGGTTGTCTTCCACGGATGCCGTACCTCCATGCAAGTCGGCAAACGACTTCACGAGGTTGAGTCCGATGCCACTACCACCAAATGGTTGCATCTCGGTACCATTCACCTGGAAGAAGCGGTCGAAGATATGCGCCTTGTCCTCATCGCTGATTCCCTTGCCGGTATCAGCCACCTTGATGCGAAGCACATCCTTGGCAATGCCCTTGATCTTCACTTCCTTCACTATGTCGAGACTCACCGTCACACTACCGCCATCTGGGGTAAACTTGTAGGAATTGCTCAACAGGTTGTTGATAATCTTGCCCACCTTATCAACATCGAAAGACATGACAAGCTTCTTGAAGGAGGAAGTGAACACCAACTGTATCTTGTTGTTGCCCAACACCTGGAAGGAGCGGCAGATGTTCTCCATAAAGGATACCACCTCCACCTGGGTCAAGGTCAACTTACCACTGTTCTGCTCTATCTTTCTGAAGTCGAGTATCTGGTTGACGAGATTGAGAAGGCGTTCGGCGTTACGATGGATGAGCGTCAACTTGCGCTTCTTGTCCTCATCGTCTTCCCTCTTGATCATGCTGACCAGAGGAGAGATAATCAGGGTCAATGGTGTACGAAGTTCATGGCTCACATTGGTAAAGAAGTTGAGCTTCAGTTCGTTCAACTCCCTATCTTTCTTGATGTTAGCCTCCATTCTCTCACGTTCGAACAGCATCTTCTGTCGGTCGAGCGCACGTTTGCGATAGAGATAGACTGCCCCACAAGCCAAGAGGATATACACCATCAATGCCCAGATGGAGAGATAGAAAGGAGGATTGACATTGATTTTCAACTCACTGATGTCGTCACACACCGTACCATCGCCATTCACCACCTTCACCTGCAAGGTGTAAGAACCCGGCGAGAGATTGGTAAACGTTACCTCCGGACGACCAGAGGCTGTCATCATCCACTTGTCGGTGACTCCCTCCATGCGATAGAGGAAGCGGTTGCGAGAAGGCACGGTGACATCGCTCGAAGACAACTGGATGGTGAAGGCATTGTCCTTATAGCTCAGGTCGAGCTTTCGGCTAGACTCCAAGGAACTCTCCAATACGACCCTACCTTCATACTCCTCGCCTGCCATAAGAGGATGGTCGAAGAGCACGAGCCCACTGAAGAGTGCTTTCACGTGGCGATTGGCATTGCGCTCCATCTTGGTATGAATGATATTGATACCATCCTGACCGCCGATGGCAAGGTCGCCATTTGGGGAGAGATAAGCCGAACGATAGTTGAACTGATGTTCCTGCAAGCCATCCATCGAGTTATAACTGGTCATGTTCAACTCCCACTTGTTCTTATTGTTCTTGGTGAGTTGCACGTGGGTGACGATAAACTCAGAGATGAGCCATACGGTCTTCTGCTGGTCTTCCACGACTGCACATCCCACGGCTCCTTGCGTACCATTCAGTTCGTTGATGAACTCCAGTTGTCCATTGTCAGGGTCGTACATCGTCATGCCGGCAGGGGTTGCCATCCAACAGATGCCACGGCTATCCACGATTACATCGTTGATGGAAGGACTTGGGAAGGTCATGCCGCCCTTGGTCGTGTTTTGGTTGGTCAACGAGAAGTTGTTGACATCCAAGATGCTCACGTTTTGCGAGTGTCCGATGAGCACATTGCCACTAGGAAGATTGCAGAACGAACTGATATAGTTGGATGAAATCTTCGAGTTGTCGAGGTTGAGGGTCTTGATAAATCGTTCGGTCTTCGGGTCGAAAATCTGCACACCGCCTCCCAAGGTTCCGATGAGGAGTCGATGGTACTTATCCTCGCCAAAAGCCCACACACTCTTGTGAGCCAGACCATTCGGCGAAGCCTGGAAGCTCTTCCATTCACCATTGCGATAGCGTGCCATACCTCCATTGAAGGTACCAAAGTACATCGTGCCATCGCTCATCGTGATGCTGCTCACCACGATATTGGAACTCAAGCCCGTCTGTGCCATGCCATAGTTGATGCGGAGTCCGGTCTTCGGATTATAGCATACGATACCGGCATCATTGGTACCACACCAGTAGTTGCCCAACTTATCTTGCGTGATGGTGCAAACATCACCTAAGTCGATGGTATTAAACTTGGTGAAGGATGGCGAGTTGTATGCCACACCATTCTTATAGGTACCTATCCATACAGCTTGGTTTCGGTCGATATATACTTTCTGGAGGGAGTTGTCGGGCATAGAACCCGGTATGTTGTCATGCTTGATGAATTGGTGACATATCTTATGGGCATAATCTACCACCAAGAGTCCCAAGTGGTCGGTGGCAATCCAGGTTTTTCCATCCTTCGAGGTGGCGATGTCTCTGATGAGCACTCTCTCGCGGGTAGGCATAGCCACTTTTTGGTTATCCATAAAGGCATGCATACCTACGTACCACTTCTTCTGGGCAGAGCAATAGATATAGGCTTCGCCATTGGTGAGCACCCAATAGTTGTTGCGACTGTCGATAAAGCTGAAAGTACCATCATCCTTGTTGGGATGGTTTTGGGTGAGGTAAGGGTTGGTCCAAAGCACCTTCTTGTGGATGCCATCGATGCGGCAGAGCGTACCATTGCTGAAGGAGAGCACGGCTGTACCATGCTGTTCGGTAATGGAAGATACGAGTTTTCCCTTCTTCACACCCATATCCTTATAAGAGAAAAGGTGGCTCTTCAAGGTCTGTCCTTCTACGAAGCAACAACCTTGGTCGTAGAGCATAAACCAGAAGTTCTTGTTGGAGTCGATGAACACCTTATATATAGTACCATTCACGCCGACGGAGCTGAGCCACTTCTCAGGATGGCGGTCGAAAGTCTCCTTGTCATACTGGTAGATACAATAGCCTACACTGGTATGAATCCAGAGGTTTCCCTTCCAGTCTTGCTGGATGTCATCCACGGAGTTGTTGGGAATGGTCTTCTCATCCAAGTTCTTATTAAAGAAGTTCCTGAAGCGAAAACCGTCAAAGCGGTTGAGACCCGACTGGGTGGCAAACCACATATATCCCCTATTGTCTTGGAGGATGCAGTTGACCTGCCCATTGCTGAGTCCGTCACGATTGGTGAGGGTATTGAACTCCAAGTTCAACTGCTGCGAGAAGTTACCATAGGCAGGCACCGCCAGCAGCAGCAAAACCAGATTGGCATATAATAGTCGCAAATAGTTCATCATCTTATCTTGGTTTTAGTTTATATCTTTAGGTTTATGTATTTTTATCATAGCTCCAGAGAGTCCAGTAGCTTTCTGTAGTTTGTTTTTTTATGAAAGGAGTCTCACGATGCAGCGTCCTTCTCGGAGCTTTCTCGTATCTTCAATATCATAGGCACTACCACCTTGTGTACCTTTTCGTCACCATTGATGTTTTTCATGAGGAGTTCACAAGCCTTGGTACCCTGCTCGTGTGCCTTGTCCATGATGGCACTCAGTCGTGGGGTAACGAAAGCGGCGGTGTCTCCATCGGTGAATCCGATGATGGCGACATCCTGTGGGATGCGCAAGCCCTTGGCCTTGATGGCGTCGAAGGCAGCGTAGGTGATGATGTCGTTGAAGGCGAGGATGGCATCAGGGCAATGCTCGCTCTCCAAGAGTTTGAGGGTGGCGTTGCGTGCCACGTCAAAGTCTATCTTGTCGCATACCACGAGGTTGCGGTCGATAGGAATATGGTTGTCACGAAGTGCCTCCAGGTAGCCATGCTTGCGACGGCGCACCATGTCGAGGTGGTTAGGACCGCCGATGAAGGCGATGCGCTTGCTTCCTGTCTCTATCAAGTGCTGGGTAGCCTCCTGGGCTGCGACATCACCATTGCCTACCACCTGCGAGAACTTGTCCTCCAAGCAGCAACGGGCGAAAAAGACGAGTGGCACACCCATCTTGTGCAACTGTTCGAAATGGGAATAATCGACGGTATCTTGCGCCAGGCAGGCGATGATACCCTCCACGTGCATATCGAGAAAGTTATCAAGTGCTTTCTCCTCTCTCACGTGGTCTTCGTGACTATTGGCGCTAATGACAGAATATCCACACTTAGAGGCATAGTCTTCTATACCATCCAGCACGGCTGCATAATAATGTGTCACTAGGTTAGGCACGATGACACCGATAACACGAGGTGCCTCCTTGCGAAGGCTCTGTGCAAAGGGGTTAGGTCTATAATTGAGTTCCTTGGCTAGCTGTTTCACTTTCTGGGTCATCTCCTCGCCCACCTCGTGACTGTTGCGCAAGGCGCGCGACACGGTGGCGATACTGACTCCCAGGCGATCTGCCAAGTCTTTCAAAGATGTTCTTCTTTGCTTCATAAATTACAGTCTTGCTACCAAGAGCAATCTCCTAAGTTTTATTTTATGTTGAATTTATTTCTGTCAGCTGACGGCTAGCGAGCGCTATGGTACAGCTTATCTTTTGCAAAGATACATTTTTTTCCCGAATTCGCAAACGTTTACGTGTGTTTTTTAGGTAATTTAGAAATAATATTCCTAAAAAAGCACTAATTTTGCAGTCGAAAGTAATGAATAGTTGATAATAAGTTAGTTAGAAACAAGAACGGCTTAGGTCTGTCGGGAGACAAACTTAAGCCTATTTTTTTGCACCTTGCTAAGCAAGAGCGAATGTCGTGCAGAGCATTCCATGATGCCGTGCAGAGCGTAACGTTTTCCTCTGAACTGCATATTTTTAGCTAAAAACACACATGGAATTACACTCCTAGTCCCATCACCTTACACTCCTAGCCCCATCGCCTTACACTCCTAGTCCCATCAGCTTACACTCCTAGTCGCATCAGCTTACACTCCTAGTCGCATTAGATATAATATTCGGCAGTATCGACGAGACCTGCTCGAAGAGCGTATTTCGTAGCCTCATGAACGTTGTTGACGTTCAACTTTCTAAAGATATTCTTTCTATGTGTATTGACCGTATGGAAACTGGAGAATCGTTTCTCGGCGATTTCCTTGGTTGTCATACCCAGGGCGATGTCCTTCAAAATCTCAGTCTCAGTCTTGGTGAGGTTGATTTTCTCCTCCACATCATGAGATGGAGCCAGAAGCACCTCGGTCATACGCTGGCAGATGTAACGATTGCCATGGATGCAGAACTTCATCGCTTCCTTGATCTCCGACATCGGACTCTCCTTGAGCAAAATGCTAAACTGCATACTGCTGGCGATGAGCACTCTCACGAAGTCGGCACTCAAGTCCTCACTGAAGAGCAACCATCTCGTATGCGAGAATCGCTGCTGGAGAATCAAGAGTTCATCGGCATCATTGATGTCGAAGGAAGTGTAGTCGAGTACCACCACGGTATCGTCATTATCCTTCAAGGCAAGCATCAGCTCAGCCTTGTCCTCGGTATATTTCCATTCCATTCCCTCAATGCCTTGCAAGATGTAAATCATGCCGGCACGGGTAATATCCTGTCTGTCTGCTAGTAATATTCTCATTGTCTCTCTGATTATTAAGTCCTACTATGTTGATATGTATCGTTTTATGATTTTCTACATTGTTGATATGTATCGCTCATATATGGTGATACCCATGTGCTGCCGGAACGCTGCACATGGGTATATATTTTCTCTTAGAATGACATCATGAAGTTGAATCTCACACCTCCCTTGTGAATGCCAGGGCGGTTGATGTATGTGAGACGGCGCACGTACTCGACAGCGAAGAACTTGAAGATGTTGTGCACTCCGACCACGCACTCCCAGTATGGGGTATTGCCCATAACATCTGAACCCTTAGGGAACAGGAAGATGGTGTCGTCATTCTTGTTTTTCTCCAAGAACGGGTTGTTCTTGTCGGTCAAGTGACCATACACTCCCTTGATGGCGAGCCACTCACGCCACTTCAGTTTCTTGATGAGCGGAATGCGGTTCAGGAGCTTTCCGTTCATATCCCAAGACAAAGCCCAGAACACCTGACGGTCGTTCAAGAACTCCCAGTCTTTCATCATGCTCACGGTCTCCTCCTGCTCGAAGTAAGAGAGGTTGATAGGTGGCATGATGAGCATCTGGAATGGAACCTTGTTCCACTGTGCCTGTGCGTTGGCGTGGAAGTCGAGATAACCCCAACTGCCGAGCCACTGGCGCTTGTAAATGCTCACCTTGGTGATGTTGCTCTTATATTGTCCACCCAAGAAACCACTGAAGCCCATGGTATGCGTGATACCAATCTCAGGACTATCGAGGTTGATAGGCAAGCGCTGCTGCTTGGTGTTGACATAGGTGACACCAGGGTTGTAATTGATGCCCACGGTGAGGTCTGCCATGCGAATCTTCTTCACCTCGGTGGAATCCATCTTATAATAATGGAGGTTGCCCACAGTACGGTTGCTCTGCAAGCGAAGACTCGTGTTGAAGCGGAACCCCCAATCGGTCTCATAGACGAAACTCAACCTCTGGCGATGGTAGAGGAACATCTCGTCTTGCGTGGCAGCACGGAAGGTCATGAAGATGTTGTCCTTGTTGTGCAACAGGTTGTCATCGGAAGGCGACATGATGTCACGTGCCACCTCGAAGGTGAGGTTGCGCATAGGGAACTCAAACGGACTGTTCTTTTTCTTGTTCAGAGAATAGGTGAACTCATGTCCGGTGTACCAGTCATTGCTCTTCGTACCGTATGCAGCATAACCGCTCCAGAAGAAGTGAGGGTTGAGTGCCGCCATCGTACGTCCTGCGAGACGCAGACGGATGCCGTCCACATAGTTCTTGGAGATGTAGGTGTTGATAGGTCCGAGGTCAAACTTGCTCTTCTTGCCATCGGTGCCACTGCCCACCTCTACATAGTTCTCCATCAAAGCCTTGACGCCGAGGATGATCCACTTGAAGCCCTTGGAGTTCTCCATGCGATGGATGAAACTATCCATCGAAGACTCGCTCTTGGTCAAATCCACTTGACGATATTTGTTCCAATAAGCCTCATCACGGTTCATGGCATCTATGTCGTGCCGCACCTTCGCCTTACCCTTGAAGAGTACCTTCGGCAGTTCGTCGAAGGCATAGTCGGTAAGTCGGGTGTTCCTGACCACCAGGAGGTCTTGCAGCACACTGTTGGCATGCAACTCAGCCACCATATCGTCCTTGGAGAGTACCCACTCACCATTGTCGAGCTTGGTATATTCCTGCTCTATCTTCATGTCCTTCACCCAGTTTACGTCCGACTTGTGAGGGATGGTGAGGTTACACTTCTTCACATGCAAGGTACTGTCTGCCAGCACATACAGTTCGCCTCGAAAACCGAAGTCCTGCGAGTTGGCAGGGATAAACTGGAGGTGATAGCAGAGGTCGCGCTCCACATAGACAGTATCCTCTATATAGAAGTGGTAGAAGGAGATAGCCGTTCTGCCGATAGGCGAAGGGAACGGATATTGGAGCAAGCGCACATAGTCGTCATAGATATCGACATCGGTGAAAACTTCCTTCAAGGCGGTGTTGAGAATTTCACCCGTCTGGATCACCTGTCCGATACCATTGCTCTGCTGACCCTTGATGATATCCTTCTCGGTCTTAGGGTCCTTGCGATACACGTGCTGTGACACGGTCTCGTCGATGCTGACAGGCAAGGTGAGCTTGCCATTGTAAGGCGAGGTCTCCACCTGGTCGAGGAGGTACTGACGCTTGCTGAAGAACTTGTTTTCGAGCTGTTCCTTCTTCAAGTCGTTGAGTGCCAACGTTATCTTCTGGTACTTATCGTACTGATAATAATCATGATTGGTGAGGTCGGTCTTCTTCTTGGCAGCGATGACACGGCGCATCAGTTCCACGGCAGGGTTTTCCTTACGGGAGTACTTGCCACGCTTGGTCTTCACCACCACCTCGGTAAGCTTATGACTGTCGTCCTTGAGCTTCACCTCGATAAAACGGGTCTTGTCGGTCACCTGCACAGTTTGCGACTTGTAGCTCAATGCACTCACGGTGAGCACCCATCCCGGATGCTTGTCGATGGTAAACTTACCCTCGCCATCACTCGACACAGCTATCTTATGCCCACGATATTGCACGCTGGCATACGATACGGCGAATCCGTCCTCGTCGATGACACGACCCGTGATTTTCTCTTGCGCCATCACCTGCATAGAACAGAGAGAAAACACCAAGAGTGTAAGGAACATGAATATCTTCTGTTTACAATCCTTCATTATAATCTTTTTAAAAATAATACCTTATTATATATAATGTGTAAGGATGCCGTCGCACCCCCTTCTTTCAAATTCGGGTGCAAAGATACATCTTTTTATCCGAAAAGAGACGAAAACTATTATAAATATTTAGTTTTTTCATTGAATTTTAGGGTCTATTCGTACATTTGAGGCAAAACTATTTGGTTTATTTGGTTTTTTAGCGTAATTTTGCAGGCTGAAATGAAGAAGACTTGGAAATCAGGCAAACCATGTCTAGGTCTCTTGATACCCCTCGGACTTCATTTCCACAATACATTATATTAAGAATAGAAGAAATGAACAATAAAGGAAATCTGACCGATGAGCGTCCGCCTCTACTGCCCGTGATCGTGGGCACTGGCCTGGGCAGCGGTTTCTGGCCTTGGGGACCGGGAACGGCAGGCTCCGTGCTCGCCACATTGATTTGGACGGCAATGGCTTACTGGGGCGGCATCAGCGGAACGCTTTGTGGCACCGACTTGCAGAGCGTCACCTTCTTCCTCGTGATATTTTCCACGATTACCGGAACTTGGGCTACTGCGCAACTCCAACCTTATTGGGGCGAAGACCCTAGCCGTGTGGTCATCGACGAGATGGCTGGCGTATGGATTCCCCTCTCCCTCCTCGTGCCTTTCACTAGCAACGGCACACCTGGAGATTCCTGGTGGTGGGCAGTGATAGCCTTGGTGCTCTTCCGCTTCTTCGACATGGCGAAACCGCTTGGCATCAAGAAGTTGGACCGAAAGGAAGGGGCTTTCTATGTCATGGCTGACGACTTATTGGGTGGCATCTATGCTGCCATCACCATGATTATCATCAAAATAGCGTGGGCTATTTTTTAAGTGAAGAACGAAGAGTAAAGAATGAGTAAGATTAAGACAGAACTGGTGACATTTGCCAAGGCGGAGCTGACTGCCTCCATCGCATCCGTGGTGGATTTCGGGTTGGCTTTCATCCTCTCGGATGTCATCTGCATATATTACGGACTCGCCAATGCCATCGGCGTGATGGCTGGAGGCGTGACCAACTGTTGCCTCAACTATCGCTACGTCTTCGGCGACTCCCATCGCAGGAAGCGCAGCGTGGCTTGGAGGTATTTTGTGATTTGGGGCATCAGTTGGTTCCTCAATTCGGGCGGCACCATCGCTCTCACCGAAATCATCAACCATAGTGAGCACATCAATATCCACTACATGATACCGAAGTGCGTGGTGGCATTTCTCGTGGCAGTGCTCGTCAATTATCCTGGGCAGCGGAAGTTTGTTTTCAAGCCTCAGCAACCATAAAGACTATCAAGACAGAACATAAAGAAAAGAATTAAGATATAAAAACATGAATTATAGAGATTTCTTACAGAAAGTGATCTACGTGATCATCAACCCTATCATCAAGATGATGATCAAGTTGCATATCACGCCAAACATCGTGACCTTCGTAGGTTTCATCGGCAACATCGTCGCTGCTGCATTCTTCATCGATGCGGCATGGAAATTGGGGGTTCTGACATTAACCCCTGACGTAACTCCCGACATCATCCCCGGACTTACATATCCAGATTGCATGACAGAGATAGGTTGGGGCGGCTTCATCATCCTCGCTGCCGGTCTCTTCGATATGATGGACGGCCGCTTGGCTCGCATGAGCGGCAAGAGCAGCCTCTTCGGAGCACTTTGGGACAGCACACTCGACAGATACAGCGAACTGGTGAGCCTCTTCGGTATCTGTCTCGCCTTCATCCGCATGGATCATGTGGGCGAATGGTTCTGGATGGGCATTGTCACCTTCGCAGCCATGATTGGTTCGGTGATGGTGAGCTATGTACGTGCTCGTGCCGAGGGTTTGGACATCGAGTGCAAGGTAGGATTGATGCAACGTCCTGAGCGTGTGGTTGTTACTGCCGTCACAGCCATGCTCACGGGTATCACCGGCAACATGTGGTGGCTTGCAGGTGGCATGATTCTCATCGCCGTATTGGCAAACATCACTGCTTTCTGGCGCATCTGGCATTGCTATATCGTGATGCAGAAGATGAAGAAATAAGTCTTCATCATCAGCTGTCACCTGCCATCAGGCATCAGCCGATATTTATCATTTATTATTTATCATTTACCATTTATAAATGACCAGTCTATATCTCATTATAGCTTTCGCCCTGCTCTATGCGTGGAAGAAGACACGGCAGTTTGCCATCTACTTCCTGCCATGGCTCATCTTTGCCGTCACCTACGACTCGATGCGTTTCTATCCCAACTACTTGGTCAACGACATCGACGTCAGAGGACTCTACGAGGCAGAGAAGTCGCTCTTTGGCATCACCGCCTCCAGCAGCGCTGACCTTCAGGCGATTGCCGACCATACCAACGTGATGATACCGGGCGAATGGTTTAAGGTACACCACTGCGGCTTCGCCGACTTCATGGCAGGCATCTTCTATCTCTGTTGGGTACCTGTGCCAGTAGCTTTCGCCTTGTACCTCTTCCTCAAGAAACAGTACAAGTGGTTTATGCGTTTTTCATGGTCGTTCTTGGTGGTCAACCTCATCGGTTTCATCGGTTACTATATCCATCCTGCATCGCCACCTTGGTATGTGATGAACTATGGTTTCGAGCCTATCCTCCATACCCCAGGCAATGTGGCAGGATTGGGGCATTTCGACAGTCTCGTAGGCTTCCCCGTATTCCATGGCATCTATGCCAAGAATGCCAATGTCTTCGCGGCCGTACCTAGCCTTCACGCCGCCTATATGCTCGTAGCTACCATCTATGCGGCGCTGAGTCACAAGCGCAAGACGACCATCGCCCTCTTCGCCATCATCTGCATGGGTATTTGGTGGACAGCCGTCTATAGCGGCCACCACTACATCATCGATGTCACACTGGGCATCCTGACCGCCCTCATCGGCGTACTGCTAATGGAGAAGGTGGTATTTAAAATCATTGAGAAGAAGACTAGTCACACCCAAGAAACTAGACAATAACAAATGAAGCAACAGGTCTTGAAAGAGACCTTTTAGACTTTAGACTATATGATATGAAGAGGGATAACTACACATTTTTGACCCATGGTCCGATACACCGTGTCATTTTCACGATGGCGATTCCGACCATCATCAGTATGTTATCGACGAGCATGTACAACCTTGCCGACACCTATTTCGTGGGTAGCATCAACACGCAGAGCGTGGCTGCCGTGGGCGTGTCGTTCTGTATGATGTCGGTGATCCAGGCGGTGGGATTCTTCTTCGGTCATGGTGCTGGCAACTATATCTCCCGGCAGCTCGGTGCCAAGAATGTGGAGAATGCCCAAAGGATGGCTGCCACGGGTGTCATCCTGAGTTTCATCGCAGGTCTGCTCATCGCTATCATAGGACAGGCTTTTCTCTCCCCTCTTTGTGTTTTCTTGGGTTCCACACCCACCATTCTCCCCTACACGGAGCGTTACCTGGGCATCATCTTGCTCGGCGCACCATTTATGACCATGTCACTGACGGTCAACAACTTGATGCGTTTTCAGGGTAATACCATCTATGCCATGAAGGGTATCATGTCGGGTGTATTGCTCAATCTCATTCTCGCCCCTCTGCTGATACTTTACTTCTGTCTCGGCATCACAGGAGCAGCCATCGCTACGCTCACGAGTCAGATATTCGGTTGCATGATGCTGCTATGGATGACGACCAAAGGTCAGAACATCCGCATCCAGCCTCGTCTATTCTCTCCAACCAAGACTTACCTGAAGGAAATCGCGGCAGGTGGCACGCCATCGCTCTCACGACAGGGATTGGGCAGCGTATCCACACTGGTGCTCAACGTGGCAGCAGGCGCATACGGTGATGCAGCCATTGCCGGCATGAGCATCGTCACTCGCATCTCCTTCTTCACCTATGCCATCGTAATCGGTTTGGGACAAGGTTTCCAACCGCTTTGCGGATTCTGTTATGGGGCGAAGTTGTATCGTCGCGTACGTGATGCGTTCTACTTCTGCATCAAGTGCGGTTCGGTGTTCTTGGCAGTTTGCGCCATCGTAGGCTTCATCTTCGCAGAACCTATCATCGAGTTGTTCCGCAGCGACCCTGATGTAGTAGCCGTAGGTGCCGTGGCTTTGCGCTGGCAAGTTATCAGTTTCCCATTGGTAGCCACCATCGTGCTCACCAACATGCTGACACAGACCATCCGCAAGCCAATCCGTGCCAACCTGATAGCGGCAGCCCGCAGTGGTCTTTTCTTCATTCCACTCATCTTCATCCTCCCTCACTTCTTCGGTTTGCAGGGAGTGGAAATGTGTCAGGCATGGGCAGATGTATGCAGTTTTATCATGGCAGTGCCAATAGCCTGCAGTGCCTTCAGGGATATGAGAAGGGAGAAGCAAGCAACCATTTAACATCTTTTTTGTGCCCATTTGTACAAAAACACGCAAAATCCCCCATTCCGATTTTGCCGTTTGCTAGAAAAGTCGTATCTTTGCACCAACTTTTAAAAGCTAGAAGGTGTTGCAAGCCTTCATTTTTATTGATACACAACATACGACATGAGTAAAGATACATTAACTCATCAGCTGACGGAAACCATCGAGGAGCTTTCGTGCCCAGAGTCACTGAAAGGTCTCTTCCATCAGCATCGAGACGGCAATCCACTCCCTTCGGGCAAGGCGCTCGAAGAAATCATCAGTCTGTCTCGCTCCATCCTCTTCCCTGGATATTTCGGCAATTCGTCCGTGAATATCTCCACCATCAAATACCATATCGGCGTAAGAGTTGAGAAACTCTACGAGAAACTGAGTGAGCAGATACTCGCCGGACTCTGCTTCGCCAACGACTGTGAGACGGAAACCTCACAAGAGTTGCAACACCAGCGTGCCAAGGCTGGCGTCATCGCCGCCAAAGCCATCATGCAATTTCCGAAGTTGAGACGCATCCTCGCTACCGATGTGGAGGCAGCCTATGAGGGCGACCCAGCTGCCGTGAGCCAGGGAGAAATCATCTCATGCTATCCTGTGATCAAGGCCATCACCAACTATCGCATCGCCCACGTGCTCTATGAACTGGGCGTGCCGCTGATACCTCGCATGATGACCGAGCTTGCCCATTCAGAGACCGGTATCGACATCCACCCTGAAGCCACCATCGGCAAGCACTTCACCATCGACCATGGCACGGGTGTGGTCATCGGAGCCACCTGCATCATCGGCGACAACGTGAAGCTCTACCAGGGTGTCACCCTCGGTGCCAAGAGCTTCCCACTCGACAAGGACGGCAACCCTATCAAGGGCATTCCTCGCCACCCTATCCTCGAAGACGATGTCATCGTCTATGCCAACGCCACCATTCTCGGGCGCATCACCATCGGTAAGGGATGCGTGGTGGGAGCCAACGTCTGGGTTACCAAGGACATGCAACCGAGAACCAAGAAATACAAGAAAGAGAAACAAAGTTTATTAGATATAGAATTCAATAATGGAACAGGAATTTGAACTCATTGCCAAGACCTTCATGGGTCTAGAGCCAGTCTTGGCTGAGGAGCTCACCCAACTGGGTGCCAACAATGTACAAATAGGTCGCCGCATGGTATCATTCACCGGCGACAAGGAAATGATGTATCGTGCCAACTTCCAGTTGCACACAGCCATCCGTATCTTGAAGCCTATCAAGCACTTCAAGGCTCGCAGCGCCGAGGAAGTGTATGACCAGGTGCAGAAAATCAAGTGGGATGACATCTTGGACGTGAAGAAGACCTTCTCTGTTGACTCCGTAGTCTATTCAGAGGAGTTCCGCAACTCACGCTTCGTCACCTATAAGGTGAAGGATGCCATCGTGGATTGGTTCCGTGAGAAGCAGGGCACACGTCCTAACATCAGCGTGAGCAACCCAGACATCCGTCTCAACATCCACATCGCTGAGGACAACGCCACACTGAGCCTTGACTCCAGTGGCGAGAGCCTCCACCGCCGTGGCTACCGTCAGGAATCCGTAGAGGCTCCGCTGAACGAGGTACTCGCTGCCGGCATGATTTTGATGACTGGATGGAAGGGCGAGTGCGACTTGATCGACCCTATGTGTGGTTCGGGTACCATCGCCATCGAGGCTGCCCTCATCGCACGCAACATCTCACCTGGCGTCTTCCGCAAGGAGTTTGCCTTCGAGAAGTGGAACGACTTCGACCAGGATCTCTTCGACATGATTTACAACGACGACTCACAGGAGCGTGAGTTCGAGCATCATATCTACGGCTACGACATCGACATGAAGGCGGTCAACACCGCTTCGATGAACGTGCGTGCGGCTGGATTGAGCAAGGACGTCACCATCGCCCAACAAGACTTCAAGGACTTCACCCAGCCTGCCGAGAAGAGCATCATCGTGATGAACCCTCCATACGGCGAGCGTATCTCCACCCCTAACCTCCTCGGCACCTACAAGATGATCGGAGAGCGCTTCAAGAAGGCGTTCACAGGCAACGAGGCTTGGGTATTGAGCTACCGTGAGGAGTGCTTCGAGCAGATCGGTTTGAAGCCTAGCATCAAGATACCAGTTTACAATGGTAGCTTGGAGTGCGAGTTCCGCAAGTACGTGATGTTTGATGGCAAGATGAAGGAGTTCCGCTCTGATGGCGGCATCGTGAAGACCGAGCACGAGAAGCGTGAGATGGCTCAGAAGCACCGCTTCAAGAAGGAGCGTGAGTTCAAGAAGCGCATCAGCGAGGAGACAGAGAACGACGAGGGCGACATCCGTACCTTCAAGTTCCACAACCGCCTAGAGGAGTTTGAGAAGCGTCGTGAGGAGATTCGCCGTGGCGGAAGACCTCGTGTAGGTGCCTCTCGCAGACGTGACGACGATGACGACCGCAAGGGCGGACGCAGCTTCGGCGGAAAGCGTGGCGGCGACCGTGACAGACGCAGCGGCGACGGTGGCAAGCGTTTTGACAAGGGTGACAAGCGTGGCGGATTCAAGGGAGACCGCAAGGGTGGCCGTGACTTCAAGCGTGGCGGCAAGCGAGGCTTCGAGGATTTTGGCAACGACAATTAATCAGAAAGGAGTCACATATCAATGAAATCATTTCATAAAATAGCAATATCAGCATTGTTGGTTATGATGTCTATGAGCAGTGTCCATGCACAGGGAGTAGTGCCAGCACAGAAGGGCGACAAGGCGTTCACCCTCGAAGACCTCAACTTCGGTGGCAACAACTATCGCAACATGGTGGCAAAGAACCGTTGGACTACTTGGTGGGGCGACCAACTCGTTCGCCAAGACATCGATGCCTGCTACCTCGTCAACAAGGCGAACGGCAAGGAGACCAAGCTCTTCAACCTCAACGAAATCAACCAGTGGATCGCTCCTACCAAGGACATCAAGGTGAGAGCTCTCTACAACGCAGAGTTCCCTTTTGCCGACAAGAGCATCGTCAAGGTGCAGAACGGCAGCAAGATATACACCATCGACTTCAAGAAGCACCGCCTCGTAAGCGAGGTGGAGTTTGGTGAGGGCGAGAATCTCTTGGAGGCCAACGCCCAACAGACTGCATACGCTTATCTGAAGGGTAGCAACCTCTGTGTACGTGTCCTCACAGGCACAAGCGGCAATGCGAATACCAAGGAGAAGAAGTCGCACGACTTCCAACTTTCCCAGGATGGCAGCCGTGAGATTGTGTATGGTCAGAGCGTTCACCGTGATGAGTTTGGCATCTCGAAGGGAACCTTCTGGAGTCCTAGCGGCGAGAAGCTCGCCTTCTATCGCATGGACCAGAGCATGGTGACCGACTATCCACAGGTGAACATCCCTGAGATAGACGACTTCAATCATCCTGAGACACAGAGTTGCATCGCAACCCCTGCCCCAGACAAGTATCCGATGACAGGAGAAACTTCCCACAAGGTAACCGTAGGCGTCTTCGACTGCACCACAGGCAAGACCATCTACTTGAAGGCTGGCGACCCTACCGACCGCTACTTCACCAATATCGCTTGGAGTCCGGACAACAAGGTAATCTATATGTTTGAGTTGAACCGCGACCAGAACGACTGCCGCCTCGTCAGCTATAATGCCGAGACGGGCGACAAGATAGCCGAACTGTATCGTGAGACCGACGAGAAGTACGTGGAGCCTTTGCATCCTATCCAGTTCTTGCCATGGAACAGCAACCAGTTTATCATGCAGAGCCAAAAGGATGGTTACAACCACTTGTATATCTGTACATTGAAAGGTGGCAAAGCTGAGGCAAAAGGTCTTTCAGCATCAGACAACGCCTCATCCATAGAGATGAAGCAGCTCACCAGTGGCAAGTGGGTAGTAATGGATGTGCTCGGCTTCTATCCTAAGCACAAGAGCATCATCATCGCTAGCAACGAGTGCTCTCCTATCCAGCGCAATATCTTCTTGGTAGATGCACAGACAGGAAAGCGTGCCATGATGGATGACAACGGCAAGGGTTGGCACAACGCTACACTGAGCGAGAGCGGAAAGTATCTCTACGACAACTACTCCACTCCAACCGTACCTCGCAAGATAGCCATCGTCAACATGGAGATAGGCGACCGCACTCCTTACTTCACCGCCGAGAACCCATGGAAGGGTTACAACGTGCCAGAGTACAGTTGCGGTACCATCAAGGCTGCCGACGGCGAGACCGACCTCTACTGGAGAATGGTGAAGCCTGTCAACTTCGACCCTAACAAGAAGTACCCTACTATTATATATGTATATGGTGGACCTCATGCCCACAACGTGGATGCCCGTTGGAACTATTGCAGCCGTGGCTGGGAGACCTACATGGCAGAGAAGGGCTATCTGCTCTTCATCCTCGATAACCGAGGCAGTGAGAACCGTGGCAAGGCTTTCGAGCAAGCTACCTTCCGACAGTTGGGACAGATAGAGATGCAAGACCAGATGAAGGGTGTGGAATACCTGAAGTCTCTTCCATACGTGGATGCCGACAGAATGGGCGTACATGGTTGGAGTTTCGGTGGATTCATGACCATCTCCTTGATGACCAACTACCCAGACGTATTCAAGGTAGGCGTGGCAGGTGGTCCTGTCATCGACTGGCACTGGTACGAGGTGATGTATGGCGAGCGCTATATGGACACTCCTCAGACCAACCCAGAGGGTTACAAGAAGACCTCCCTGCTCTACCAGGCGAAGAACTTGAAGGGCAAGCTCCAGATTATCCAGGGCTTGAACGACGTGACCGTAGTGCCACAGCACTGCCTCACCTTCCTCAAGGCTTGCATCGCAGCAGGTACTCAGCCAGACTTCTTCGTCTATCCAGGCGAGCCTCACAACATGAGAGGTCATCAGAGCACTCACTTGCATGAGCGCATCAGCCAGTACTTCTTCGACTATCTGAAGTAAGAATTCAATTATAACACATAAATACAATAACTTACAGAAATGAAAATTTTATTGTTAGGAGGCGGTGGCCGTGAGCACGCCTTAGCATGGAAAATCGCCCAGAGCGAGAAAGTAGAGAAACTCTTTATCGCTCCAGGTAACGCCGGCACACAAGAGGTTGGCGAGAACGTAAACATCAAGGCTGACGACTTCGAGGCTCTCAAGAACTTTGCTGTCGAGAGGGGTGTTGACATGGTGGTAGTTGGTCCTGAAGACCCATTGGTAAAGGGTGTCTATGACGACTTCAAGGCTGACGAACGTACCAAGAACATCCCAGTGATTGGTCCATCTAAGGCTGGTGCCGAATTGGAAGGCAGCAAGGACTTCGCCAAGCAATTCATGAAGCGTCACAATATCCCTACAGCCAAGTATGAGACCTTCGACGGCACTACTGTAGAGGAAGGCTTGAAGTTCCTGGAGACCTTGAAGGCTCCTTACGTACTGAAGGCTGACGGCTTGTGCGCTGGCAAGGGCGTTCTCATCCTCCCTACCCTCGAAGAGGCCAAGAAGGAGTTCAAGGAGATGCTCGGCGGTATGTTCGGCAACGCTTCTGCACGCGTAGTTATCGAGGAATTCCTCAGCGGTATCGAGTGCTCCGTATTCGTATTGACCGATGGCAAGAACTACAAGATTCTGCCTGAGGCTAAGGACTACAAGCGCATTGGTGAGCACGATACAGGTTTGAACACAGGTGGTATGGGCAGTGTAACTCCAGTGCCTTTCGCTACCAAGGAGTGGATGCAGAAGGTGGAAGACCGCATCATCCGTCCTACCGTAGAGGGCTTGGCTGAGGAGAACATCGACTACAAGGGTTTCATCTTCTTCGGTTTGATCAACGTAGAGGGCGAGCCTATGGTCATCGAGTACAACTGCCGTATGGGCGACCCAGAGACCGAGAGCGTGATGCTTCGCTTGAAGAGCGACATCGTGGATCTCTTCGAGGGCGTGGCTAATGGTGACTTGGACAAGAGAGCCATCGAGTTTGATGAGCGTGCAGCTGTCTGCGTGATGCTCGTGAGCGGTGGTTATCCAGAGGCTTACAAGAAGGGCTATCCTATCGAGGGCATCGACCAGGTGGAAGGTTCTGTAGTATTCCACTCAGGTACAGCCATGAAGGATGGACAGGTGGTAACCAATGGTGGTCGTGTCATCTGCGTGAGCAGCTATGGCAAGGACAAGGAGGAAGCCCTGAAAAAGAGCTTCGCCGAGGCACAGAAGATCCACTTTACCGACAAGTATTTCCGCTCTGACATCGGACAGGACTTGTAAACAAAGAATAAATAATAATGTATAAATGATAAATCAACCTTGCTCGAATCCGAGCAGCAAAAGGTGATATTTATTATTCATCATTTATAATTTATAATTTATTATTGTGTTAAGAAAGAAAAGAATACAAAACAAGATAGCGGCTAGCCGCTTCTCATTACCCGTAACTGCAACCCTTGCCGCCTTGGTTTGGGTTGCAGTGGGTTTTATGCAGTATAACATCTGGGTGGAGTTTGCCTTCACCATCATCTCCACCTTTCTGATGGTGGAACTCAACAACCGCAACTCCTTGATGCGCACCTACAGCCGCATGGTATCATGCAGTTTCTTGATGCTCATCACCATGGCATTCTTGCCAGACCCATCACTCAAAAGTTGTATCGTGACGATGTGTATCATCGCCTACTACCTCATCATATGGAACGGTTACCAAGACAGAGCCTCAACAGGATGGACCTTCTATGCCTTCACCTGCATCGGCTTGGCTTCGATGGTATTCGTTCAGATTGGCTATTACCTGCCATTTTTATGGCTGATGATGCTGACATGTTCCAACAACTTCAGCCTCCGCACTTTCTTCGCTTCCATCCTCGGTATCATCACCCCCTACTGGTTTGCAGCGGGCTATTACGCATATACCGACACATTGGATGACTTGCTCAATCATTTCATCGAGTTTATCAACTACAAGGAACTGTTCGATTATTCCCAAGTCACTGTGCATGAGGTCGTCAACCTCATTTTCCTCGTCATCCTGGGCATCATCGGCACCATTCATTTCCTTCATACGAGTTATGCCGACAAGATTCGCACCCGCATGATATACGACTCATTCATCCTCATGGATGTGCTGAGTCTGATATTCATCATCCTTCAGCCTCAGCACGGCAAGGAGTTGGGTGGCATCATGATAGTCAACACGGCTCCCCTCATCGCCCACTTCAGCACCTTTACGAAAGGTAAGATTACCAATATCATGTTCATCACCATATTGGTAGCAATGGCTTTGATTTTGTTGTTCAACCTGTTCTTACCAGACGTTCTTCTACTGCAATAGAAGGAGGACAAGAATTAAAGCGTGATAATTAGAGACGGAAAAGGAGATGATAGATTGGATTATAAGTTTCTTGGTGGATTGGGGCTATTGGGGAATGCTGGTAGCGGCATTTCTCGCAGGCAGTTTCTTTCCCTTTAGCAGCGAGGCTGTGATGGTGGGATTGCAAGCGGCAGGTCTGGCTCCTCTTCCACTCGTGATATATGGCAGCATAGGCAACGTGCTCGGTTCAATGTTCAACTATGGTGTGGGAAGACTGGGCAAGATGGAATGGATAGAGCGATACCTACACGTGAAGAAGGAAAGTCTTGACAAGGCAGAGCGATTCATGGCAGGACGGGGCGCATGGATGGGATTCTTCGCCTTCCTCCCACTACTAGGGAGTGCCGTCACCATCGTACTCGGATTGACCAGGGCAAACGTCCCCATTTCCATCCTCAGCATCACCATCGGGAAAGTATTGAGATATGTGCTTCTCGTATATGGTATGAGTTTCATCGTGTAAGTGAAAAATTCAAACATAAAACTAGATAGAGAATCATGAGACGACATTTACACCTTATTATATATAAGGCGGCAGAAGCTGCCAACACATTACGCTTATCCAAAAGAAAGACGACTTCAGACCGAAGCCCTATCTCGGCTTGCTGTTTTTTCTGTTGTCTTCTTCTCGCTTTTGCACTGACGAGTTGCAAAGGCAGCAAAAAGGAGACGACAAGCGATAGACCTACCGTGAGCGTCACCATCGAACCATTCCGCTACTTCGTGGAACAGATTGCTGGCGACAAGTTAAGCGTCAACGTGATGGTGCCTGCCGGAAGCAACCCGGAGACCTACGAGCCAACACCACAGCAGATGGTAAAACTCTCCAACAGCACCCTCTACTTCAAGGTGGGACGCATCGGCTTCGAGGAAACTTGGATGAAGAAGCTCACCGACAACGCTCCCGACATGAAGGTCATCGACACCTCCAAGGGCATCACTCCTGCCAAGACTGCCGGTGGCATCATCGACCCACATACATGGATGAGTTGTCAGAGTGCCCGCATCATTGCCGACAACATCTGTCAAGCCCTATGCGAGTGGATGCCAAAGGACAGTGCTTACTTCACCAAAAGATGCCAACGATTCAAAGGAATGGTTATTTCAAAGGTGGAACAAGAGATGACTCCTTATTTCCGAAAGGCGAAGGAAGCAAGGGAGCAACTCACCCAGAAGAAGGAAACAAGATTCCCATTCGTCATCTACCATCCTGCCCTCACCTACTTCGCCAAGGACCATGGATTCGAGCAACTCCCCATCGAGGAGGAAGGAAGGGAGCCGAGCATCGCACAGCTTCAGGCGCTCATCAATCGAGCCAAGCAAGACCAAATCAAGACGGTATTCATCCAGAAAGAGTTTGCCAATCGCAACACCCAGACTTTCATAGATGCCACAGGCTCGCATGCCATCGAGATCAATCCGTTGGCTTATGATTGGGCTACAGAGATGGTCTCCATCGCCAAGAAATTTGCCGAGAGCTATGACATAAAATGAAATCATTCTGCAAGGAAATACACCATTCCATAAGGAAGTAAAACATTCCATAAGAAATTAAAAGAATCGCTTATGTCAACAATCATCAAAATAGAACATCTCCACGCTGGTTACGAGGGGAAGGAAGTACTCAGCGACATCAACCTCACCGTGACGAGCGATGACTACCTAGGCATCATCGGACCTAACGGTGGTGGCAAGACTACGCTCATCCGTCTCATCCTCGGACTGATGAAGCCGACGAGCGGAACCATTCGATTCTTCAAGGAGGAGAAAAGCAAGGGAGAGACTCGTCAGGACAAGGAACAAAAGGGAGAGACAAATGAGGACAAGTATCTGAAGGAGGTAAAGGAGATTTCCATGGGATACCTCCCTCAATATAATGCTCTCGACAAGCAATTTCCTATTTCCGTCTATGAGGTCGTGCTCTCTGGTTTGAGCAAGAGCAAGAAACTCTTTGCCCGATATACGAAGGCACAACACCAGCAAGTGCTTGACACACTGGAGCGTATGCAGCTCACCGACCTCAAGGACCGACATATCGGAGCCTTGAGCGGAGGACAGTTGCAGCGAGTGCTCCTCGCCCGTGCCATCGTCGCCAAGCCCGATGTCGTGATACTCGATGAGCCTAACACCTACATCGACCGCCGATTCCAAAAGCAGATGTACGAGATGCTGGAGCAAATCAACAAGGAGTGCGCCATCATCATCGTGAGCCACGACATAGCCGAGGTGCTCAACAACGTGAAGCACATCGCCTGCGTCAACCATCACTTGCACTACCACGACACAGCCGATATGCCGAGGGAGAAACTCGAAGAGCACTTCCTGAAAGTATAGAAGGAAAACTGAAAACGACAAAGATAGAAATTGAAGGATAGAAGGAAAGGATAAGAGATGAAGATAGAAATCGAAAGATAGAAGACTGAGGAAAGAAGGTTCGCCAAAAAGCGAGCCTTTTTCTGTATATTCTTGCAAGATTCTTCCCTTTTCGCTATTATTTTCGCAAAAAGATTTAAAAATCCACATTAATATTACATATTGTCATATTTTATACGTACCTTTGCATCATCTTAGATACAAGAAGTGGAGATTCGCCTCCATTTGCCAACGAGAAAGGGAAAAATACTTCCAAAATCAAACGAGAAAGGATAAAATATGATACAGACGATTTCATTAGATATGTTGCAGTCAACCGGCATCGGCGCCCTGGCACTGCTCTTGGGTATGTTGATGACACGTAACATCAAATGGCTACAGAAGTTTTGTATTCCATCGCCTGTATCGGGAGGACTCGTCTTCTCCATCGCCACACTCATCCTCTACAAGGTTTTCCACATCGAACTCACCTTCGACGGCACATTGAAGGATGTCTTCATGCTCGCCTTCTTCACCTCCGTGGGCTTCCAGTCCAACCTGAAGGTATTGCGACAAGGCGGCAAGACACTCGTCCTGATGCTTTGTCTCTTGGTGGGCATCATTGTATTGCAAAATGCAATGCCACTCATCATCACTAAATTACTGGATGTCAGTCCACTTATCGGTATGGCGGCTGGATCCATCTCCATGGCTGGCGGTCATGGTACGGCAGGCGGATTTGCATCGGTATTGGAACACCTCGGACTACAGGGCGCAGGCACCGTCTCCATGGCGGCGGCTACCTTCGGACTGATAGCAGGCTCGGTGATCGGTGGACCTATCGCGGAGAAGTTGATTCGCACCAAACTCACCTACGAGCACGAGATTGTCAAAGACTATGAGATAGACCCTGCCATGGCTGGTATCGAGAGTGACGAGCAGTCGCCTGCCGGTCGTGAGAAGCACCTCAGTAGCCACGAGATAGAATTCCAGCACTATGCCAATGCCACCTACACCCTCTTGGTAGTTATGGCTTTGGGCACGGTGATGAGCAAGTTGCTCCAGAGCACGGGCATCACCTTCCCTACCTACTTCGGTGCCCTCATCGTGGCAGCCGTCGTACGCAATCTGATAGAGATGACACCCTGGCGCAAGAAGTTGGAGATGGAAAAGATTGTCAGCGTGGGCAACATCTCGCTCTCCGTATTCCTTGGCATGGCGATGATTTCGCTCAAACTTTGGGAACTGTCTAGTCTTGCCCTCCCACTCATCAGCATCCTGGTATGCCAAGTCATCATGATGATGCTGCTCACCTACTTCCTCGCCTTCCGTCTCTTGGGAAGCGATTACGATGCAGCCGTACTAGTGGCAGGTATCTGCGGATTCGGTCTCGGTGCAACGCCTAATGCGATGGCTAACATGAGCGCCGTCTGCTACAAGTACCACTACACGGTGAAGCCATTCCTCATCGTTCCTATCATCGGAGCCATGTTTGTCGATCTCATCAACACGGGCATCATCACCACCTTCCTCAACTGGATAGGATAATCACAAGAGATGCAAACACAAAGCATCCCTGAATCAAATATAAAACGTATAGCCATTCCACTGTCACTGCAAGACAGCCGAATGGCTATATTTCTGTGTGCAAATATATAATATAACCTAAAAAACAAACGCCAAAAACTCTTATTTCTTTTCTTTTTAGTAACTTTGCACCGTTGTATGCCTAGAAAGGAGCATCGGAATGCTTAGACAGACGAGAAAAACCGCTTGACTAGGTAGCCCAAATGCCCACCCTTTGGGCAACCATTGCCCTTGGCTAGGGAATTGGATGCCCATGGCTAGGGAATTGAACGTCTATGGCTAGGGACTAAAAAGTATATCATATTAAAGTTTATAAGCAATAATGAAACAGTACAAATTAGTGGACAACATCTTCGGTTGGGTAGCATTTATCATCGCTGCCTTCACCTACTGCTCCACAATTGAGCCGACAGCCAGTTTCTGGGACTGTCCTGAGTTTATTACGACCGCTTACAAGCAAGAGATCGGTCACCCACCTGGGGCACCATTCTTCATGCTTTTGGGCAATTTCTTCACCCATTTCGCTAGCGACGCCACACAGGTGGCTAAGATGGTGAACACGATGAGCGCACTACTCAGTGCCGTCTGCATCATGTTCCTCTTCTGGACCATCACTCATTTGGCTCGCAAGCTCATCATCAGCGACTGGAAAGAGATGACCACCGCCAAGATGATAGCCATCGAGGCATCTGGTATGGTGGGCGCACTCATCTACACATGGAGCGATACCTTCTGGTTCTCTGCCGTGGAGGGTGAGGTATATGCCTTCTCGTCTGCCTTCACAGCAGTCGTTTTCTGGCTGATACTGAAGTGGGAAGACCACGCCGACGAACCTCATAGCGACCGATGGCTCGTGCTCATCGCCTATATGACTGGTTTGAGTATTGGTGTCCACTTGCTCAACTTGCTTTGCATCCCTGCCATCGTATTGGTATATTACTATAAGAAGGTGCCAGAGGCCAACCTCAAGGGTTCCTTGATTGCACTCATCGTGTCCTTCCTCGTAGTCTTTGCCGTATTGTATGGTGTCGTACCAGGCATCATCACCGTGGGCGGATGGTTTGAGTTGTTCTTCGTCAACGTGCTCGGCTGTCCTTTCAACACAGGTGAGATTGTCTATATCATCTGCCTTGTGGCAAGTGTCATCTGGGGTATCTACGAGACCTTCAATGCCTGCGACAAGAACGTGAAGCGACAGAACATCGCCTTCATCCTTGGCTTCGGTATGCTCGGCATCCCATTCTATGGATATGGTTGGAGCGCCGTCATCTGTGGCATCATCGTGATGGCTATCCTCTGGTTTGTGCTCAACTACAAGCGCAAGCAGGAAGTGGTGACTGGCACCGACGAGACCACCGGCATCGTCAAGAAGAAGACACAGCTCTTGCCTCTCATCTCAGCACGTATCAAGAACACAGCGTTGCTCTGCATGTTGATGTTGATGATCGGTTACTCCAGCTACGCCCTCATCGTTATCCGCTCTTCTGCCAACCCTCCGATGGACCAGAACTCTCCTGAGGACATCTTCACCCTTGGCAGTTACTTGAGCCGTGACCAGTATGGCGACCGTCCTCTCGCCTACGGACAGGCATACACCTCACAGGTTGCCCTCGAAGTAGATGGCAACATGTGCAAGCCAGTGATGGAGGAAGGCGCTCCTGTATATCAGCGCAAGGAGAAGGCTTCGAAGGACGAGAAGGACTCTTACTTCGTAGTGAGCCACAAGAATAAGTACAAGTACGCACAGAATATGTTGTTCCCTCGTATGTATAGCTCTGCTCACGCACAGGCTTACGAGGACTGGATGGGCGGCGTGGATGGTACCGAGGTACCTTACGACCGTTGCGGTGAGAACATCATGGTGAAGGTTCCTTCACAGATCGACAACCTCCGCTTCTTCCTCTCCTATCAGTGTAACTTCATGTACTGGCGTTACTTCATGTGGAACTTTGCCGGTCGCCAGAACGACATCCAGGGCAATGGCGAGCCAGAGCATGGTAACTGGATCACTGGTTTCTCATTCATTGATGATGCGATGTATGGCGACCAGAGCAAGTTGCCTGACGACTTGAAGGAGAACAAGGGACACAACGTGTTCTACTGCATGCCTTTGATTCTCGGCCTCATCGGTCTCTTCTGGCAGGCTTGGTACACTCGCAAGCGCAAGGTAGTCAAGAATGGCAAGGAGGAAGAGGTCATCTTCCCTATCGGCATCCAGCAGTTCTGGGTAGTGTTCTTCCTGTTCTTCATGACTGGTCTTGCCATCGTCATCTACTTGAACCAGACTCCAATGCAGCCACGTGAGCGTGACTATGCTTACGCCGGTTCATTCTACGCATACGCTATCTGGTGCGGTCTCGGCGTTCTCGCCATCCTCGACCTCTTGAAGAAGAAGTTGAAGGTAAGCGGCACAGCCGTAGCAGCCATCGTGGCTGTTCTCGCCCTCTTGGTTCCTATCCAGATGGTATCTCAGACATGGGACGACCACGATCGCTCAGACCGTTACACTTGCCGTGACTTCGGTCAGAACTATCTGATGTCACTCCAGGAGAAGGGCAATCCTATCATCTTCACCAATGGTGATAACGATACCTTCCCACTCTGGTACAACCAGGAGGTGGAAGGCGTAGGAACCAACGACCGTGTCTGCAACTTGAGCTACCTCCAGACCGACTGGTACATCGACCAGATGAAGCGTCCTGCTTACGACTCTCCATCTGTGCCAATCTCTTGGCCACGTCTCGACTTCTGCTCAGGTACCAATGAGTACGTATCCGTGGAGCCTGAGGCCAAGCAGCAGATTCTCGACTTCTACAAGGAGAACCCAGAGGCTGCCAAGAAGCAGTTTGGCGATGAGCCATTCGAGTTGAAGAACGTCTTGAAGTACTGGGTACGCAGCAAGAACCCTGATATGCACGTCATCCCTACCGACACCCTCTACCTCACCATCGACAAGGAGGCTGTGAAGAAGAGCGGCATGATGATGGCTTCTGATACCATCCCAGACAAGATGGTCATCTCACTGAAGGGCAAGAGTGCGCTCTACAAGGGCGACTTGATGATGCTGGAGATGTTGGCACAGTGCAACTGGACTCGCCCTCTCTATGTAGCCTTGACCGTAGGTGAAGACAACTACATGAACTTGGGTGACAACTTCGTACAGGAAGGTCTTGCCAACCGTATCACTCCATTCACCACCAACAAACCTGGTGCCAAGAACTTCGATACGGAGAAGGCATATCATAACATCATGACACGATTCAAGTTTGGTAACTTGAAGCAGAAGGGACTCTACATCGACGAGACCACCATGCGCATGTGCTATACCCACCGCCGCTTGTTGGCTCAGACAGCCCTCCAGTTGATTGCCGAGAACAAAAAGAAGAAGGCTCTCAACATCTTGAACAAAGCTTACGTGGAGATTCCAGCATACAATGTCACCGTCAACTATATGAGTGGCGGTCTCGACATGGCTCGTGGCTATGCGATGGCAGGCAATATGGCAAAGGCTAAGGAGTATGTGAGTGCAACCTGGAAGAATGCCAGCCAGTATCTCTCTTACTACTTGTCGCTCGATGCCAACCGCTTCTCTCAAGCACAAAGCGACTGCATCCGTCAGATTATGATCATGCAGAGCATCTGCGAGGTAGCAAGCATGGTAGATTTGAAGACTGCCAAGAAGTACGAAGAGCAGCTCAACCACCTCTACACCTTGTATCGTGGACGTGGCGGTCAGATGCCTAGCGGCGCAGGCGAATAAAGTAAGTTTGGCATTCAAGCATCTAGATTGAAAACAATAAGAATATGTAGATTATAGGGCAGCCCAACACTGCCCTATAATTTTATGATAACCGATAATATCAACCCGAAATGTTTATAGAGCAACCAGCCAAATGGCTCAGATGGCTTTATCCGAAGGCTATCTGGCGAATGAATCCGAAGGAGCATTCCGTCTATCTCACCTTTGATGATGGTCCTATCCCAGAATCGACTCCATTCATCCTGGAGACACTGAGGAAGTACAACATCAAGGCGACATTCTTCATGGTGGGCGAGAACGTATTGCGTAACCATGACCTCTATAATCAAATCGTTGCCGAAGGACACCAGGTGGGCAACCATACCTTCAACCACATCGGAGCCCTCAAGCACCGTGTCATCTCTTACGTCTTGAACACCAACAAGGCGAACGAGTTGATTCACGCCCATCTTTTCCGTCCGCCTCATGGATGGATGCGACCTAGCGAGTACTGGTGGTTGCACCGCACCTACAAGGTCATCATGTGGGACTTGGTGACACGTGACTACTCCAAATGGCTCACTGCCGAGGATGTGGTGAACAATGTGAAGAGATATGTCCGAAATGGCAGCATCATCACCTTCCACGACTCACTGAAGAGCATCGATAAGTTGAAGACTGCCCTCCCACAAGCCATCGAATGGCTCATGGAGCAAGGGTATGAATTTAAGACATTTGAGTGATACTCCTCCCTTTACCATAAAGGCTGAAGGAAATACATAAATAGACAGAATTATGAGCAAAAGAATCAACAGTTACAGGGCAGTGGCAGCCTTCGTGCGTGGCTTCTTCGAGGCTTACGCCCGTGGCATCATCGACGCTACGATAGAGGGCAACGACTTCCAGAAGAAGAACGACCCTAAGCAAGTGAAGCAGATGATGCTGGAACATTATGGCGAGGTAAACCAATACTACTTCGACATCATGTTCTCCACCCTTGTGCGCCTCAACTACCCTACTGCCGAGGAAGCCAACGAGCGCATGCAGAAGAACTTCGCTGCCTTGAAGGAGGCAGACAAGACCTTCGAGCCTACCATGCTCGACTACTTGCGCATCGCCTGCAAGTCGCCTCAGCTCTACAAGGCGATGGAGGCTGAGTACAAGCGCAACTTCACTTGGCTCTTGCAGGGCAAGTTTACGACCATCGAGGAACATGTGCGTGACTACACCCACGGCGTTCTCATCAGTCTTGCCGATGAGCCGATGGCGATTCACCTCCTCGTCCGCATCATCGTGAAGGCATACGCTGCCGGCATGAAATGCGCCAGTCAGGAAGGCAAGCAGCCATCCCTCCACATGCCTACCCTACACGGCATGTTGCTCAACAATGTGAACATCCTCCTCAACGAGGCACCTTTGAAGAGCGACACCGAAGACCCTGTCGCCCTATTCAAGGAAGCCTGCAAGAACCAGGAAGAAAACATCAACGTCCTCTTCAACACCTTGAATGATGCCATGAAGGAGCTGGCAGAGGAATAGAAACAAACATATCTCATAGCAGCTGTTGTACGAATGCACATCAGCTGAAAGTCAAACGGCTTGCACTCCTATCAGAAAGGGAATGCAAGCCGTCTTTATGGGATGAATATTGATGGTTACGTACCTATCTCAGTGGTAGTACGCTTCAATTATTGCATATCATATACCACCTGCATGAGCTTCTTGCCGAGCGCATCAGCCTCGTCCATGGTGGAAGCCTCGCTATATACACGGATGATAGGCTCAGTGTTACTCTTGCGGAGATGTACCCACTTGTCAGGGAAGTCAAGCTTCACGCCATCGATATCCGTTACCTGTACATCCTTCTCCTGACCATACATTTCCTTCACCTTCACCAAGATGGCATCCACATCGGTAGAAGGTGTCAAGTCGATACGATTCTTGGCAATGAAGTAGTTCGGGAAGGATGCACGAAGCTCGCTCACCTTGCAACCCTTATGTGCCAAACTGCTCAGGAACAAGGCGATACCTACCAAGGCATCACGACCATAGTGGCTCTCTGGATAGATGACTCCACCATTGCCCTCGCCACCGATGACAGCATGAACATCCTTCATCTTGGTGGTCACGTTGACCTCACCTACCGCAGCAGCAGTATAGACACCGCCATGCTTCTCGGTCACGTCACGTAGCGCACGGGTAGAAGACAAGTTGCTTACGGTGTTGCCAGGAGTCTTGCTGAGCACATAGTCGGCAACGCTTACCAAGGTATATTCCTCGCCAAACATCTTGCCGTCCTCGCAGATGAACGCCAAGCGATCGACATCAGGATCGACTACGATACCCATGTCATAACCACCCTTCTTCAACTCATCCATGATACCACCCAAGTTCTTCTCCAGTGGCTCTGGGTTGTGAGCGAAGTCACCATTCGCCTCACCATTGAGGAACTTGTATTCTACGCCGAGCGCATCGAGCAACTCAGGAAGGATGATACCACCCACAGAGTTGATAGAATCCACGCACACCTTGAAGTGAGCATTCTTGATAGCCTCCACATCCACTAGTTTTAATGACAAGACAGCATCGATATGGCGCTTGTTGAATGTATCGTCCTCTGTATATTTTCCGAGATTGTCAACCTCCGCATACTCGAAATCTTCCTTCTCTGCGATAGCCAACACCTCGTTACCATTGTCCTTGGTCAAGAACTCGCCTTTCTCATTCAGCAACTTCAAGGCGTTCCACTGGCGTGGATTGTGAGAAGCTGTGATGATGATACCGCCAGCCGCGCCACTCATGGTAACAGCCAATTCAGTGGTAGGAGTTGTGGCAAGACCGATGTTGAGCACGTCATAGCCCATGCCCATCAAGGTACCACAAACCACGTTCTTCACCATCTCGCCAGAGATACGTGCATCACGACCCACCACGATGGTGTTGCTCTGGGATGCACCGTTGCGACGAATGAAAGTAGCGTATGCAGAAGTAAACTTCACGATGTCGAGCGGATTGAGAGTATCGCCCGCTGGTCCGCCGATAGTACCACGGATACCAGAAATTGACTTAATCAGTGTCATAAATATCTTACGATTTAAATGAAATGTCTATAACTTATCAATAAGGGATGTCTATAAACGAGAAAGCAGAAAAGTCTTAACGACCCTTCTGCAATGTCATATCATACAAACAGGAGTACACACTTCCCGAAGCCGTAGTAGAACCGTATGTATGAGGTACCAACAAGCGCACGTGGGCTAGTTTCTCACCCTCGGCATTGCCACGACCTATCTTTACCCAAGAGAATGGGGTCAACCATCCAGATGGCACCGTACCGCTCACACCAGAGGAGGTATAGCCGCTCTGATTGTAAGTGAGTGCGAAGACACTCTTGGTAGGCTCTACGAAGAGACCGGTGAAAGTACCTGAAGTATTGGTAACTCTCAACTTATCCACATAGTAAGAATAAGCTGGGATGTTATTGCTACAAGTAAGAGCTGCATCGCAAATCTTGGCACGCTGATTGAGTGAATACTCATCGAAGCGAACGAGCACTTCCTCAGAATGGTCCTTCTTGATATAGTCGCCACAACCTGGCTCCAACACCTGCATATAGATACCATTGCTCTCGAAGAGCACATACTCGTTCTTTCCTCCCCTGGAAACTGGGACGGTATCTGTAAGCGGAGTCACGCCATTGTCAAAGCGCTCCTTGAACTCCTTCTCTGAAATCACTGTGATCTGCTCATTGCGCAAGAAGGCACTGATGGAATCACGCTCAGTCTTCACGAGGTCTGCGTATGTCTCTGTATCATCGCAGGCTACCATTGAAAACATGGCGGCGACTGCCATTACTATCAATAAAATCTTCTTCATTATGATATTTTATTCCTTTTTTAGTGGCAAAGGTACAAAAAAGATAACAGACTAACGAGAGATAATAGGCGATTTTATTATAATTTATCACTTATTATCATCCAACGCTAGTCTTTATCCAATACTTAACAAAATTTCGAGCCGTCTATCGCAACAAATGGGCATACGCCTCTATCGCCTGACAAGCAATGCGCTCTGCCTCCTCAATCGTCGCATTCAGTCTGCCACCCGAAGCATTGAGGTGTCCGCCACCATTGAAAAACTCGGATGCTACCTTGTTGCATGGGAAGTCATCCACAGAACGGAGACTCACCAAGATGCGTCCATCCACCTCGGTATCCTCACGAAGGGAGATGGTGAACTTCATACCACGGATGCGCAATGGCTCGTTGACCAATCCTTCCAAATCGCCCTTGATAAAGCCATATCGCTTCATTTCCTGACGAGTGACCGTATAAAAGGCGGCATGCAAATCCTCGAAGACATGCAACTTTCTGTCCATCAAATGTCCACGGAACCGGATGGCATTGGAAGAGAAATTATTGAACACCTTGCGATAAATCTTGTCCTTGTCGATTTCCTTAGTCAGCAGTTCACTGATAATCAAGAAGATCGCAGGGTCGTTGGAGTTGTAGGTGAAACCACCGGTATCAGTCATCATACCGCAGTAGATGCAAGTGGCGAAATACTTGCCTAGCTTCCCGAAGCCACCCAACTGCCATACGATGCGGAATATCAACTCGCTCGTACTGCTCATGTGGGGATGAGACACCAGCAAATCGACAGGTAACTCAGGGTTGAGATGATGGTCGATCATCACCTTCTTAGCCTTGCAAGAGGTGAGCACATGCTGCATGTCGTCCAGGCGCCCTGCCCCATTGAAGTCGAGACAGAACACAAGGTCGGCTTCCTCGAAAATCTGAGCCACCTCCTCAGGATGCTTGTCGTAACGCACCACCTCACCACATGCCCTAGGCAGCCAACTGATGGAGTCGGGAATGAAGTCGGGCACGCAAACCTTGGATTCCTTGCCCAAAGAGCGCAGATAATGCGCCCAACCAAAGGAGGAACCTATCGCATCACCATCAGGCGACTTGTGGCAGCAGATGACAATATGCTGAGAAGCCGCTATCATCTCTTGGAGGGTAGCGGCTTCTTGTTCTGATAAAATATTAATCTCCATTAAAAGAGCTTGTTAGGATAAACACCCTCATCGATCAAACTCTGGATCTTATCTACTACGCTCTGACGGTCGGCAGCGTATGTTACGCCAAACCACTTGCTGGTAGTATCCAAGACCTTCACAGTAGCTGTGCCCTCGTTGATGAGCTTGTTGACCATCAATGGGATAAAGAACTCAGCCTTCTTGTTCTCCATGTTCTTAGGGTCGCTCAAGAACTCCTTGAAGTACTCCTCGCTATGCTCGAAGTAGTCAGGTGTAAAGCCCCAAACATTCATAGAAACAGGAGTGTTGTCCTCTACAGCAACCCACTTGCCTTCCTCGTCCTTGTAAGATACCTTACCGTCGATACGCATGATTTCAGTGCGCTCTACACAAGTAGTCAAGTTCTCGTCTGCATCCTTAGAGCAGATACCACGTGCTACGGTACCATTGTCGCTCAAGGTATTGCCTACACGGAAACCTACCATTGCATAACGGTTCTTGCTACCCTCAGGAAGCTCAGAGAGGAACTTACCGATGACCATGAAGCAGTCACGGTTGTAGAAGTCATCACAGTTGATGACGCAGAAAGGCTCCTTGATGATGTCCTTAGCCATCAATACAGCATGGTTGGTACCCCATGGCTTCTCACGACCTTCTGGTACAGAGAATCCCTCTGGGAGATCGTCCAATGCCTGGAAGCAAAGTTCTGCTGGGATATGCCCCTCATATTTAGAAAGGATTTTCTCGCGGAACTGATCCTCAAAGTCCTTGCGGATCACGAAAACAATCTTGCCGAAACCAGCCTGGATAGCATCATAGATACTGTAGTCCATGATGGTCTCACCGTTAGGACCTAAACCATCGAGCTGTTTCAAACCTCCGTAGCGGCTTCCCATGCCAGCCGCCAAAAGCAATAGTGTTGGTTTCATATTCTTATTTATTTAATAGTTGATAGTTGAATACTTCTATTGATTGTCTATTCTATCTGGATGCAAAAGTAATAAAAAAATAGCGAGCAGCGGAATATTTCTTCGTCTTTTTTAAATTTATGTCAAACAAAATAGAAGATTGTCCATTTTATTCTCCGATTCCTAGCAATTTTCCAATATATCTGCTTGGCGAATGCGACTAGGAGTATAAGCCGATGCGACTAGGAGTGTAAGCCGATGAGACCAGGAGTGTAAGCTGATGAGACTAGGGATGTATCCTTAGAATGGATAGCCGACCGCTAGATGTAAACTATGCGAGTCCTTGAATCGCTCGATATTATAGAAGCCCTTCTTGCTGGTGTCGTATGGTAGATGAAGTCCTACACCCCAGTCCAAGCGAATCACAAACATGCCCATGTCATATCTCACTCCGACACCGGTACCCACAGCCATCTGCTTGAAGAAGTTCTTTGCCTCAAACTTGCCATTCGGACTGTATTCTTGCTCGTGCATATTCCAGACGTTACCCATGTCAAGGAAGACGGCACCATATAGATCACCCCAAAGTTTAGGGCGATACTCCACATTGGCCACAAACTTGATGTCGCCCGTCTGGTCGATATAAGAATATCGGCTATTGGCTGGTTGATACTTGCCCGGTCCGATGCTTCTCACATTGAAGGCACGGATGCTATTGGCACCGCCTACATAAAACTGCTCGTAATAAGGTGCCTTCTCCGTATTGCCGTAACTCCAAATCACACCTGCATTGACATGTCCCACCAAGCAGGATGTCTCCGTCAATCGCCAAGACTTCACGAAGTCGGTCTCCAACTTCAAGAACTGCGCGAATGGATTGCGGAACAACTGCTTGTCCTTCTCGTTCCATTTTCTGCCACCTATCATATAACCCGTAGCCAAGATATTACCTGCCTCACTCACCGTGGTGGACCAGGTGATAGGACTGCGATAGTCGAGCGGACTATTATAGGTATAGGTGTACGACATCTTCGGCACAAATTGGTCGCGCATCGAAATCTGAAGATAAGGATGCTGCGAGATGATGCTATCGAAGGCTGCCGAACGAGAGTTCATGTACTCATAAGACAGCACCAACGGACTGAACGAGTGATGGTGCTGAGCCGAGGTCGCCCAATCGTAGGTCAACTCTCCCGACACCACATGGCGGCGGAAGTAAGAAGCACGGTTGAGCACATTCATGGAGGCCTTCACCGTGGTGGTTGGCGTACCATAGTATCGGCGTGGGTATTTTCCCTGACGGAAACGACGCTCATTCTGCGACATCGTACGGAAGAGATTCCAAGGGGTGATGAGGCGTGGGAAAACCAGGGCGACATCCGAACCATACTCATAGCTATTGATATGGGTAGCCTTGGCGCCCGTCTTGTTGATGGTCTGCCACTCATAAGAGCCATGCAGGTTGATGTCGAGTTTCTCGCCACCTCTAAAAGCATTGCGCTTGGTGAGACCGACCACCAACTCCGGACCGACTCGTCCGGTAGTCTTGCCCTTGCCATTCGCCTCCACATAGAAGTCGTATGGCTTGTCGAACACCAAGTCGATTTGTGCATCCAAGGTATCGCTATACACCGCACAGCCATCAGCGAGATGCTGCTCCAATGCAAGCTCGTTGCGAGGCGTAAACTGGATGCTGCTATAACTGAACAAGCCCATCGACTGGAGATGACGCTTCGCCGCCTCCTCGTTCTCTACCTTGTAAAGGCGGCGTGGGAAGAGTTTCAAGTCTTTCAAGACGATACCTGGTCGAATCGGAATCTTGCGACCATTGTAGAAGAAGCCCAACTTGCCACGAACAAAGGAGTCTTTCAATTCCTCGTTGAACTGCTTACGGAAGTTGAACTTCACGTTGCCAATATAATAGCGATTGTTCACCATGGTGTCGATGCTATCCGCCATCACCAAGCGCACTTGCGCCTTGCCTGGCGCGCTCAAGGTGTCTGCCAGATAAGAGGCATAGCCATTCTTGTAATAATAATATCCATTGTTGCGGAAAAGTCGGGTGATGCGCTGGCGCTCCTGCTCCAACTTGGACACATTGAAAGGATCGCCCTTCTTGATAACCGCCAGTGACAAGGTGGAATCGAGAAGATGCTTGCCTGCCTCAGGGAAACCGAGATACTGAATGCTATCCAATGTCCAAAGATGACCGAAATCCACTTGATATGCCACCTTTGCCGTCTTCGGATTCTTGCCCGTGATGACGTCATAGGAGACCTTACTGTTGAAATAGCCAAACTTGGCGAGCTGGTTCTGAGCCACCTGCGCACGGAGCTGCGGATTGACATTGTTCATCAACTTTGGCTTTGATCCAAAAGCCTTGGTAATCCACTTGGCGATAGCACCATCCGACTGCGAGAAAGCATTCCATACCCACAGACGCACAGGGAAAGGCATACGATAATAGCTGCTTCCGAAGAGTGCACCATTCGGAGCCGACGCCAGCACGTTTTCCATTTCCAAGATGGTGGTGTCGGCATAAGACGACTTCTCGTAGTTGACATATTCGATAGGCTTCAATCCCGTAAAGAGCTGTTCGCCTTCCTTCAATGCACTGGTGGAAGAGCACGACCAAAGCATGGGCATCGCCAAGAGCAGTGCCCATATATATATAATAAGGTATAGTCTATTTTTTTTCATCATTTCTTGTAATCTAGCGAAAGCTTCACTTCTTCTCATTCAATGGGTCGAAGAATCTCGGCTTGGTTTGCACACTATCCGTCGTCTTCTTCTGCACGGCAGTATCCGGTTTCATAACTGGCAAAGCCTGCTTGTCGCTCTTAAAGCGGAAGATGTCGGAGAAGCGAGACAACTTCCTGCGCCACATGAAACCGACACCATACTCACCTATCAGTCCCTCCAACCAGTCGTAGGTATTGTTGTTGTAGAAAGCACGGATATATTGCGACGCACCTTCATTGAGACGATACTGCAATTCGACATTATTGAAGAAAGCGTCATTGTTGCTGGCGTTCTCCAGTTCCGCACCTGTAGAAACCTGTCCTCCGATGCTGAAACTCAATCGGTTGTTGAAGAATCGCTTGGCAAACTTGAAGTTGTAGTCGGTATGCAAGCCACCTGCCGCATTCATAGAGTTATCCACCGTCATGCCCACATCGAGTCCCAATGAGCGCATGGCAGAACCAGCAATATTGTTGATTTCGGAATTGAGGAAACTGCTCAATGCGTTGTTCATGGAGAACGCACTGGTATTGCCTCCTGCCAGATACATACCCGATGCCAACATGGTGACGGCTATCTTGCCTCGCTCCTCGATGCTCATGGTGTTCAACTCATCCTGCATCGTCATGTCGTTTGGAGCGGAGATGATAAACTGGATACCTGGTTTGCTCAAGGTCTGCGTCAGTTTAACACCGCACACGAAATCCACTGAGCGACCGGTTCCCTCACCCTCATTCACCGTTGACTTCATGTTTTCTGTCGCCGTGATATTCAGTGTTGGGTTGAATGGATCGCCCGTAAACTCGATGTAACTTCCGTCCTGGATGGTAAAGGTCTTGAGCGGAATCACTGGGAGCGAATACTTCATCTCACCATTGCTGAGGGTATATTTACCGGTCAGTTGGATGCTCTCCGTCGGATTGTAAGTCATCTGGAGGTCACCACCGCCCATCAAGTCGATGTAGTTGGTCTGGTCGGCATTCAAGGCACAGAGGATGTGAGCCGACTCGTCTATCGACATGCTGAGCAACATGTCGAAACCTTCGATGGCAGGGCGTACTACTGGTTCCTCCTTGCCATTCTTGAAGTCGGTGAATTTCACAAGCTCATCCAACTGGTTGTCGGTAGAAAGTTCCGACTCTCGCAAGATATAGGTCATATCGGTGTTGCCCAATACATCCAACTTTCCTCGCATTCGAAGACTCGAAAGCGGTCCCTTCATCATACCGAAGAAATTGACATACGCCTTGCCGAATGCCTCTGAGCGCAAGTTCTCCTTGGCATCGATGAGCAGGAAGTTTTGCGCACGCATCTTCACGTCAAGCATCATGCGGTCAAGGTTGGAGAAGTCGAGACTTCCCTGCACGGTGAGCGGACTCTCATTGTTGGCATACATCATGAAGTTCTCGAAGAGCAACTTGCTGTCGCTGATTCTCACAGGGTCATCGTCGAATCGCATCGAGACACCATACGGCTCGCTCACGAGATAAGCGGAGTCGAGATATACTTCACCTTCCACATGAGGCTTGTCCAAAGAGCCTTTCACGGTCAGGTCGCCCTCGCCATATCCCTTCAGACCGATGATTTGGTCGGGCACAAAACCATTTACAAAGTGGAGCGGCAGTTTCGCCAAGCCCACCTTGGCATCCAGGTAGCCTGCCCCTTCGGAACGATAGGTACCCTTCACGGTGGCTACCTCCTCACCTTCATAATTGAGAATGCCATCCACATAGTGAGAGCCATCGCTCTTAGGCATATAGACGAACTCGGAGCCGACATTGCCCATCGGACACTTCTCATACACCAAGTTGGCGATGCTGAGATTGGAAGACACGGAGAGTTCCTCCTTGGTTTGGATGACGTGGAAGTCACCGTCCATGATGCCTTCAATGTCTGGCATGTAAGGGATGACGCTCAACACCTTGTCGAGGTTGAAGTTGCTCAAGCTGACGGTGATGTCTTGCAAGGCATCCTCATTGTCATCATCCGAATAGATGCGAAGTCCCATGTCGCCCGCCGCCTTCAATATCAAGTTGGCAGACACACGCTGGTCATCTCGCAGCATCAAGTAGTTGTCATCATTGGCAGTGAACTTCTTGTAGCCCAAGATAGGATGCGTATCTATCAGCGACACCTTGATGCCATTGTCTTGCATCATGGCTGCCAAACCGACATCCACGCCCAACTTGTTGTTGGCATCATATATCTTGGCGGCGATATTGGAGCCACGCTCCTGCAACTCGCCATCCAACAAGGCACGGAAGGTGTATTGCGGATTTTGCTTGTTGTTCTGCACTCGCGCCGAATACTTGATGGTATCGCCCTGGGTATGGATGAGCGCACGGATGGTATCGAGTTGGATGCCCTGAGCTACCAGGGAATCGATGTTGAGATAACCATTCAAGCCTGCTATCGGCGAGGCATTCAGGTCCATCTCCACCGACTTAAACTGATAACCGCAGTATTCGATGAAGCGAGAGATGAAGTTGCTCTTGCCTGTGGAGAGATAGATATGTCCCAAAGGGAACTGGCGACGGATGCGCACCTGGTCGATGCGGCGCTCCTTCATCTGGGTTGCCAGTTCGGTAGTCAAGCCATCCATCGTCTTCAGCAGCGACTTGTAGCCACCCCGCACATCCATGTTGAGATGGAAGTCGCCACAGTCGGCTATCGCATGAGTCGTATCACGGCGAGTATAGAGATCCACCAGCACATCCACTGGTCGATAGGTCTTCTCTTTCGTGCGCAAGGTGATGTCACCGATAGAAGCCTGCACATTATAGTTTTCGCCCAAGTCGGTATTCACATCGACATGGCCACAGAGGGCAGCCATCATCGGCACTTGTGTGATTTGGAAACGATAGAGATCGGCATGGCGCACATCTGCTGTCACCGTGGCTTGGATATTTTTGCTATTGGTCAACGCATCCAGGCTCACCAATCCCTTGAGATAGTCATTCTTGCTATCCACGTCAGCGTGGATTTTGCCATTGGCGATATTGGCTACCGCCAACAAGTTGCCTATCTTGTACTTGCCATAATGTACAGAAGCGACTCTTGCCTTCGCCTTCATTCGGGTACGAGGCGACAAGAAATCGGTGCCGACACCAGAGGCTTCGACATCACCGGTAAAGGAATAAAGATCTTGCTTGGGCAAGAAATGCTTGGCTTGGATATTGCGTGCCTGTATCTTGGCTTGATAAGCGAGTCGATTCATGTCGAAGTCGCCATTCGCCTTCTTCTTCAAGTCGGCAGATGCCTGGAGATTCAAGCGTCCCTTGCCTTCGGTGACAGCCAACTTGGTGGCATATTTATTGCCATCAGCCTTCACGTTGCCACGGATGCCGATGCCACTAGGCACACGAATCTCACGCATCAACGATGGGTCGAGCATACAAGTAACGAAGCCCAAGTTATAGGTCTTCGCATCCAAGTTGACATCCGCCTTCAATCGGTCCATGTCCAAGAGGTTCGCCAATTTTCCATCCGCCTTCACAGAGAATGCCGTCGGCAAAACTGCCTGCACACCAGAGAAGGAAAGCGACTGCAAGTTGCCCTTCACCGAACCTTTCAAGCTCAGCGGATAATAAGGCCAACGGCTAGCCATCTTCTTAGGCAAGGCATCGCCCACGAACAACATCAAGTCTGATTTCCCGAAGCTACCATCCAACAAGGCTGTCAACTTGCCAGGCTCCTTGTCGGCAAAGGCGTCCAAGTCCATATCCACCGTTGCCTTCAACTGAGACACTGGAGTACGGAGGAAGAGGTCGGGCAAACTCAACTTGGTGGAATCCATCACGAATCGTCCGTTCATCTGGTCGATTCTCAGTCCACTCTTCTCCTTGAGTCTCGCCTCTCGTATCTTGACATCTATCTTGGAATCGCAGAAATAGAAGGAGTCTGCCTTCATCGTCATATCCGACAAGGCAAGGTGATTGAAATCCATGCCCGACAAGACAGGACGCTCGAAATTATTGTCATAGCAGACACGTCCCTTCTGCCAGTCCAACTTCCCGATGGTATATAATCCTTTGTAGAGGTCGAGATAAGTATTGGAGGCCAAGGCATCTCCTAAATAAGCATTCACCTGAAGGGTATCTCCAGGCATGTGTAGGGTAAAGTCTGTGTTCTTTAGTTTCAGTTTCTGTATGTTCACCTTCCAGAAGTTCTGGCTAGGAGTGGTGTCGGGCGGAACGGTATCGCTCAGTTCCACCGACAAGCGAGCATCAGCGAGAAAGGCATCATTCACATTGACGTGCTCCTTTCCCAAGTCAATGCCATGCGCCTTGAGGCTCATCTTGCCCACATTTCCTTTAATGCGTGCCTCGTGGATGAAATTCGTCGTGTTCACCTTCAACTGGGTGAATTTCATCTCATCCACCATCACTTGGTTGCTGAACAAAGGCATCAACTGCACATCCACCACCATCTGCTGGATGTCAGCGACCGTATCTTTCTTGGCACGCAAAGCCAAGTTGGGACTATTTTTGAGAGAATCGATAGGTTGCAGCACCTTCACTCCTTCCACTCCCAATTTGAGTGGAAAAACGAGTTTGACATGTTGCACCGATATATCCATGCCTGTGGATTCAGAAGCGTACGCAGCTACCTGCTTTACCGCCCAATTCTGAACAGGAGGCAAATAAAGCATCACTGTGAGCAAGAGGATGAGGAGTATCGGAGTCAACAAGATGATACCACCCCATTTCATCAACTTCTTCATAGGCATGAGAGAAAGAGGGTTAAGGGTTAGTTCTAATTCGCTCATCTCCAAGAATAACTTCAAGGAGAAAAATCATTATTCCGGCGAAATCGCCTTCCAAAGATTGTCGTCTGGCAGTGGAGCATCGACCAAAATGGTCTCTTTCGACACCGGATGTACAAACTCTACATGGCGTGAAAGTAAGCAGATACTACCATCTGCATTGCTGCGAGCCGAGCCATACTTCAAGTCACCCTTGATAGGACAACCGATCTTCGACAACTGACATCTTATCTGGTGATGGCGTCCCGTCATCAAGTTCACCTCCAAAAGAGAGTAATGGTCTGTATGACCTATCACCTTATACTTCAAGACAGCTTTCTTTGAGTTCTTCACCTCATGGTCGTAAGCATAGCTCTTGTTTTGCTTTTCATTTCTCACAATCCAGTGAGTGAGCGTTGCCTCCGTCTCCTTCGGTGTGTTCTTGGTAATCGCCCAATAGGTCTTGTGTACCTCGCCATCACGAAACATATTGTTCAAGCGGCTCAAAGCCTTCGAAGTCTTGGCAAAAACGACAAGTCCTGAAACAGGACGATCAAGGCGATGCACCACGCCGAGGAAAACATTTCCTGGCTTATGGTACTTCTCCTTGATATACTGTTTCACGGTTTCCGAGAGAGGTTCGTCGCCAGTCTTATCGCCCTGGACGATTTCACCACTTCTCTTGGAAACGATAATAATATGGTTGTCTTCGTAAACTACCTGCATTGTTTGTCTTTAGATAAACACTTGCTTGTGAGATTACATGTTCATACCACCGTCGATCTGAATCACCTGACCACTTACGTAGCTAGACATATCAGAAGCGAGGAAGAGACATACGTTGGCGATGTCCTCTGTCTGACCACCACGACGCAAAGGAATCTTCTTCATCCAGTCCTTGCGAATCTCCTCTGGCAACTGTGCTGTCATAGCAGTCTCGATGAAACCAGGAGCTACAGCGTTGGCACGTACACCCTTAGGACCCAACTCCTGAGCGATAGACTTAGCGAGAGCAATCATACCAGCCTTAGAAGCTGCATAGTTGCACTGACCAGCGTTACCATGAACACCTACTACAGAAGCCATGTTGATGATAGAACCGCTGCGCTGACGGAGCATGATAGGAGAACAAGCGTGGATGAAGTTGAAAGCAGACTTCAAGTTAACATTCAATACAGCATCCCACTGAGCCTCGCTCATACGGAGCATCAAGCCATCCTTTGTGATACCAGCGTTGTTGACCAAAATATCGATAGAACCGAAGTCAGCATGAATCTGCTTAACAGTCTTGTCTGTCTCCTCGAAATCAGCAGCGTTACCAGCATAAGCACGGCATGTTACGCCAAGAGCCTCGATTTCCTTGCGAGTAGCTTCCAAACCAGCAGCCATGTCGTCATTGAGTACGAGGTCTGTGAATGCGATGTTAGCACCTTCTGATGCGAATTTCATTGCGACAGCTTTACCGATGCCGCGTGCAGCACCTGTAATAAGGGCTGTCTTACCACTTAATAATCCCATTTTCTTTTTATTTATTTGATATTTAACACTTTATATTATTCAATATTTGATTTGCCGAGAATTTGCAAGAAAGTCTAGTTCATCATTCAATATACTTTGAATAACAGAAAAGAGCATTTCGAATTTTGGCATAAAAGCAATCTCTTACAACTTCATTCCCGACTTCCCTAAAGCGCCATAGACAACCTTGGCAACGAGTGGTTTGCTCGACTCAACATTCAAGCCATGTCCCAATCGACCATATATAAACGGAACTTCGAGACCTTTGATGCAATAGTGCGTGATGTCAGCCACCAAATCCACATTGTCTATGTCAAACTCGCCGTCTGCCTTTCCCTCGGAATAAACTTTCCTGAGAAGTTCAATCTCGTCTTCATCGAAATTCTTGCGAGCCTTTTCCACCATCCAAATATTGCGGAAGAACTCAGCTCTCAGATTTCCATTTCTGACAACGGTCTCTTTGATCATGCTCAAGTGGGTATAAATCAATTCGATGATTTTGTCTTGAGGTCGAATCTTACTGGCAGCCACTTCGTCAAGCTTGTCAGAAAGACGCTCCAATTCCGACTCTATCACTGCGTAATAGACATCCTCCTTACGACTAAAATAGGTATAAAGCGTACGACGCCCCTTACCAGAAGCCACAGCGATGTCATTCATCGTTGTATTGGCGATTCCGTTCTTAGCAAAGAGTTGTCGAGCGACATCCACTAATTTCTGTCTAGTTTTTGATATTGACATAACGAAGTACCTCCATCGAGATTTGGTTGCACAATAAATTATCAATGTGCAAAAGTAGCACTTTTATTCAACATACGCAAATAATAAGTGTTAAATATTGAATATCAAAGAAATGTGAAATGAAAAGTATTTCGTTCGATTTCGTCCCTAAAGAAAAACAAAAATCGGATAAGATGTTGTTTACCAACCTCTTACCCGACATTAGTTGCGGCGGCAGGACTCGAACGTGCGACCTCCAGGTTATGAGCCTGGCGAGCTACCAACTGCTCCACACCGCGATATAACAAACTCATTTCTGATTTGCGAGTGCAAAGGTACTACTATTTTTCCATTCCGCCAAATATTTCTAGCAAAAAGTTAGGTATTTAACAGTGTTTTAACAGAATCAACACATAAATGCTGCAAAAGAGGGTAAAGATGAAGAAAAAATGAATAAAATGTACGAAGAGGTAGGCTCTTAAAGAGAAGACTAATGAAAGGTATGAAAGCTATCCTTGATAGGAAGAGAAAATAATAATCCGACCCTTCCTATGCGGAAAAATCGGATCATATCAAATCAATTACTTTCTCAAAAGATTCATGACTTTCTCAAAATAGCGCTGTGTCTTCTTCACACTGAAGTGATTGCCACCATTCCAAGCTCTGATAGCTTGCTCGATGCTATTAAGAGGATTGTAAACAGACTGCATAAGCAGGAACATCTCCTTGGATTTCGAAATACTGTATCTATCCGACAAAGTATAACGCTTCTTGCTCTTTTTCTTCTTCAATATGTTATTGCATTCTGCCACAAGAATTGGAGTAATCTGCATCACTCCTACAGAGTTACCACTTTTAGCTTTTGGGTTCCCCTCACTCTCTACCTGAATTATCGCCTCCATCACTGGATTCCAATCAAATTCACTAGAGGATACATTGTTGATTGAATTAGTTTCAGCCGACGCTGAACTTACACTTAAAGTCAACATGAGAATGCTGACCAATACCTTTGTTATTCTCTTCATATTTATTGATTTATGGAACCTGAAAAGCTGAACTACAACATCAGAGATTTCGCGATGACAACTTATGAGAAAAAGAATGGTTGTCAATCTCAGTTCCGTTAGATACCTTAACGGATAGCAGTCTATCAAATATAGAGAATGTTATCCTTATTCTTATCGAGTGCAAAGGTACGAAAAAAAATCGAGATACGCAAGTAATATGCTGATTATCAGTACCATTTTAGGAAAAAGATACATTTTATAACATCTGGGCTTGACCTACATCAAGCATCATGGAAACGAAAAAGCCCCGACTACTTACGTAATCGAGGCTTCTCTATTGAAAGGAGGC